>Ga0247781_1000261_pt1 | contig 15816 bp, 6 predicted proteins | sample UWRJL184509B5_FD_179922 | JGI IMG/M metagenome (GOLD analysis project Ga0247781, IMG submission 179922) | Plant litter microbial communities from Arlington Agricultural Research Station in Wisconsin, United States - UWRJ-L184-509B-5 | ecosystem: Environmental > Terrestrial > Plant litter >...
CCGGCGCCGACGCCCCGAACGGCAAGGTGGCTTTCCTCTTCCCCGGACAGGGCAGCCAGCAGCCGGGTTCTCTCGCCGACCTCTTCGTCGCCTTTCCGGAGCTGCACCGCCACCTGCGCCTCGGCTCGGAGTACGTGGACCTGGCCTTTCCTCCGACGACGTTCGACGAGGCCACCACCGAGAGGCAACGGGCGGACCTACGGGACACTCGGAGCGCGCAGCCGGTGCTCGGGATGCTCGGCATGGCCGCCTTCGACCTGTTGCGCCGCTTCGGCATCGAGCCGGACATGGCCGCTGGGCACAGCTATGGCGAGCTGGTGTCGCTCTGCGCCGCCGGCGTCTTCGACGAGTCGACCTTGCTGGCGCTGAGCCGCCGGCGTGCCGACGCCATCTTGTCCGCCGTGGGCGCCGATCCCGGCGCGATGGCCGCCGTGTCGGGCTCCGCCGACCAGGTCCGCGCCGTCTTGGACCAGCACGGCCTGACCGACGAGGTCGTTCCGGCGAACCACAACGCTCCGTCCCAGGTCGTCGTCTCCGGACCGACGGCAGCAGTCGGGCGGGCGGTGACCGCGCTCGGCGCGGCCGGGCTGTCCGTACGCCCGCTCGAAGTCGCCTGTGCCTTTCACAGTCCCCTCCTTTCCGGGGCGGTGCCGGCCTTCGCCACGGAGCTGTCGGATGTGGACTTCGCGGAGGCCGCCATCCCGGTGTGGTCCAACCGGAACGCGGATCGCTACCCCAGCTCACCCCACGAGATCCGGGCCGAGCTCGCCGAGCAGGTCGGCGCGCCGGTGCGGTTCGTCGAACAGATCGAGTCGATGTACGCGGCCGGCGCGCGGGTGTTCGTCGAGGCCGGCCCCGGACGGGTCCTCTCCGGTCTGGTCGCCGCCATTCTCGGGGAACGGCCGCACGAGGTGGTCCCGATCGACGGCGCGCCGGGGCGCGGCATCCGGGCTCTGCTCACCGCCGTCGGCCGGCTCGCCTGCGCCGGGACGCCGGTGCAGACCGCGTGGATGTACCAGGGCCGGGTCAGCCACCGGGCCACTCCGTCACCTCGACGGCCCGTCTGGATGGTCGATGGCGGCGGCGTTCGTGACAGCAACGGAAACCGGGTCCCGGGCAGCATGGTGCCGCCCGGACGAGTCAAGGAGTTTTCGATGGCAGTGACCCCACCGAAGCCGGCGGCTGAGGGCTTGGACCGGGTTATGACGGAGTACCTGCGTACCAATCAGCAATTCCTGGAAGGGCAGAGGCAGGTGATGCTTGCTCTGCTCGGTGACTCCGCGGCAGCGGCCTCGCAGCCCGCGCCCGTCCTCCTGGCCGCAGCGCCAGAACCACTGTCGCCGAGACCGCTCGCGCCGGCCCTGCCGTCCCCGCAGCCCCCCGCGCCGCCCGTGCTGGAGGTCGCACCGCCCGCGCCGGTCAGCGCGAAGACCTCCGACGCCGAGCTGAGCGAGATGGTGCTGTCGCTCATCAGTGAACGGACGGGCTATCCGGTCGAGATGGTGGAACCCGACCTGGATCTGGAGGCGGATCTGAGCGTCGACTCGATCAAGCGGGCCGAGATCGCCGGTGAGGTGTCCGAGCGCCTCGGGCTCGCGCTCGACGGTGACGGCACTGATCTCGAGGAGCTGGTAAAGGCCCGCACCGTACGGGCCATGGTCGCGTGGCTCGGGGCCCGGTTGAACACCGCGCCGGAAACCGCGCCGGCGCCACGTCCGGGCAGCGGGGTGGCACCGGAGCGCCTGCGTCCCCGGTGGCGTCCGGCGGATGCGGAGGGGGACGACCACCTGAGCCTTGCCGGGACGCGGTTCGCCGTCAGCGGGCCGGACGCGATGGCCACGCACACCACGCAGATGTTGACCGCGGCCGGTGCGACTGTCGGCGATTTAGCCGGCGCCGACGGATGGGTGTTGCTCGACGCGTTGACCGATACCGGCGAGGCGCTCCTGCCGTCCAGGTATGCCGACCTGCGGGCCTTCCTCTCCCGCGCCCCGCGTCGGCTGATCGCCGTCGCGCGGGAGGCGGACGATGCACGCGCAGACGGTGCCGCCGGGCTGTTCGCGACGATCGCGCTCGAGTACCCCGACATTCTCGTCCGTCTGATTCTGGTTCCGGAGACGGCCGGCACGGCGGAGGTGTCCGACGCGGTCCGCGCCGAACTGGCGCTTCCGGAGCCGGCCCCGGTCGTAAGGCGTACCGGTGGGGAACGCTGGCTCACCGAGCTGACGCCGCAACCACTCGGCGCGCTGGCCCGGCGCGGCGGCGGTCCGGCCGGTGACGGCGCCGCCGAGATCGCCGCGATGGGCCTGACCTCGGAGTCCGTCGTCGTTCTGGTGGGCGGCGCGCGCGGCGTCACGGTCTCCGTAGCGCGTGCTCTGGCGGCGGCCGGGCGGTGCCGGATCGAGCTGGCCGGACGGACGGAGCTGCCGGACCGGCCGGAGGACCCGCGGATCGCCGAGGCAGCCGACCTTCCGGCCTTGCGCCGGGTGTTGCTCGCCCAGGGTCTGCCCGCCGCCCAGGTTGAGCGCGCCGCCCGCCGCATCATGGCGTCTCGCGAGGTCGTCCGGACGCTCGCCGAGCTGACGGCGCTGGGAAGCAGAGTCCGTTACCACACGGTCGACGCCGTCGACGGCGAGGCGATGACCGCCTTCCTGAAGGACGTCCACGAAGAGCACGGCCGGCTGGACGGCGTCGTCTACGCCGCCGGCGTCATCGATGACAAGCTCATCGCCGACAAGGATGCGGATTCCTTCACCCGGGTCTTCCGCACGAAGGTGGACGGCGCCATGTCGGTGTTGCGAGGACTGGACGGTCTCGGCATCGCTCCCGGATTCGTCGTCCTGTTCGGCAGCATCGCCGCTTTCGGCAGCCGCGGCCAGGCTGACTACGCCGCCGCGAACGATGCCCTGGCCGCGATGGGTTCACGCTGGGCGGCGGATAGCGGCAACCGCTGCCTGACCGTGCATTGGGGACCGTGGGAGCCGAGTCCCACCAACAGCGGGATGGTGACCGAACACCTCGCCGAGCGCTACCGCCTGCGCGGCGTCGAGATGATCGACCTTTCCGAGGGCGCGATGAGTCTGCTCCGCGAGCTCGCCTGGGGCGATCCGGCCGACACCGCGGTGCTGTACTCGGGGAGCGGCTGGTGAGCTCGCCGCAGCAGCCTCCGATCGCCATCGTCGGGATGGCCGCGATCATGCCGGGCGCTGGCGATCTGGCGGCCTACTGGCGCAATGTCGCGGGCGGGGTGGACGCCATCCGGGAGGTGCCGCCGAATCGCTGGGATGCCGAGTTCTATGACCCGGATGCCGATGGCCGCCCGGATCGCGTCTACGTCCGCCGCGGCGGATTCGTCGACGAGCCGGCCACCTTCCAGCCGCTGCGCTTCGGTCTGATGCCGAACTCGCTGGCCGACATCGAGCCGGATCAGCTCCTGGCCCTCAACGTCACCGCGGCCGCGATCGAGGATGCGGGCGGAGCCGACAAGCTTCCGGACGCCGACCGCATCGGGGTGATCCTCGGCCGGCTGGGCACCCTCAGCCCGGGACAGACCCGCTTCGCCCAGCGGGTCATCACTCCCGAGCAGGTACTGTCCGCGATGCGCGAGCTCCTGCCGGACCTGCCACAGAGCGAGATCGAACGATTCCGCGTCCGGTTCGACGAGCGGTTCGGACGCAACGCACCCGAAGGATCAGTGGGTACCTCGCCCAACTTCACGGCGTCCCGGATCGCGAACCGTTTCGATCTTCGCGGGCCCGCCTTCACCATCGACGGCGCCTGCGCGTCGTCCCTGCTCGCCGTCGACCAAGGCATCGCCGCGCTCACCGCCGGCAAGCTGGACGCGGTCATCGCCGGTGGGCTGCACCACTCCCACGACATCAGCCTGTGGGCCGCCTTCAGCCAACTGAAAGCGTTGTCGCGCAGCGGTGCGGTGCGCTCGTTCGCGGCGCACGCCGACGGCCTGCTGATCGGCGAGGGAACCGGCATCGTGGTGCTGAAACGGCTGGCCGATGCGGAGCGCGACGACGATCGGATCTACGCCGTCATCCGGGGTTGCGGAGTCTCCAGCGACGGCCGGTCAGCGAGCATGTTCAATCCGACCGCGCCCGGTCAAGTCCTCGCGATTCGCCGGGCCTGGGAATCGGCCGGGCTCGACCCCCGCGCGGCGGGCTCGATCGGACTGCTCGAGGCACACGGCACCGCGACACCGACGGGCGATCAGGTGGAGCTGACCGCGATCGCCGAGGCATTCGGCCCGGCCTCCGGTGAACGAGCGGTGATCGGCTCCGTCAAGTCGATGATCGGTCACACGATGGCCGCGGCCGGCGTGGCCGGTTTGATCAAGGCCGCGATGGCCATCCACCATCGCGTCCTGCCACCGACGCTGCACTGTGAGACCCCGCGCGCCGAGCTGGCCGGCACCCGCTTCGCCCCGGTCGCCGAGGCCGTCCCCTGGACCGGCGACGAACCCCGGCGGGCCGGAGTCAACGCGTTCGGCTTCGGCGGCGTCAACGCCCACATCATCCTCGAGGAACCCCGGCGGCGCCCGGCCCGCCGGACGGCGGCCGTCGCCGCGTCGGAACCGGAGCAAATGCTCTGGCTGTCCGCGGACAGCCCGGCGGCGCTCGCTCATGTGCTGACGTCCGACGCCTCGGAGCTGCGCGAGACAGGCGCGGTGTTGCCCGAGGGCGGGGACAACACCGTCGCCGGTCCGACCCGGCTGGGCCTGATCGACCCGACCGACGAACGGATCGATGCCGCGCGTCGTGTCGTGGCGCGCGGCGCCGCCTGGCGTGGCGGCCGCGACTTCTGGTTCGCGCCGCGCCCGTTGCTCGGCGTCGGTGCCGGGAAGCTGGCCTTCGTCTTTCCCGGTTTCGAGGCGGAGTTCGAGCCTCGCGTGGCCGACGTCGCTGCCCATTTCGGGCTGCCCGCACGAGATTGGTCAGCTACCGACCTCGGGTCCCAGGGTCGCCAGTTGATCGAGGTCGGCCGGCTGCTCAGTGACGCGCTGTCCCGGATGGGCATCGTCGCGGATGCTGTAGCCGGCCACAGCACCGGCGAATGGACGGCTGCGGCCGTCTCCGGGCAGATGAGCGACGCCACCATCGACCGCGTCGTGGATTTGTTCCACGGCGACAAGGGCAAAGCCTCCGAGCGGCTCTTCGCGGTCGCGTCAGCGAGTGCCGAGGTGATCCGCCCCCTGCTCGCAGCGCATCCGAGGGTCCTGCTCACGCACGACAACTCGCCGAACCAGTCGGTGGTCAACGGGCCGGCCGCCGACGTCGAGCAATTCGTGGCGATGCTGCGGGCACGACGCATCCTGTGCTGGCTGATGCCGTTCCGGTCGGCCTCGCACACGCCAGCCTTCGCAACCTACCTCGGTCCCGTGATCGAGGAGCTACCCCGGCTGGAGATTCTCCGGCCGCGGGTGCCGATCTGGTCGGCGACCGTCGCCGCGCCCTTCCCGGACGACCCGGCCCAGGCCATCGACCTGATCGTGCGGCACATGATGGAGCCGGTGCTGTTCCGCCAGACCGTCGAAGCCATGCACGACGACGGCATCCGGGCCTTTCTTCAACTCGGCCCCGGCCAGTTGGGCTCGCTCATCCAGGACACCCTGCATGACCGGGAGCATCTCGTCGTACCGGTCAACGTGGCCCGCCGCAGCGGAATCGATCAGCTTCGCCGGGTCGCCACCGCGATCTGGGTCGAGGGCGGCACCCCGGATATGGCCGCCCTGCGACCCCGAGCCGCCGACGCCACCCCGGTGGTGCGGCCGGGCCGCAGGGTCATGGCCCCGGCTCCGCCGAGAGGCCCGGTGCTGCCCCTGGACCTCGGCACCGGTCTGTTGCGGCTCAACCGGCCGCCACAGCGAGAATCTCGTGCGGCTGGGAGCCGGACCACCCAGCCGGAGGCCGAGCCGCCCACGACCGTGCCTCCGATCAGACCCCCCGTCGCCGTTTCTGCCGCCGACGGCGGGCAGGCAACGCTCGCCGCGCTGCGCCGCCGGGGGCGTGGCCGGCTCGCCGACGAGCTGGGCGCCTTGATGGCCGAGAACGGCGGCGGCCCCGACCGGGCCGCCCCCGTCGAAGTCGGCACCGTGCTGCGCAGGGAGGACATCGACATCTCGGTCGAGGCCATGCCCTACCTGGAAGACCACTGTTTCCTCCGCCAACCCGCCGGCTGGCCGACGATGGAGGATCGCCGGCCCGTGGTGCCAGCCGCCACCATCCTGGAGCTCATGACGGCCGCCGCGGCACGGGCGGTGCCCGGCGCGCGGGTGACCGGCATCCGGGATGCGCGCTTTCTGCGCTGGGTGGTCGCCGCGCCGGCGCAGACCGTCGTTCTCACCGTGCGGCATGCCGGACCGGGCCTGCTGTCGGTCTGGTTCGGCAACTTCGCCCGGGCTCAGGTGGAGACCTCCACGGAACCGCCGGCATCGCCACCGCGGCTCTGGCAACCGGACCTGGCCGGCGAGCGAGCGCCCACCCGGACCGCGCAGGACATGTACACCGAACGGCAACTCTTCCACGGACCGCGGTTTCAGGGCATGCGGGAGATTCTGGCGATCGGTGACCAGCACGTGCGCGGGGCCCTGGTCGCCCCGGAGGCGCCCGGCGCGCTGTTCGACAGCGGACTGCAGATCGTCGCGAACTGGATGGTCACCACCCAGCCGAAGCGAACCCTTGCCCTTCCGGTCGGCTTCGAGCGCGTCGACTACTACGGCGCACCTCCCGCGGCGGGGGACGAATGCCAGGCGTACGCCCGTTTCGTGCGGGTCGACGAGGGCGAAGTCGTCGTCGACCTTCAATTCTCGACCGGTGATCGGGTCTGGGCGGAGCTGCGCGGCACGTGGCGCCGGTTCGACACCCACCCGACCGCCGGCGACGCCGAACGGTTCCCCGAACGCTTCGGCCTGTCGATCCGCCAGCCCGAGGGCTGGATGCTCGTTTTCGACTGCTGGACCGATCCCACGTCGCGAGCGTCCGCCGCGTTCTCCGTTCTCGGATCGGCCGGTGCTGCCATGTTCCACGCGATGCCGATCGCCCGCCGGGCGGCGTGGATGTTGGGGCGCATCGCGGTCAAGGACGCCGTTCGCCATCGGCAATGGGACGCCGGAACGGCCGAAGTCTTCCCCATCGAGCTGACCGTCACCAACGATCCCGACGGCCGGCCCAGGGTCATCAACCGGCCCGGCGCGGGTCTGTTGGACTGCGACGTCTCCCTGGCGCACACAGCCGAGGTAGCCGTCGCCATCGCACTGCCCCGCGAGCCGGACGCGGATCAGGACGCCTCCGGCGTCGGCATCGACGTCACGGCGGTCACCCCGGTCGGCGACAGCACCATCGGCTTCGCGCTCACCCCTGCGGAACGACACTTGCTCGAGGCTGTCGCGGGCCCGGATCGGGACCTGTGGTTCGCCCGGTTCTGGTCGGCCAAGGAGGCCGCCGGCAAAGCCCGGCACACCGGGCTCGACGGCAACCCGAAGCACCTCGTCGTCATCTCAGCCGCCGGCGACGAACTGGTCGTCCAGGCCGGGACCGAACGGTTCCGGGTGGCCTTCCGCGAGGTGAGCAACCCTCCCGAACTCCCCCCTCGCCGATACACGGTCGCGTGGACCTGGGGCCCGGAAACCGGCACACACGACAGAGGAGAGAAAGATGACCGTTGAGCCGAACGACGTTCTCATCGAGATCACCGGCATGCTCCGGGAGACCATGGGTGAGTTCGGCCCCGCCGCGCAGATCACGTCCGACAGCACGTTCTACGGTCTCGGTCTGGAGAGCCTGGAGATCGTCGCGCTCGGGGGCCGCATCCAGGCCCACTACGGCTGGTCGGTGAATTTCGTGCAGTTCGCCGCGGGAGTCAGCGTCGGCAACCTCGAAGACGTCACCCTCGGGCAGATGGTCGACTTCGTGGTCGAGTCGCTGAACAGTCCCACACCGGCCGCCGGCTCATGACCCGGATCATCGCTAACGGCCTCGGCGTGAACGTGGCCGAGATCGGCGCGCCGGACCACCCGGCGGGTCCGGTGGTTCTGGTGCACGGCCTCGCCGGTGACTCCCTGGCGAGCTGGTACTTCACTCTCGCGCCGCGAATCGCTCCGACCGGCCGACGGGTGGTGATGTACGACCTGCGCGGCCACGGCAGCACAGAGACGCCGTCCTCCGGCTATCGCTTCGACGATTTCGTTACCGACTTGGCCGAGTTGACCGATCAGATCAGCCCGGACGCACCGGTCACCCTCATCGGCAACTCGTTCGGCGCACCGATCTCGTTCGGGCTGGCCGCCCGCCGTCCCGACCGCGTCGCCGGCGTCGCCGCCCTCGACTCCGGCCTGCCTACGACGGAGATGTTCGCCCTCGCCGGTCACCTGAGACTGGCCGATCGCAAGGAGCGGTTCCTGCGCGCCGCCGAGAGCCCCGAGTCGGTGCCGGCCAACGTCGCCCGCCGGGCCCGCCGGATCAAACGCCTGCTGCACGAGACGACGTTCGAGGCCGACCTGAGAGTCAGCGCGGAGAACCCGCCGGATCCGCGGACATTCACGGCGATCACCCAACCGGTGCTCTGCGTCTTCGGCGGTGAGTCGGAGGCCCGGCGGTTGGTCCCCGAGACCAGCCGGTGGCTGCCCCAGGCCAGGATCGTCGTCATCGCGGGCGCCCGGCATTCCCTGCTGTTCACCCACACTGATCGCGTCGCCGCTGAGATCTCGACCTGGCTCGCGGATACGTCACCGAGCAGCTCGAGGAGGTAATCATGGAGCACGCCATCATCATCAGCTCCGGCCGGTGCGGATCCACCCTGCTGTCCGACCTGATCGCGGCCGAGCCGGGCACGCTGTCGGCCCAGGAGTTCACCGGCTCGATGCCTGGCCCGCGCGAGGGCTGGACGGAACCGCTGAACGGGGCCGACTACTGGCGCGCGGCCAGCGGACCGCTCCCGGAACTGAGAACACTGACTCGGCTCGGCATCGAGGTGCAGGAACGCCGCTATCCGCGGACCGGCCGATGGGGACGCGACATCGCCAACCTTCCGCGCATCCTCGGCGCCACACTGTCGAAACTCAGTCCGGACCCGGACGCGCTGTTCGACCAGCTGGGTCAGGCGGTGTCGAATTTTCCGATGCAACCGATGCCCGTTCACCACCACCGGTTGCTCGACACGCTGGCGGCCATGCTCGGCCGCCGGCAGTGGGTCGAGCGCTCGGGCGGCTCCAGCATGCACACGCGGGAACTGCTGCAAGCGTTCCCCTCCGCCCGGGTCATTTACCTGACTCGTGACTGGCAGGCGACGGCGGCCTCGATGAGCAAGCACCCGATGTACCGGCTACGGATACTGCGCAACCAGGTGCAGATGCGGTACGGCTTCGATCCGTGCGTGCCGCCGCCCGAGTCGGCGGTGCCGGCCGACGGACGCCGTTTCCTGCCGGAGCACCTCCGGCCCGAGGATCTGCCGACCCCCGAGGAAGCCGTGGCCGGCTCCGCCATGATGTGCGCCTTCATGCACGGCCAGGCCGAACAGGCATTCCGTGAGCTCAGGCCCGAGCGTCTGCTGCGGATGACGTACGAAGATCTCGTAGCGGAGCCGGGACGCGTGCTCACCACCGTCGGCGAGTTCCTCGATCTGCCCGAACCGGACAGGTGGGCGGCGGGCTGTGCGGAACACGTGCGCCGGCCACGGGCCGGAGCGCCGACGTGAGCAGCCCTCTCGACCTCGTGCTCCGGCACGCATCCGAGGAACCCGGCCGGATCGCACTGATCCCGATCGGTGGCGACCCGATCACCTATTCGAGGCTGGCCGAGACGGTCATCGGCGCGACCGAGGCGTTGCGTGGCTGCGGAGTGCCTGACGGCGGCCGGATCGCCACGGTGCTGGACGACAGCGCGGGCTCCGCGGTGCTGATGTTGGCGGCCTCCAGTGCCGGTGTGTGCGCCCCCCTGAACCCCGCCTATTCCGCGGCCGAGTTCGACCGCGCCCTCGCCACACTCGACCCGGCGGTACTGGTGTCCTCCCCCGGCGGCGGGACCGCCCGCTCGGCCGCCGAACGGGCCGGGATACCGGTCGCCGAGTGGGACGATGTCACCGGCCGGTTGATCCTGGTGTCGAGCGGCTCCCGCGCCGCCACGGCGTCACCCGCGCCCGTCGGCGGATGCCTGCTGCTCCAGACTTCCGGCACCACCAGCGACGGCAAGCTGGTTCCGTTGTCCCGGGCCACGGTCATGGCCGCGGCCCGGGCAACCGTGCGGGCCTACCACCTCGACCGGAACGACCGTCTGCTCAACGTCATGCCGATGTTCCATGTGCTCGGTTTCGTCGGCTCGCTGCTGGCCACGCTCTGCGCCGGGGGTTCGATGGTCTGCGCGACGACGCCGCGCCCCGACGCGATACCGCACTGGCTGCACGACCACGAGGCCACCTGGTTTTCGGCCGGTCCGGCCCTGCACGAATGGATCCTGGAGCGGCTCCCGGCGGGCTGGCCGCCACCGAAGACCCTGCGGTTCGTCCGCTCCGGCGCAGCCCCGCTGCCGGCCGCGCTGCGCCTTCGCATGGCGACGGCCTACGGCGATGTTCCGATCGTCGAGACCTACGGGATGACCGAGGCCCACCAGATAGCCTCCACCCCGCTCGTTGCGGGCAGCGCCGCTCTGGTACGGACCGGCTCCGAGGTCGCGGTCCTGGCCGACGGCGAGGTGACCCGGACGGTCGGCGTCCGAGGCGAACTGCTGGTGCGCGGACCCAACGTCATCGACCGCTACCTCACCGACGAGGACACCGCGTCGGCGTTCGTGGACGGCTGGTTCCGCACGGGCGACGAGGGAGTGCTGGCCGGCGGGGGCGCCCTCGAGATCACCGGACGGATCAAGGACCTCATCATCCGCGGCGGCGAGAAGGTGGTCCCGGCCGAGGTCGAGGACGTACTCCGCGGCCACCCGGCCGTCGCCGACGCGGTCGTCGTCGGCGTCCCGGATCCGCGGCTGACCCAGCAGGTGGGAGCTCTGATCGTGATGGCCGCAGGGTCGGCCGTCACGGATGCCGAACTGCGCGACTACGCTCGGACCCGGCTCGCTCCGCACAAGGTGCCCACCCTGGTCGAGCGGCGCGCGGCGGTTCCGCGCACGGCGCACGGCAAGGTGTCCAGAGCCGCGCTGGCCGCCGAGTTTCTGCCCCAGCCCGAGAACCTCACGTCCACCGTAGCTCCGGCGCCCGGCCTGGACCCGATCGAGGCCGCGGTCGCCGGGATCTGGGCTGCCGCCCTGCAGGCCCCGGTCAGCGGGCGCGACGAGAGCTTCTTCGCTCTCGGCGGCGAATCCCTGACGGCCCTGCGAATCATTGCGATGGTCTCCGACGTCTTCGGCGTCGACATCGATCTACTCGAACTCTTCGACGCGGCGGCAACGGTCGGTTCGATGGCCGCCCTGATCAAGCGCGACCGCGCCGGAGATCAAGCGCCGCCGGCCGGCGCCGCGCCACCGCAGACCATGGTCGCGTCGCCTGCCCAGTCCCATCTGTGGTTGGCCGACCGGCATGTCGGCGGCTACGGGCTGCTGGCTGTGCCGATCATCCTGCGTCTGCGCGGGGCACTCGATCGGTCCGCGCTGGCTTCGGCCGTCGGCGACGTGGTCGACCGTCACGCGGCGCTCCGCGCGACCTTCGAGTTCGGAGCCGGGCTCGTCCAGCGCATTCGAAAGGTCGGCGAGGTGCGGCCCGAGATGCCGTACACCGATCTCGCCGGGTCGTCCGACGAGGAGGCGTACGCCGGGCTGCACGAGTTGCTCCGCACTGACCACGACCTGAAAGCCGGAGTGGTGACTGCCGCCTTGTGGCGCCTGGCGCCCGACGACCACCTCTTCGCCCTCAACATCCATCATCTGTCCACCGACATGTGGTCCAACCAGCTCGTACGCCGCGACCTCGCCGCCTTCTACACCGCCCGCGTCACGGGCCGGCCGGTCGGCCTGCCCGAGCTCGGCTGGTCCTACCCGGAGTATCAGCGCCGGCACGCCGGGCAGGTCGGGGCCTCCGCACCGGAGCACGTCGCGTACTGGCGGGAGAAGCTCCGCGGCGGCAGAGCCCCCGTCCTGAACCCCGCCACGCTCTCCGCTCCGGCGGCCCCGCAGCGCTGGATCCGGCAGACTCGCCCGCCGGCCCGGCACGAATGGTTCGCCCTCGACGACGACGTCGTGGACGGCCTGCGCGCGCTGGCTCGGGCCGAACGGACCACCGCGTTCGTGACCCTGCTGGCGCCCTATCACCAGGTGCTGAGCGAGGCGGCCGGACAGACCGATCTGACCCTCGGCGTGTTGCTCGCCAACCGCGCGCACCCGTCGACGCAGGAGACCGTCGGCTACCTCGCCAACATGACTCTGATGCGGACGCGGACCGACCCGGGCGGCAGCGGACGGGATCTGGTGCGGGAACTCCGTCAAACCGTTCTGGAAGGGCTGAGGCATCAGGACTTTCCCTTCCCGATGGTGCCCCGCGACACTCTCGAACACCCCTGGCCGGTCGCGCCGAACAGCAGCGTCTTCCACCTGCTCGCGGTTCCCCCCGGCGCGACGTCAGAGGGCGGCTTCGCCGGGCTCGACGTCACCGCTGAGTTCACGCCGGACGGCTTGACGTCGCGTTTCGACCTGGAATTGCTCATCACCGAGCGCCGCCGCCGCGCCGACGGCGGCCGGCTCGGCGTCTTCCGCTACTCCCCCGACCGGTTCGACGCCGGCTTCGTCCGTTCCCTCGCCGGTCGGTATCGGCAACGAGCACGCGAGCTGGCACAGTCGTGAGCGCCGTGACCATCGGCCGAAAGTAGGACCCGAGGCTCGGGCCCGGCCCTGCCGCGGGCTGATGTGCCGGTAGATCGGCTGCGCCCAGACTGCTCGTCGTCCATTACGCCATCCCGAGTGGAGAAGACATGCAGACGCGGAACGTCGACATCTCGGCCGCGGACGCCACGGCGGTCGTCCGATGAGCGTCCTGCGCACCCAGCTGCGCGGCATCTCCCGTCGCCCGGCCCGGCTGCTGCTCACCGGCCTCGCCGTCCTGGTCGTCTCGTTCGTCGTGTACGCCACGGTGCTCGCCCAGCAGATCACCGAACGCAGTGTGCTCAATGGGCTTTCCGGAACCCCTGAAGCAGTCGACGTGGTCGTGCGCAACGGTGTGGTCGACCTGGCCCAGCTCGGCCGGGTGCAGAAGCTCCCGGGTATCGCCGAGGCGGTCGGCCGCTTCGACGGCGGCGGCCAGATCGGTAGCGGCTATCTGCAGCTTCTCGGTGACACCGGCTCCGGGCCGCTCGCGCTGGCCACGGTCAGCCAGGGTCGTTACCCGTCGAAGCCCGGCGAGATCGCGGTCACCCCGCGCACGGCCGAGCGGATGGGCCTCCCGGTCGGTACGACGGTCGACGGAACCGTGCGGTACAACAAGGACGGCAAGCCGCTGCCGCCCTCGAAGCTCACGGTGGTCGGGATCGTTCGGGCTGGGGAGGACTTCGGTTTCCAGGCGTACGCTCCGGCCGCCGCGCTGGTGAAACTCACCGGGAACGACTTCGTCTACCGGATAGATGTGCGCCTCGCGGCGGGCGCCGATCCCGCAGCGGTCAAGGCCGGCATCGACGCCCTGTTCGCGGCGGAGAACGCCAAGCAGGACGAGCGACCCGCGGTGCTGGACGGCGCGATCGTGCGCGATCAGGAGGCACGCTCGAAAGCGTCGGAGGTGGGCGCGGTCTTCGCGATCATCGCCATGTTCGTCGCCATCGCCGTGGTCGCCGCCGGCCTGGTCGCCACCTCGACCTTCCGCATCGTCTTCGCCCAGCGGATGCGCCAGCTCGCACTGCTGCGCGCGGTCGGTGCCGGACGGCGCTCGATCACCTGGGCTCTGGCCGTCGAAGGTGCGCTCATCGGACTGGCCACCGGGCTGACCGGCATGCTTCTCGCGCTCGGCATCGGCCACCTGATCCCGGCTGTGCTCGGCACATTCGGCAAGCAGGTCTCCGCGCCGGGCTTCCCGATCCTGCCGGCTCTGGGCACCGTCCTGCTGGCCGTCGTCATCACCACGCTCGCCGTCCTCGCCCCGGCGGCGTCCGCCTCGAAGGTCTCGCCGCTCGAGGCGCTGCGCGGCTCGGGCACCACCGGCGCGCGCGGTGACATCGGCAAGCTGCGCTGGGCCGCCGGTCTCCTACTGACGGCGGGGGCCGTGCTCCTCGGCGCATACGTCGCCACCAACCTGCCGGGACGCGACGCCGGCGACTACGACCCGAAGCCGATGCTGTTCGCCGTCGTCGCGTCCGGCGGGTTCGCGTTCTTCGCCTTGGTGGCGCTCGGACCGGTGGTGGTGCGGCCGGTGCTGGCGGTGCTGGGCTGGCCGATCCGCCGCTTCAGCGCGGTCGGCCGGCTGGCCGCCGGAGGGGTGGGCGCCGCACCCCGCCGCGCTGCCGCGGTCTCGGTCGTGGTCGCCCTCGGCGTCACCCTGATCGCGGGCGCCCTGGTCGGCGGCGCGTCGGCCCGGGTGCTGATCGACCGCGAGACTGCCGCGGCGTCCCCGGCCGACTACGAACTGACCGGGGTCGACCAGGATCCAGTCCCCGCGGCCCTGGTCGAGAAGTTGAGGGAACGCGACGAGCTCACCGACGTCACCCCGTACCACCGGATGCCGGTGCGGATCGGGACCTTCGACGGCCTGACCGTGACGGACCTGTCGATCCCGGCGCTGCCGGAACTGAAGAAGCTGGACGTGACCGCCGGATCGCTGGCCGGAATCGGACCGGGCAAGGCAGCGATCTCCGGCATGGCGTCGGACGTCTCCGGAGCTCGGGTGGGCGACAAGCTCGAGATCAAGGCCGGGAAGCAGAGCGTACGGGTCACTGTCGTGGCCGAACTGCCGGCTGACGCGCCGCTGCACACCTCGGCGGTGCTCGACCCGGCCGACCTGACGAAGCTGGGCGCGCCGGCGGCGTACACCGGCGTGCTGGCCGACGCGGCCACGACCGGGGAGACGGCGCGCACCGACGGCAACCGGGCGCTGAACGAGGCACAGGCCGCGGCCGGCGGCAAGTGGCGCGTCGACGTGCTCGCCGATCAGCGCGACCAGATCAACGACAACGTCACGCTGCTGCTGTTGATCGGGGTCGGCCTGGTCAGCCTCACGGTGATCATCGCAGTGGTGGGCGTGGGCACGACCACAGCTCTGTCCGTTGTGGAACGGGTGCGCGAGTCCGGGGTGCTGCGCGCCGTGGGGCTCTCGCGCCGGGCCCTGCGGGCGATGCTGATGACCGAGTCGGCGCTGTACGGGGTGATCGGCGCGGCGCTCGGGCTCGCGCTCGGGGTCCCGTACGCCTGGCTCGCCGTTGCCGCGCTCGGCGTCAACGCGCCGCTCGCCGTGCCGGTCGGTCAGCTCGCGGTGGTCTTCGTGGTCCTCGTCGTGCTCACCGCGCTGGCCGGGGTGCTGCCCGCCCGCCGCGCCGCGAAGGTGAGCCCGGTCGCGGCGCTCGGCGCGGAGTAGGCGCCGAGCCGCCGGGACGTTCCCTCAGGATCCGGTGGCGCCAGTGGTGAGCAGCCCGGCTGACGGCGGCCGGTACCACGCTTCGGACGCGGCCGTGAACGCGTGCTCGACCTCCGCTATTCAGAGTGAATAGCGGGTATCGAGGGTGATCAAGGAAAGGTGCACCCGACCTGCAAGGATGTGGTTGTCGAGACCGTGTCCTATGTAGAAGCAGGTGCACCTTTCTGGTGAGTAAGTCTATCGGGTGGGATGACCGGCTGTCCGTGACGGCCACAGATAAGAACCTCGTCGGTCACGCCGGGGCGGTCCTGCTCCGCAAATGCG
>Ga0247781_1000262_pt1 | contig 15804 bp, 9 predicted proteins | sample UWRJL184509B5_FD_179922 | JGI IMG/M metagenome (GOLD analysis project Ga0247781, IMG submission 179922) | Plant litter microbial communities from Arlington Agricultural Research Station in Wisconsin, United States - UWRJ-L184-509B-5 | ecosystem: Environmental > Terrestrial > Plant litter >...
ACAGCCAGCCCGAACCGGCCTAAAAGTGACCTAGACATCGATGGATCGTAAGACACTAATGTGGCCGCGGAGTGTCCGGTGCGAGCCGGTCCGGGCGTTACTTCTTCCTGAGCACGGTGGCGTAGACCGGTTCGGAGACACTGGTGCGGCCCGCCGAGTCGGTCACCAGCGCCTGGAATTTGACCGTTCGGCCGACCTGCTTCGGGGACGGGGTCCAGGTGAACAGGTAGGGCGCGACCCTGGCCGTGCCCACCCTGGTTCCGTCGACGAGCAGGGACGTCGTGGTGACGCCGAAGTCATCGGTGGCTCGGACCAGCGGCGACACCGCGGTGCCGGCCCGGAGCACCGTGCCGCGGCCGGGGTCGATCACCGAGGCGACCGGAGCGCGGTCGGTCACCCGGCCCGCGCCGGTCGGGACCGACGGCGGCCGCGCGGCGGGTTTGGTGATGATGACCGAGCCGTTTCCGGAGGCGGGCGGCCTCGGCGGGTAGCTCCTGGTCACGACGATCGGGGCGGCCGACCGTACGGCTGAGTTGTCGGCATTGGCATTCCACACGGCGTAGGTGTTGCCACTGAGCACGTCGCCCGAGGCGGAAACGCTGCCGGAATCGGTGGCCAGGAGGCCGTAGGTGGTGCTGGTGAGGCGGCTGTCGTTGACGAAACCGTCGACTCCGCCGGCGTACTTGATGCCGACACTGTCCCCTCGGCCGACGACGGCCGTGCCGGTCACGTAGCCGTGGTAACGGATTCCACTGCGTACGAGGTTCTCGGGCGTGCCGTCCTTGCCGCGCGCACCGTCGAACAGGATGCCGCCCGACTGGAAGCCGGTCACCAGGCTGTCGGTCACGGTCAGTTCGCTCTCGACCGTGCCCGGTCCGGAGCCCTGGACGAGGCCGGTCTTGACCACGCCCCAGCCGTGCGGGTGTGCCGCCCGCTCCTCGTCGGTGGCCGCCACCTTGAGCGGGCCGAGGACACTGTCCGAAATGCGGCCGGCCGCGCCGAAGTAGGCGACACCCGCCTCGGCCCACACCCTGCCCGACGTCACTGTCACGCCGGAGAGGTCCAGGAACATCTCGTTGGTGTCGGTGGAGCCGAGCGACTGCCGGGAAACCGTGATCACGTTGCCGCCGCCGTCACGCAGGTACGGCTGGTCGCCCGCCAGCGTGGTCAGCGACTGGTCCGGCTCGATCGTCACCTTGTCCGCGCCGGCGCCCTTGATCTTCAGGGGCTTGGTGATGGTCAGGCCGTTACGCGCGCCCGCCTGCACGGGGTTGGAGTTGGCGTTGGTGGGGGTCGACGACTCCTGGTACGTGCCGGCGCAGACCACGATCGTGTCCCACGGCGAGGCGTAGTCGACCGCGGTCTGAATCGAGGTGAACTGGGCGGCCGGGCACTGCTTCTGGTCGTCGTCCACGGTCCACGTGGTGCTCGTACCCTTCAGCGCGACGTTGCCGGGCGAATTGTCGTAGGCCGCCAGGAGCGTGGCGGGGTCCGGTCCGAAGGCGGGTCTGCCGTAGCCGGCGCCGTTCGCCTGGTAGCCGTCCGACAGGATCCGCGACCCGGCGGCGTTCTCCTGGAAGCGCACGTCGGCCACCTGGATCGAGCCCGACCGGGGCATGTTCCCGGTGCCGAACCGCAGTTCGAGCTGGGCCAGCGAGCCGACGTTCACACCCTGACCGGCGAACTCGCTGACCGGCACCCGAATCTGGTTGAGCACGATGTGGGTGTTCGGCGTGTTCGTGCCGGTCGACATGTGCAGGGCATTGCCCCAGCGAGGGTCGCCGGCGTCGACTGTGGCCTCGCGCCCCGCGGTGTCCTTCAGCGCGATCACGAAGTGCTGGCTGGTCGAGGCGGGATCGTACGAGGTCGGCTTTTCGTTCGGCCAGACCGGACTCTCGGGGGTGCCGGTCCTGGTGTTGTCCCCACGATTCTCCGCGCCGGGGTTGCGGGTGTCGAAGAAGTTGACCGCGGCGCCGAGGGCCAGCGCTTCGAGGCCGCGCAGGTCCTTCGACGCGGCCGGGATCTTCGCGGTCAGCGTGGCGGCCGAGGCCTGATCCCAGGCGAGGCTCAATTGCGGCCCGTACGAATGGTTGATCGGGCTGTTCTCCCGGGTACCGTTCTGGCCGCCGAGCGCGGTCGTCGCGGGCAGCGGGCACGGCTTGGCGGCGGCCGGCAGCCCGGTCTTGCCGAGCTGAGCGGGCGCGAAGTCCTGCGGCTCCGGGTTGCACCAGTCGAAACCGGCGGTCGTCGGTGCGGGCTTGGGCGTCACCCCGGCCGCCTGGGCGTACGGGTCGGCGAAGCCGCTCCCGGCCAACGTGCCACCGAGCGCGTTGAGCCCGAGCGGGTTCTGCACCTCCGGCCGTACGACGTCGACCCGCTCCTGCGGTGCGCCGAAGTAGCTGGTGTTCACCCGCTCGTTGCACGGGATAGCTGTGCCGGACGGGCTGGTCGGGCAGGCGCTCGCCGGCACCTGCAGTCCGCTCGCGGTGGTCGAGAGCTCACCAGTGAGGTACGGCTCGAAGGCGCCCTCCCCGCCGACGTACCGGCGGAAGAACGCGGCCATCGTGGCGAGGCCGAGCTTCTCCTGGTCGCCCATGCGCGCCGCGTCGCCCGAGATCTTGGTGTTGACGGCCGGGTTCAGCGGGTCGGAGTTGTCGATCGCGTAGTTGGCCGCCGGGTCGGTGTAACTGCCCGCCCCGCTCAGCCGCAGGTTGTGCGGGTGGACGTTGGTGGTGGCGAACGGGGCCGAGTTTCCGCAGGCCGCGTCGTTGTTGCCCTGGCCGTCGGCGGCACCGTCGGCGTACCAGACGGAGTTGTACCAGTTGTGGATCGCGCCGAGGTGCTCGACCTGGATCCGCGGGAACGGGTCGGCCGGGTTCACGTACTGGCCGCGTTCGAACTGGCGGGCGCCCTGCAGGTTCGAGACGTCCCCGTCGCACATCGGCAGGATCGACATGAAGGGCATCCCGTACGGGGCCTTGCGCTCATAATCGACCGGCGCCAGCGAGATCACGCCGCGAAGCGGGTAACGCGGCCCGTCGGTGCGGATCCGGTTGTAGTCGAGGAAGTTGGTGACCGCGTCACCGCCGCGCGAGTGGCCCATCAGGCCGATGCGGGTCAGGTCGAGGTGCCCGGCGAGGGCTGTGCCGACGGTCGTGTGCGCGTCGACCGCCAGCCCCTTCCGGCCGGCCGCCGCGCTGATCGCGTCGAGGGTGGCGGCCAGCAGCATGCGGCGGCTGTGCATGCCTTTGCCCTTGTTGGTGTCCTGCCGCATCATGAGCTGGTCCTGGGACAGGGAGAACGTGGTGTATCCCCAGGTCGCGAGGTTCTCGGCCAGGTAGGCGTAACCGGCCTCGTTGTGCTTGAACTGCGTGCAGGTCAGGTTGGCGGAGTCCTGGCCGGTGTCGCAGGAGCCGTGGTTGCCGTGCACCAGCACCAGCAGCGGTGACGGCTTGGTGCGCTTGGTCCAGTCCGGCATGGAGAGCTGGCCGCGGATCTCGACCTTTTCGGGCGCCTGCGAGGTGCCGGCCGTGGGGGCGGCACCGTCCGAATTGGGCTCCTGGATGGCGGCCAGGCCGAGCTTGACCTCTTCGAGGACCTGGTGCCCGTACGGCCCGCGGGCGATCGGATCGGGCAGGCGCTTGGGAGTCGTGGGGGTAGCGGCGGCGGGGGAGACGAAGGCCAGGGGGGCGAGTAGGGCAGCGATGACCGCTATTGCGCGTGTTGTCACAGCGCTCTCCTAGGAAGGAGTTGATCAAATAGTGAAGCGGGACGCTAATCACGTTCCGTTTCTCACTGATTTCGTGTGACGCGCATCTCACGCAGCGGCGCCGTAGCCCTCAAGCTGGGGAACAAACACTCCGGCGAAGAACGAATATGCGATCCACACGACAGGTGCGACGGCCCTGGTGCTGGGCTAGGGTCGTGATCGTGGGAGTGCGAACATGGATCGAGGGCTGGCCTGTCTATCGACAGCTGACCGGCACCGATCCGCTTGGCCGCGGCACCGCGGCGCAGTCACCGAAATCCAAGACGCTCACCGCCCGCACCGAGACCGCCGACAAGGTCGCCAAGTCGGTCTGCCCCTATTGCGCGGTCGGCTGCGGGCAGCGCATCTTCGTCAAGGACGAGAAGATCGTCCAGATCGAGGGCGACCCCGACAGCCCCGTCTCGCGCGGGCGGCTCTGCCCGAAAGGCTCGGCCAGCCTGAGCCTGGTCACCAGCGACCGCCGCCAGCAGAAGGTGCTCTACCGAAGGCCGTACGCGAAGGATTGGGAAGAGCTCGACCTCGAGACGGCGATGGACATGATCGCCGATCGGGTGCTGGCCGCCCGCGACGCCACCTGGCAGGACCACGACGGTGACGGCCACCCGCTGAACCGCACGCTCGGCATCTCGAGTCTGGGCGGCGCGACGCTCGACAACGAAGAGAACTATCTGATCAAGAAACTCTTCACCGCGATCGGCGCCATCCAGATCGAGAACCAGGCGCGTATTTGACACTCCGCCACCGTCCCCGGTCTGGGGACTTCCTTCGGCCGTGGCGGGGCCACCGGGTTCGTCCAGGACCTGGCTAACGCGGACTGCATCATCATCCAGGGCTCGAACATGGCCGAGGCGCACCCGGTCGCGTTCCAGTGGGTGATCGAGGCGAAGGCGCGCGGCGCGAAGATCATCCATGTCGACCCGCGTTTCACCCGTACCAGCGCGCTCGCGCACACCTATGTGCCGGTGCGGGCCGGAGCCGACATCGCGTTCCTGGGCGGCGTGATCAACTACATCCTCAGCAACGAGAAGGACTTCCGGGAGTACGTGCAGGCGTACACCAACGCGTCTATGATCGTCAGCGAGGAGTTCCGCGACACTGAGGACCTCGGTGGCCTCTTCTCCGGCTACAACCCCGAGACCAATACGTACGACCAGAGCAGCTGGCAGTACGCGGGGCAGCAGGAGCACGGTCAGGACGAGCGTGAGTCGCACATCGACCGGGAGACCGCGTCGGGCCTCGAGCAGGAGTCGCACGGACCGCCGATCCCGGCCGACGTGCCCCGCGACCCGACCCTGCAGGACCCGAACTGCGTCTACCAGATCCTCAAGCGGCACTACGCCCGCTACACGCCCGAGGTCGTCGAGCGGCTCTGCGGCGTACCGCAGCACAAGTTCTTGGAAGTCTGCGAGGCCTGGACAGCGAACTCGAACCGGGAGCGCACCACTGCCCTGGTCTACTCCGTGGGCTGGACCCAGCACAGCGTCGGCGTGCAGTACATCCGCACCGGCGCGATCATCCAGCTGCTGCTGGGCAACATGGGCCGGCCGGGCGGCGGCGTGATGGCGCTGCGCGGGCACGCCAGCATCCAGGGCTCGACCGACATCCCCACGCTGTTCAACCTGCTGCCGGGCTACCTGCCGATGCCGCACTACACGCAGCACGAGACGTTCCGGCAGTGGGTCGACGCGATGGCCCATCCGGGGCAGAAGGGCTTCTGGGCGAACGCCGAGTCGTACGCGGTCAGCATCCTCAAGTCCTACTGGGGTGACGCGGCGACCGCCGAGAACGACTGGGGCTACGGCTGGATGCCGCGCCTGACCGGCGATCACGGCACGTACCAACAGGTTCTGGATATGATCGACGGCAAGATCAAGGGGTACTTCCTGCTCGGGCAGAACCCGGCCGTCGGCTCGGCGCACGGCCGCGCCCAGCGCCTCGGCATGGCCAACCTCGACTGGCTGGTGGTCCGCGACCTCTTCATGATCGAGAGCGCGACGTTCTGGAAGAACGGGCCCGAGATCGCCACCGGCGAGATCGTCACCGAGGAGTGCAAGACCGAGGTCTTCTTCATGCCGGCCGCCTCGCACGCCGAGAAGGCGGGCACCTTCACCCAGACCCAGCGCATGCTGCAGTGGCGCGAGCAGGCGGTCGAGCCGCCGGGCGACTCGCGCAGCGAGCTGTGGTTCTTCTACCACCTGGGTCGCAAGCTCCGGGAGCGGCTGGCCGATTCGACCCGCCCGCGCGACGCCGCCGTGCTCAACCTGGCCTGGGACTATCCGACCAGCGGCGAGCTGCGGGAGCCCAGCAGCGAGGCCGTTCTCCAGGAGATCAACGGGTACGACCTGAGCAGCGGCAAGTTGCTGAGCAGCTTCACCGAGATGAAGCCCGACGGGTCCACCTCCGGCGGCTGCTGGATCTACACCGGCGTCTACAAGGACGGGGTCAACCAGGCCGCCCGGCGCAAACCCGGCAACGAACAGAACTACGTGGCGCCCGAGTGGGGCTGGGCGTGGCCGGCCAACCGGCGCACCCTCTACAACCGCGCCTCGGCCGACCCCGAGGGCAACCCGTGGTCGGACCGGAAGAAGTACGTCTGGTGGGACGCCGGCAAGGGCGAATGGGTCGGCGACGACGTACCCGACTTCGAGAAGACCAAGCCGCCGTCCTATCGGCCCCCCGAGGGCGCCACCGGCGTCGCGGCGATCTCGGGCGACGACCCGTTCATCATGCAGGGCGACGGCAAAGGCTGGCTGTACGCGCCGAGCGGGCTGATCGACGGCCCGATGCCGACCCATTACGAGCCGGCCGAGTCGATGGTCCGCAACCCGCTCTACGAACAGCAGGCCAACCCGACCCGCAAGCTCTACCAGCGGGCCGACAACCCGACCAACCCGAGCCCACCGGAGAAACACTCCGAGGTCTTCCCGTACGTCTTCAGCACCAGCCGGCTCACCGAGCACCATACGGCCGGCGGCATGAGCCGTCAGCTGGCCTACCTCTCCGAGCTGCAACCGGAGATGTTCGTCGAGGTCTCGCCCGAGCTGGCGGCCCTGCGCGGCCTGCGACACATGGGATGGGCGCACATGATCACGGCCCGCGCCGCGATCGAGGCGAAGGTGATGGTCACCGAACGGCTCGCCCCGCTGCGCATCGAGGGCCGGGTCGTGCATCAGCTCTGGATGCCGTACCACTGGGGTGGTGAGGGACTGGTCACCGGTGACTCGGCCAACGACCTGATCGGCATCACGCTCGACCCCAACGTGCTCATCCAGGAGAGCAAGGTGGGCACCTGCGACATCCAGCCCGGACGCCGCCCGACCGGCCGTGATCTCCTGCGGTACGTGCAGGGCTACCGTGACCGGGCGGGGCTGACCGCCGACCACTACACGCCGATCATGACCGTGGGGGACGACGATGGGCAGAGATAGCCTGTACGGTCCGATCGATCCGGCGACCGACGCCGGCTACACCGATCCGCCGCCGCGGGTGGGGTTCTTCACCGACACCTCGGTCTGCATCGGGTGCAAGGCGTGCGAGGTGGCCTGCAAGACCTGGAACGCCGTGCCCGACGACGGGTTCGACCTGCTCGGCCACTCGTACGACAACACCGGCGGCCTCAGCGCGGACTCGTGGCGGCACGTCGCCTTCATCGAGCAGCCCTCGTCGCACGGCCACGGCGCTTTCGACGGCCTACCGGTCGGGCCGCCCGTTGACGCGCTGGCCGCCGCGAGCACTGCCGGGAACGCCGCCGCGAGCACCGCTGGGGGCACCGCCGCGAGCACCGCCCAGTTCCTCGGCATGCCGATGACCGACCTGCCGGGACGCGTGAACGAGGCGCCGCGCACCGACTTCCGCTGGCTGATGATGTCGAACGTGTGCAAGCACTGCACCCACGCCGGCTGCCTCGACGTCTGCCCGACCGGCGCCCTGTTCCGCACCGAGTTCGGCACGGTCGTGGTGCAGGACGACATCTGCAACGGCTGCGGCTACTGCATCTCCGGCTGCCCGTACGGGGTGATCGACCGGCGTGCGGACGACGGCCGGGCGTGGAAGTGCACGCTCTGCTACGACCGCATCGGCGACGGCCTCGAACCGGCCTGCGCGAAGGCCTGCCCGACCGAGTCGATCCAGTTCGGCGAGCTCGACGAGCTGCGCGAACGGGCCGCCAAACGGGTCGAGACGCTGCAGGAACAGGGCGTCACCTCGGCCCGGCTCTACGGCAACGACCCGTCCGACGGCGTCGGTGGCGACGGCGCGTTCTTCCTGCTTCTGGACGAGCCCGAGGTGTACGGGTTGCCGCCCGACCCGCACGTGCCGACCCGCGACCTGGTCAAGATGTGGAAGCGCGCCGGTCTGGCCGCTCTGACGATGGCCGCCACCGCGGTCGTCGCGTTCGCCGGGAGGCGCAAGTGACCCAGCCCAACGGCCGGAAACGTGGCGGCGGCGGGGGTGGCGGCGATCGGCCGATGGTTCCGAAGGCCGACTTCCAGTCGTACTACGGCCGCCCGATCGTGCGGCCACCGGTCTGGACCCACGACATCGCGATCTACCTGTTCACCGGCGGTCTCGCCGCGGGCTCGGCGATCCTCGCGGCGGGCGGCCAGGCCACCGGCGACGTGGTGCTGCGCCGCGCGGGCCGGGCCGCGACGATGGGGGCACTCGGCGCCAGCGCGTTCTTCCTGATCAAGGACCTCGGCCGGCCGGAACGCTTCATCAACATGCTGCGGGTGATCAAGCCGACGTCGGCCATGTCGATCGGCACGTGGATCCTGAGCGGCTTCGGAGGCGTGGCCGGGGTGGCGGCGGCCGCCGAGTTCGCGCCGCTGCTGCCCTCGTACGGAGCCCTGGGGCTGGTGCGGCGGGTGCTGCCGCCGGTGGGCGCGGTCGCGGGATATGGAGCGGCCGCGCTGGCGCCGGGCCTGGCGACGTACACGGCGGTGCTTTTCTCCGACACCGCGGTGCCGAGCTGGAACGCCGTCTACCCGGACCTGCCCTTCGTCTTCGCCGGAAGTGCCCTGGCCAGCGGCGCGGCGGTCGGGCTGATCGCGGGGCCGAACCGGCCGTCGGTGCGGTTGGCCGCGATCGGTGCGGCGCTCGAGCTGGCCGCCGGCCACCGCTGCGAGACGGCGTACGGACTGGTGAGCGAGCCCTATACGACGGGCCGGGCCGGCAAGTATCTGCGTGCCGCCCGTTGGCTGAACACGGCCGGGGCGATCGGCGCGGTGGTCGGGCGCCGCAGCCGCGTGGTGTCGGCGCTGGCCGGGACCGCGCTGCTGGCCGGATCGCTGATGACCCGCTTCGGGGTGTTCCAGGCCGGCGTCGAGTCGGCCAAGGACCCGAAATACACGGTCATCCCGCAGCGGGAGCACCTGGACAGCCGCAAGGTCAACGTCCCGACACCGGCCGCGCCTCCCACACCCTCGACGCCGGTCGTGCCCCCCACCCCGGCGCCGTGACCTCGCGCCCGGCCTGCGCTCCAGGTCAAGACCGAACTTCGAGGGTCTTTCCATCCGTACGCCGCGGGACGAGCTCGCCGACCACCGGGAAGCCCGGAACCTCACCGGCCACCAGCAGCCCGCCGGAGGTCTGCGCGTCGGCCAGCAGGAGCAACTCGTCCTCACGCACACCGGCGTCGAGGTGGGGGCGCACCCAGTCGAGGTTGCGGCGGGTGCCACCACTGACGTACCCGTCGGCCAGGGCCTGGCGGGCGCCGTCGAGATAGGGGACCGCGGCCGCGTCGATGCGGGCCGTGACGCCACTGGCCCGGGCCAGCTTGTGCAGGTGACCGAGCAGCCCGAAGCCGGTCACGTCGGTCGCGCACACAGCGCCGATCCTCAGCGCGGCCGCCGACGCCCCCAGGTTGAGCTGGGTCATGGCGTCGATCGCGTGCTGAAAGACCTCGCCGGTCGACTTGTGCCGGCTGTTGAGCACGCCGATGCCGAGCGGCTTGGTCAGCGTCAAGGGCACCCCCGCGACCCCCGCGTCGTTGCGCATGAGCCGCTCCGGGTTGGCGATGCCGGTGACCGCCATGCCGTACTTGGGCTCCGGGTCGTCGACGCTGTGCCCACCCCCGACGTGGCAGCCGGCCTCCCGAGCGATGGCGAGCCCACCGGCCAGCACCTCGGCGGCCAGCTCCATCGGCAGCAGATCCCGAGGCCAGGCGAGCAGGTTGATCGCGACGACGGGCGTGCCACCCATCGCATAGACATCGGACAGCGCGTTGGCGGCGGCGATCCGACCCCAGTCGTACGCATCATCGACAACCGGCGTGAAGAAGTCGGCCGTGGCCACGACCGCGGTGCCGCCCGCCAGGCTGACGACGGCAGCGTCGTCCCCGTCGTCGAGGCCGACCAGCATCTCGCCGGGCCCGTTCGGAGCCCCCGTGCCGACCAGCCCGGCCACCACGGCCTCCAGCTCACCGGGCGGAATCTTGCAGGCACAGCCGCCGCCGTGCGCGTACTGGGTCAGCCGAGTCGCATCAGTCGTGGTCACGTCCCCCACTCTGGCACGGCGGTGATCATCCTGCCCAGCCAGGCGCTATCGTGGTCCGTGGAGGCGTTCAGGTGGCTGGTGCTCCTCCCGGTCTTCAACACCGGTGTGGCCCGGCATCCGGGCCAGGCGGGTTCGATTCCCGTCCGCCTCCGCCAACCACCTGGTCAGCTTGGTCCGCTCGGCCTGTTCGGCAGGGCGACGTGGACGCACGTGAGGACCAAGTCGCGGGCCACCAGGAAGCGTCCGCGCATCGGGTTGAGGGGAAGTTCGACGTCGACCAGCAGGTCGGCCGTGAAGGTGCGGTCGAGCGGGTCGATCGTCAGCGCGGCCTCGTCGAAACCGAGCCAGCGGGCGGTCAGCGGGTGCCAGGCTTTGTAGACGGATTCCTTGGCGCTGAAGAGCAGACGGTCCCAGCGGACCGCCGGGTCGATCCGGGCCAACTGGTCGAGGTGGTCACGTTCGGTCTGGTTCGTGACCATGCCCAGGACGTCGCCGGGCAGCGGTTTGTTCGGTTCGGCGTCGATCCCGATCGACGCCAGGTCGGCGGCGCGGGCGACCGCGGCGGCGCGGTAGCCGACGCAGTGGGTGATGCTGCCGACGATGCCCTCGGGCCACAGGGGTTCGCGGGTGGAGCCGGTCAGGATCGGTACGGCGGGGTGGCCGAGCCGGGCCAGCGCGGTCCGCGCGGAGCGCCGTGCGGTGACGAACTCGCGACGCCGGCCCTCGACCGCCGTGGCGATCAGGTGCTCCTCGCCCGGGTAGGGCGGCTCGCCGTCGATGTCCTCGAAGGCCTCCACCGCCACGGCGACGTCCGGCACGATCTGTTCCAGCACTGGCCGATTCTCCATCGCGGCCGGAGCGTGCACTGTCACCGGGGCCACCAGGGCGATACGTCGGCAGCCTGTTCCGGCCGGGCGCGGTGCCAAAAAGTGGAGCTGGCCGCGGTCGCCGGCTGAGGCCGGTGGGGAGACCTGGGGCTATCGGATTCGGCGGCGGTCGTCGGGGAGGCGTTCGGTGCTGCCGCGGCGGTCGAGCAGTTCAAGGAGCGGCACGGCCACCCGCCGGCTGGTGTCGAGGGCACGTCGGGCCTCGCTGAGCGTGAACGGCTGCGGCAGGCCGGCGAGGACCCCGCCGGCCCGGTCGACCGCGTCGGCCGCGAGCACGACCTGCGGCGAGAGCTGTACGACCAGGCCGGTGCGGGCGGCGGCGGCCAGCTGGCGTGGGCCCAGACCGAGCGCGGTGAGGTCGTTGGCCTCGGGCGCGGCGAAGGGACTCAGGCCGTCGAACGCCCTCTTGACCAGCGCGACCAGCTCGTCCGGCGGCCCGGACGAAGCCGCCGTCACCCGGCCGCCGCGGGCCGACAGGGGCGGCCGGATCAGGGCAGTCACCAAGGCGCGGTCGGGCAGGCCGAGGCGGTGCCGCAAAGCGTCGAGAGGCATACCGGGCTCGAGCGGGTGCTCCCGCAGGTACGAGGCGACTTCGCCGGGCAGTCGCTCGCCGAGGGCGGACCAGTAGGCGGGATCGGCATACCAATCGCCGGACACGGGCACGATGGCCGCGACCGCCGGGCTCGAGGGCGCGGTGGAAAGGAGGATGCCCATCGCGGCCAGGTCGCCTGCGCGGATCAACTGACGGCGGGACAGCTCGGCGGCCAGATCGGGGTGGCCGTCCAGAGTGGACAGAACCGAGGCTCGGGCGGCTGCCGCGCCCCGGCGTTGAAGACCGGGCGGGACCAGGTCGAGGACGGTGACGCCGCCGGCCACGTGGTGCAGGCCGGGGTCGCGCAGCAGGGCACGGTCGCCGATCCGCAGGGGGAGCGGGCGGGACAGACGCAGGCGGGCCGTGTCGGAGCCGAGCGGGCGCACGCGCACGGGCACTGCGGCCGAACCGGCGTGCAGGGTCATCGTGGCGGGCAGGTCGGCCGTGGGGTCGCCGTGGACGCGTACGTCGATCAGGTCGGTATGCCGGAAACGACCCGGAGTGAGCAGGGCGTCCCCGCGGCCCACGTCGTCCCGGGCCGCGCCGCGCAGGTTCACCGCGACCCGGGCCACGGCGCTCACCGAGTCGGCGGGCTTTCCCAGGCTTTGCAGGCCGCGTACGCGGACCGTGGTGTCCCCGAGGGCGAGCTCGTCGCCCGTGCGCAGAACGCCCGCGCCGAGGGTGCCGGTGACGACCGTGCCCGCGCCCTTCACGGTGAACGCCCGGTCGATCCAGAGTCGTACCGGTGACTCCAGCGACGGGTCGGGCAGTCCGGCCACCAAGTGCCCCAGCGCAAGCCGCAGGTCGTCGAGGCCCGCGCCGGTGACACCGCTGACCGCCACGGCCGGGACGGAACCCAGCGGCGTCGCGGCGATCTCGTCCAAGGCCTGGACGGTGGCGGGACCCGGATCGGCCAGATCGCTTCGGGTGACGACGAGCAGACCATGACGTACGTCGAGAGCCGCCAGCGCCGCCAGGTGCTCGGCCGACTGGGGCATCCAGCCCTCGTCGGCCGCCACGACCAGCAGCGCGGCGGGGACCGGGCCGATGCCGGCGAGCATGTTCGGGACGAAGCGTTCGTGGCCGGGCACGTCGACGAACGCGACCGTCGCGCCGGACTCCAGAGTGGTCCAGGCGAAGCCGAGGTCGATCGTCATGCCGCGCCGGCGTTCCTCGGCCCACCGGTCGGGTTCCATGCCGGTGAGCGCCCGCACCAGCGTCGACTTGCCGTGATCGACGTGGCCCGCGGTGGCCAGCACGTGCATGGTCAGCCGGCCCGGGAGGCGACGGCGAGCACCATGTCGACCAGCGTGCGGTCGTCGGCGGGCGGAACGCAGCGGAGGTCGAGCAGGAGGCGGCCCCGTTCGACGCGGCCGACGACGGGGGTGGACGTGGCGCGCAGCGGGTCCGCGTACGCGGAGGGCAGCGACAGCGACCACGACGGGAGCGTGACCTCGGGTGCGCCGCCCCCGCCGACGACCGCGGAGGACTCGACCAGGTCGGCCGCGACGCCCGCCGCGGCCAGCGCCGACCGGGCTTCGGACGTGCGGGCGCGCAGCACGGCCGGATCGAGGCGCAGCGCCTGCCAGGTCGGTGTCTCGGGGCCGGTGAGGGTGGCCTGCAGGGCGGCCAACGTCAGCTTGTCGACGCGTAGCGCCCGGGACAGCGGATGCCGCCGCAGACGCTCGATCAAGGGGGCGACGCCGAGCAGCAGGCCCGCCTGGGGACCACCCAGGAGCTTGTCACCGCTCGCGATGACGAGGGCGGCGCCCTCGGCCAGGGTGGTGGCGGCGTCGGGCTCGGCGGGCAGCAGCGGGTCGGGGCGCAGCAGGCCGGAACCGATGTCGGCGACCACGGGCGCCCCGAGGGCGGACAGGTCGCCGACGCTCGCCGCGCTCGTGAAGCCCCGGACCACGAAGTTCGACGGATGCACCTTGAGGATGAAGCCGGTCGACGGGCCGAGGGCGCGCTCGTAGTCGGCCCGGGAGGTCCGGTTGGTCGTGCCGACCTCGCGCAGCCGGGCGCCGGTCGATTCCAGCAGCTCGGGCAGGCGGAAGCCGGCACCGATCTCGACCATCTCGCCACGGCTCACGATGATCTCTCGGCCACCGCCGGCCAGGGCGGTGGCGGCCAGCACGAGCGCGGCCGCGCCGTTGTTGACCACGTGGACGTCGCCGGCGTCGGGCACGGCTCGCTGAAGTGCGGCCAGGGCGGTGCGTCCCCGTTTGGCGCGGCGTCCGGTGGCGAGGTCGAGTTCCACTTCGGTGTGCCCGGCCGCGGCCTGGACGGCCGCACGGGCGGCGGGGGAGAGCGCGGCCCGTCCCAGGTTGGTGTGCAGGACGACCCCGGTCGCGTTCAGCACCGGCCGCAACCCGCCGGGCAACGCGGCCAGCGCGGCGTCCACGACTTCGGCAGGTTCGAGCTCCCCGGCGCGAACGCGGTCGAGCGTCGCCACCACCGCGGCCTTGACCGCCGCCCGGCCCTCGCTCTCGGTCGCCGCGGCGAGGCGTGGGTCGGCCAGGACCACATCCGTACGCGGCACGCGCCGCCGAGGGTCCACCAAGACCTCGCCCATGCCGTCTCCTTCGACGTCAGTCCCTTACCGGGAAAACTACCCGGCTTCCCGGGCAGCCGGCCGCCGACCGGTCGCCACCCTGCCGGCCGCTCGATCCTGAACTCGCTGCATCGCTTGACTCGACACGGTCACCTCGCCGCCCGGCTCAACGGCCCACCGGGCTGCCGATCCTACGGACTGCGGGTCAGACGCCACCAAACCGACGGGTCGGGGGTCGTGGTGTCGGCTTTCAGGTCGACGCGTGCGCCGGAGGCCTGGACCACGCCGACGGGCTGGCCCGCGGTCACCGAGGCGCCCGGAGCAGTGGTGGTGACCTTGAGCGGCACCTGCAGACCGGGCCAGCCGACCACCTTGAGCGGAGTCGCGGGGCGTACCTGGCTGGTGGCGCCCCAGGCCGTCGCGACCTGGCCGACCGGGTCGGTGGGCAGCAGCGTGTATGGCTTCACCGTCTGGCGGACGGCTCGCAGCAGGGCGCGGACCTTCTTGTTGACGTTGGCGAGCTGCTCCGGCGTGTGCAGGCCGGGCTGGTTGAAGACGGCGCCGACGACGGTGAGCCTGCGGCCGCCGACGTTCAGGCGGGCGGCGAAGAGCAGGTTGCCGCCGGCCTCGTCGGTCGAGCCGGTCTTGATGCCGAAGACGCCGTTCACGCCGAGCAGGTCGTTGTAGTTCCGGATCTTGCCCTCCACCGGGATGGTGGCGCTGGGCAGCGCGACGATCTCGGCGAAGACCGCCGACCGGAGCGCGGCCCGGGCGAGTTTGACCTGATCAGGGGCGGTGCTGACGGTGGTCGGCGCGAAACCGCTCGGGTCGGTGTAGCGGGTCGAGGACATGCCCAGCTCGTCGGCCGCGGCGTTCATCTTGTCGACGAAGGCGCTCTCCGAACCGGCATCCCAGAGCGCCAGCTTGTGGGCGATGTTGTTGGCGGACGGCAGCATCAACGCCTCGATGGCGTCGCGCTCGGTGAGCTCCTCGCCCGCCACGACCCGGACCTGCGACTGGTTGCCGGCGATCCGGGACTGGTAGTCGGCCACGTCGGCAGCGGTCACGGTGAGCGTCGGGCCCTCCTCCCGGCCGCTGAGGGGGTGGTCACGGAGGATGACGTACGCGGTCATGACCTTGGCGACACTCCCGATCGGAGCCGCCGCGCCGTCGCCCGAACCGCCCAACCGGCCCAGGCCCTCGATCATGAGCTCGGCGGAACCCTGGTCGGGCCAGGGCAGCGACAATGCCTTGCCGGGGATGCGCATGGTCGCGGCGACCTCGGTGGCGAGGGTGGCCGCCGGTAGTGAACGGGTGAGCTGAGCGGTCGCGCCGGCCCCCAGGAACACAACCAGAAGAACCAGCCCGACGAGTACGGCGATCAGGCGCTTAGGTCGTCGCGGCGCGCGCCCGTATTCGGCGGCGGCCGTGGGCGTGCGGCCGTTCTCGGTTGCGGGACTCGGCAGGCGGTGGTCTTCGGGTTTGATCGGGGCGGTGCGGTCGGGGTCCT
>Ga0247781_1000263_pt1 | contig 15798 bp, 9 predicted proteins | sample UWRJL184509B5_FD_179922 | JGI IMG/M metagenome (GOLD analysis project Ga0247781, IMG submission 179922) | Plant litter microbial communities from Arlington Agricultural Research Station in Wisconsin, United States - UWRJ-L184-509B-5 | ecosystem: Environmental > Terrestrial > Plant litter >...
GGCTTGGCTTGTTAGGGGGTTATGGTGACCCGAGTGTTTGGTTGTACTGTAGCTGAGATGACCACCTCCTGCCTGGCCTAATGTCTTTATCAATTGTTCAATTCATTATTTTCAAGTTCAAGTTCAGATCCTACAGTGGTCCCGGTAGACGGCATCATAAGGCTGGGACATTTATTGTCAGTGTCGACTGTTATTGCCAGTGCTGGACGGCGCTGAAGAACATACTCTCTAGTGCTCAACGACGAGCAAGGTTGTAAAGTCTATGTAGAGATGTCGTGACAAGTAAAGGGCCCGAGGAACAAAGCGAAGCATGAATATCTTTACCAACAGAGGCCATTTACTTTACATGACAGATATGACCTCGGAGGCCTGAATGTGATAAATATCTAGCCAGATGGTAATGCCGCGGGGTGTGATGCTCACTGAGTTTCAACATTAATACTAGAAATAAGCGTTGATATCAAGCCACGAGAATCCTGGAACTGAGGTAACATGGACTGCCACCCGAGATGAAATCAACATCCCCCGGTCGAGGAACATTGGGGTTGGGGTTAGGTTTAGGGGAGGACTTGTCTTCCATGGCCAGCTGAAGCAGGTTGTCCACCGAGCCGAGGAATGGCTGCGTGGTAGTTGGATTCGAGGTATTGGCCATATATGTATGCACCGCTCTGTCCCATATGTCATTGGCGTATCCCATCTGGACTACGCCGCCCTCCTCTAGACCGCGTCCAAAATTGCCGCTGCCGCAAAACAGGTCCAGGCCTTTGAGCTTCGGGGTCCGGGGGTTGCTTGGGTCGAAGCCTTGGTGAAGCGTGTCTGGAAAGTCGCCTGCGAAAGGGGCAACCTCAGCAACTCCGTCGAACGATTCTTCCAATCTACTGGTAATGTAGAATAGATTGCCAGTGCCCCCTCTGTTGTAAGGCACTGGGATTGGCGTATCGCGGTTGAAGAAGCGAACATAACACTTGCCCACTATCTTGTCCGGCTTGACAACAATGAACTGCTCCGTGTACACCAGTTCATTCGGAGCGATGTTTTCAGATGGGTCAGCATCCCTCCTCCTCAGCAGCTTCCTCAGCCTCACGAATCGTGTCTCATCTTGCTTAAAGATCTTGGTCACCTCGTAAGCTTCGGACAAGGTGCTAGATGGGGACACGGTGGCCAGGACGGTGTCGCCGGCCTTGAATGCCAAGCGGGGAGGATCGTGGGTGCATCGGAGATGCGATTTATCCAGCGTGATCCATCGACGCTTCTCGACGACATAAGTCTGGCGGACAAAGAATTCGCCAGTCGATGTCTTGGGGTTGCCAAACCAGTCGATATTGTGAGTTCCAAGAATGTCCTCGGAACTCACACGAGCATTCGGTCCGTCCGAGCATGTACAGTGGTCGGAGAGAAATAATTCATCGGCCCAGGGGTATTTCATCATACAACAAGGTGTCTCGGCCGGTCGATAAAACCAAGTGACATCAAAGCTCCTGGAGCCAGTCTTGGCAGATTCGTGGACCTTCTGGACCAAGCCGAACCACCTGTTATCCTCGATACCGTCCTTGGAAGCCATTGCCTCCCACTTGGTATCAGTTGCGCCTTCCATGTCCCGGGGAGTTGAAATAACATCACCAACCACGATACAGTCAACCGCTTCCTTTGACAGGAAAGCGGCGTGTGCTGAAGGCCCCCGCGTTCTCGTCTGCGACTGCGCTGGCTTGAATTGCCGCTTGACTGTCTGCCGGTCTTGCTGATTTTCGCTTGACTTCGGGGTCTCCGATTCTTGACCGCCGACCTTTAATACCTTGCCCAGAGTCATGTGCCCGAAGCATTCCATGATGTAGGGAGTCACGATCGTTGCGGACTCTTCGAATCTGCCCTCACGGATCTTCGTGCTCACAGGCGCAATCTCCTCTTTCCATTGGCTGAAAGTCTTGGCCTCCCGGAACAACCGGAGACCTTGGACCTTGCCTGGCTCGAGGACACCGTTCATTTCCTTCCAGATAAAGTCAATGTTGGCCATGACTGACGTCCGAAAATCGTCGCTCAAATGACCCGCACGCCATCTCCGAAAGACTGGCGAAGTATCGTGCATCTTGGCCGCCCATTGACTGAACTCGTGCTTGAAGGACACGATTGATACCTCCTGGCGCTTCTCAAGCATCCAAGAGGAAAAGTCCACAACATGCTTCGCAAGATCTGCGATCCAGAGGAAAGGGGTATAAAATCGCTTATACTCCAGCGCAGGCTGCTTGAACCTGTAGTAGATCTCCTTTTTCGCGTTCCGTCTCGACCGCACCCAAATGTCGCCTCCGACGGCGTGGTTTGATGAACCGTAGTTGCCAATAGGCAGCTCTACTACTTCGACCTTTGTCAGATAGAATTTGAGGTCTCCGAGGCTCACGATGCCGTCGAAATAGAAGTTGTCGTGTGCCTTTTTGGTCGCAAGATGGTGAAGAGGCCGCATCTCCCAGGGATATCGAGCCGAGTTCACGTAGAAGGTGAACTGGTCCAGGTCGAATTCGATAAACTCGGCCTCGGCTCCTCCTTGTGCCTCTAAGGCCTCCATTAGTTGATCGAGAGCGATTCGCTCTCTTGCCTGCGGAGCTGGCGGCGTGAAGCCATCGTAAAGTGATTTCGGGCTAACTAACGTAGAGGATGGCAGCTCTACACAGATGTTGCTGCTTGGGGGCAGTTCGGATGGCACATCTTCGTCTCTGAGAATCTCATCCACCGGTAAAGAGCCGGAAAACTCCATCGTGTCGTCGGGTTGGCCAGGTGTGGGGGGCGTAGGGGGTGGGCTTCCTTGGAACTCGTCGAAGCCCAGGTCCATTGTACAGGTCGGATCGGCTTCTGAGATGCTGTGAATGTCCATATGTAAGGTGGATTCTCACGGCGACGACCTAGACATGTTTGAGAATGTCCTGTGCTGGAGAGGTAGGTTGCGGATAACAATATTTATAATTTTATATATGGGTCTCTGGTGCATTGTCGACCTGGGGTTACCGATGCGACTGGCTCATAACGGGTTGGTGGAATTCATCATGCTATTGTGCTATTGCTGCTATTGTTGGGACAAAAACGAGTTCATCTGAACATGATATTGAACTGAAATCCAAAGGCGCGTGGAGTGCCATCCTATTGTTGCTCGGCGCGCGTGCGCAAATCAAACGGAGGCGCCAAGAGCATGGACCGCCATTGGCCAATCAACGTTGGCATGACGGGTGCGCGCTGTGACGACAGGGAACATCCAAGGCTTAACTCCGGTGAGTAAGAATTTGGAAGCCACGCCCACGGTGAGCCAGATATGGACGACATCGGACCAAAAGGAATGGTGGAAAGTTGAAAGTTCAGATGTATTGGATGAAACTTGGAATGTGATGTGAAAGAAGCTAGATTTTTGAACAATAGCAGCGAGTCACTAGCCGCACCGGAAAGGCAACACTCTTGAGTGACAATGGGAAAGGGACGGAGTGGATGAACAACGTGGAGAGAAAGCAAAATTGGATGTTGTATTGTGTGTGAATCACTGATTCCGAGAACAAATGATTGAGCTCCAAGATTTTAAAATAATAGGTAGTCATCGGTTAGAATGAGTGGCTGGATGACGCACGACAAGGTTCTTGAAGTTGTTCACCCAATGATTCACACCATGCTGACGCGGAAGATGCGACTCACTACACCCGCATTATCAACTGCACGCCTGCAGATACTGATATTCTCAAATCACATCTGATTGGCAATCCCCTTATTCTTATCATTTATTGGGTATCTCGTAATTTTGCACACCATATTGTACAATAGTCTACTCTAATATTAAATACACACACAATACGCCCCATCAATCCATCCCATTCTCAATAAATATATCGTCAAGCGAGAAATTCCACACTGAATCCCTTATCTGCTCCTAGGTGTCTCCTTCCTTGCTCGCCATCAGTGTCTCGCCGCGATGTTTCATCTTCCACCTCCATCCACCACCTCGCCTTTCTCACCAGAAAGGCTCTCTTCAATAATATTTATAAAGTCTTCTCCAGGCACAATATCTTTCCCGTTCGGCGTCTTCCCAAGGCCCTCCCCGTCAGATGCTTTCAATGACTCTTCTTCGCTCTCCTCTTTCTCTACCGATTGGTCCGTCTCGTCAGAAATGTCCTCCTCAAAAACCTTCAAAAAGTCTTGTTCCTCAACGACCATATCGGCCCCTGGCGACACCTCCCATGGAACCTCCCTGTCAAATACTGCCAATAAATCCTCTTTACTCTGCTCTTCCTTCGCCGCCTGACTCTTCTCGTTACAAAACCCCTCTTCAAATATTTTCAAAAAGTCTTCTTCTTGGATGGCAATGTCATTCCTTTTTGACCTCTTCATAGGAGCCTCTTCATCGAATGTCACCAAGACATCATCTTGATCGGAGATATGTTTCCAATCCAATATCTGCTCTGGAGGAACCGTGGTTTGTATGGAAGGCTCAGCCACCGGATCGTGTTCCTTCTGCAAAGAGGTCGGTTCTTCCAGGCTGGGAGTCCCTACTTTGACGGAGGGAATGTCCACATGCCTCCACAGGCGAGCACATATTAGATCGTAGCGAACGTCTCGCAAGTCACGTCCCCCTTCAGCGGGGAAGGACCACACACAGCCTCTTTCGGTCCGCAGCCATTGTAGCCGGTCTTTTAGACGGGCCAGCTCGGCAGGGTCGATCATCTCCGTTGCAATGCCGTCAAGGTAGGCCAGGGCGGCATCTACATCTTGGTAATACCCCGGGGTTGTGAATTCCGTCGAGAGCACGCCACCACTCGTATACCCGTCGAAAAGCCAATCCACGAGCCGCACCATCTCCTTTGTGTCGCCAAACAAACCCAGTGCTTGCATGTAGGCCCCGAAGGACCCGGGTCGCAGCGAGACGAGTACCGGAGGAAGGACAAGCCCGCTCTTCTCGCAACTCTCCTTCTGGTTAGTTAGTTTGACAAGCTCGTTGAACTCGAAAACAACACCCTGGTGAAACCGGTGAAGCAAAGTTCCATATTCATTCATGAAACTGAATATGGTCGTCTTGGTATTGATTGTCCGGGAACCAGATACTTGAGAGAATAGCATAAACCTCATAGCTTTCCGGATTACAATGCAAAGGTAGAAGAACATTCGCTCATCCGTACTTTGTGTTGTAGATTTCCATTGAACGAAGGCACCGAGAAAGGTGGATAAAGTCGGCGCAAAGTTGTGAGCCGCCTTTTTGTTGCTCCGGATGACCTTGTTTCCCGCCAAAGATCCGGCGATCGCACGGTACAGTGGTGCCGTGGCAAACAGTGGTGCCTTTGGACGGTACAATCTGACGAGAAAGATGGCGTCAGGGATGTTGGTATCACAGCCTGGGTGGTAGTGATCGTAAGAATGTAAGCGGCACAAGGTTGATATCCACGCCGCGAAAATGGAAACCGGAATAAAGCTCAGCTTCTGGCGCATTGCCCCAAGGTCGGTTGGTGAGTATTCCAAGGGGGCATAAGCCCGTAGTTCAAATACCGAAGCTGCCCACTTATAAGGACTCTCCTTGAGGTAGTGCAAGGCTTCTTCGATATCTTCGGCGTGGCGAATCAACACTGCGAGGCAACGACCGACCGGGGGCAACCCTTGCTCCCGCATTTTTGCATACAGGAGTTTCGGGCTTGGAGGTTCAAGTCTGGCTATCGAAAAAGCGCTGAGGTTGCCGTTGAAAACTGGAAAAACCCTTTTGGTGTCTCCTGGGACGACAGCTTCAAGCGCCGTGACGGGGAGTGCGAAGAGCTTCTCAAACATGACAGCATAGACATCAGTTGGCGGAGAAACCCCAGGCGTTGGTGGAGTTTGGAACACCTGCCAGGCTTCTCGAGCGTTTCTTGTCGCCTCCATTCGCGAGACCCATAGCGTGTAAGCCTGTGCGTTCTCGTGTGCCTTGTTGTGCTTTATGCTGAGTGATTTGGTTTGAACTGTAGGTCTTCGGCCAGAGAACGATCCGCCTAGAACAGTCAGAGCTTCGTCAAAGGGAGTGCTCTGGTAGCCGGCCTCGTGCATCAATATGCCCGCCTTCGCGCTTCTACTCAGGTCGTCCTCAGGCCTCCGGCGCTCGTCTGTTCCGTCCCAAGCTTCTCGATATGGTGGCCAGCTTTTGGAAGAACGCAGCGCAACTTTTGTCTCCAATCCCGTCTTGTTCAAGCCCAACAACACCTCCCGGATTGATTGATAACTCTTGCGGTCGATTGTCAAATGCGGCGTGGTGATGGAGGAGCATTCTAGCAGGATTTTTTGCGCTTCCCAGCAGAATTCTCTCGAGGTTTGACGATCAACGATCGGTGCAAGTCCAAGGGCACGTATGGCCTTGTTGAAGACCACACACCGGGATCTATATCCATGTGTGCGGCGCGATCGTGACGCCTCCAATGGTATCCTCTTGATATATTCGGCCGTAAGTCGCGCGACGGGGACCAGCATGGGAGGCCAATAGACCAAGCATTTTTTGATCAATTGGTCAACCAAGATCGCAAACCGATGGTAGTTCGAAAAAGGTTCCTTGCCACGGACGTAATGCTTCTGAATGTGAGAAACTAAAGAAATGAACGTCTCCTTTTCCCGAAATTCCTTGTCTTTCCCCAAGATGTGGAGGAGCAGAAACAGAGGTTTCGGTTCTCTGCTGTGGGTGAACCTGTGGACCATTACATCTCCATCGTCGCTCGAGAGGATCCAAGCCCAATGCAGAATCCTTTTCTCAGGAAGCCCTTTGTCGGCCAGGTAGGCGATGCGACGCCGCCATTGTAGACGAGATTCCAATGCCACTCTCAGCGTTGTGTCCGTGTCCGCGTCGAGGGCTTCAACTTCGAGCATATGCCTTAAAACCGCCTGGGCAGTCAAGAAAGGCAGGCGGTTAGACCTGTCCTCAGCTATGCTGTGGATTTTGCGCGAGAGCCTCGTTCTCAGACCACGGCCGCGAAGGCGTTGAAAGTTGGTCAGCGCTTTACTCGGCGAAACCTTGACCCAGCGACGATAAAAACATCTGGGCCGTTCTAATCGTCTGCCACCTGCCGTGGGGATGTAATTAATAAGGGACGAGGGAGGAAGTTGCGCCGACTCGGGGTAGGTGTCAGGGGCCGGTTCGGGCGAGGCCGCAGTCGAGAGCTCTCGAATGGGCCATATCGAGGGTCGAGGGAGGCACTGGAGTAACGAGATCAGTCAGATGCCTTGGTTTCAAGGGAAGAAGGACAAGTTCAGCTTGAGATGGCATACCGAAAATCGAAGTAGGGGGTTCCCGAAGTGCGTCTCAACACCTTTGAGGACAAGAGCTCTGGCACCAAACATTTGAGTTTTCAGTCAATCATGGTGGCGGGGTCGCGCACTCCAATTGAGCTCGAGCACGTGCGAAGCAAGCTGAAGCAAATAGAAGCTGAGGCGATCGGCTGGAGGTATTTCGATCTTGCCGTGGGTCAACGTTTTTCGCATGCGAATTCGAGCATCAATGGGTGGTCTCCAAAAAATGTAAGGATCGGTAGATGAGCAGCTAAGGTGCTAAGCTTCAGGGACAGCGCAAGCCAACCGCCGCTTGGCTCCTATGGATTATGTAATCTTTAAGCTGGTGGCATTTCATCCAAACCTTCCCTCCACTTGTCCATGAACAATATACCGTTTTTGGCGGGGACTTGAGTGCTCAATTAACTGAACTTTAAATTTGACACGTCATTGGCATCCATCAGGGGCAACCTTCAATTTATTTCCATATTTTTGCAACCCCGACAGTTAGGTTGAGAGGAGGGACATATATTCGTCAGGTCCATGTCCCGTATCCGTATCCCAAACACCCCGCCAACTCCAACCAATTGTATTGAACGCGCGACTTCGATTATCAGAGCGACCATAGTCAATTGAACTTGCCGTCCTGGTCTATTCATCCTCCCTGTCTCACATTGCACCCATTCTACGCCGTGCGCGCCACAAGAACATTATCCAGCACGTCCGTCGGTGCATGTGCCCGTGGTCCTGGGCTTGCACTACGTAATGGCCCCTCTCAAGCGAAAACGACCGCCCGAAAGCACCGCTATAACCGGAGCTCCTCCACCACAACGCAGGGCGACACGCCAAACGTCTATCGCCCCGCTCCCCGTCCTACCTGATCCCGAACCACGACGGCGCCGAGGTCGTGGCAATCCAAATGGCCAGGTTCCGTCCGAGACAACCTCGTCAAGAGTACCAAACGGCAAGGAGAATATCCCGATGCCGCTGCAGCCAGAACAACAACAGCTGTCGAAACTGACGCGATTGACGCGCCATCGGGTAGATGTGGCTAACCAATCACTTCCCACAGCTCACACCACCAGCTCGTCCGTCAATGGGAACACCAGATCGACCCCAACGTCTGTCCCAACGGCGCCGATGACGATAGTTGCGGCTTCAGTCCGACCAGTGACAAAGACTCCCGGCCCGATGGTGGGGGCGGGGGCTGGACAATCACGCAAACATGGCCGCTCCGATCCGGAACCGATGGTTCAGTCACACACAGTTGGGCACACGAAGCCCATTACCATGGCCACCTCAACAACTCGACCACAACCTGCGCCTATCCCTACCACATCTACCACTATGCCGGGCCAAACGGAGCGAGGTGCCGGACAACAGCCGGAACGAAACATCGATAAGGTCGTGTTGGGGGACATCTGTTTCCGCGCCTGGTACGCGTCGTGTTATGCAAAGGAGCTGTTAGGAGACTTTTCCAGCAACGGCACAAAGGGCGAAAACGGTGCCGTCGGAAGTGCGGACGAGACAACCGGCGGAAAAACGCAAGCGCGCCGAGACCGTGACACCCACCAACCTATACTTGATCGACTCTACGTCTGCCCATGTTGCTTCAAATACTCGAAGGAACTGGTCGCCTGGCACGAGCACGTCCAAATGTGCGAGAGACAAGCCTTCGTTCCGGGCACCAAGATATACGTCCATCCAAAGGGCCGCAGGACTGTTCTTGTGCCTTCGGGCCCAGCACCCAAGCCGATGAGAGGAAAGCGTGGAAGCGCCGGGCCGAAGATGGTTGAGCGAGTGGTTCAGGACGAGGGCGAATGGAGTATCTGGGAGGTCGACGGCGCCAAGGATGTGGTAAGTCTCTTCTATCGTTTCCGGTATTAGTATCGCCAGGACATTATTACTGATACGTGTTTTTCTTGCAGCTCTTTTGCCAAAACCTCTCACTGTTTGCAAAGTTATTTCTCGACAACAAATCAGTGTTTTTCGACGTGACTGGATTTAACTACTTCCTCCTTGTCTACACTCCCCCTACTCCGCCGACAGATCCGAACGCCGAAGTGACCGAAGTTGTGGAGCCCCAACGCCGCGTCGTTGGGTTTTTCTCCAAAGAGAAGATGTCATGGGATAATAACAATCTCGCATGTATCCTGATCTTTCCTCCCTGGCAACGAAAAGGCCTCGGTGCTCTCCTCATGGGGATATCATACGAGATCTCTCGGCGCGAAGGCGTCATCGGGGGTCCAGAGAAACCTATCTCAGACCTCGGGAAGAAAGGATACAAACGCTTCTGGGCCGGCGAAGTGGCACGATGGATTCTCAACCAGGATGCGAGCAACCCCTCAGAGGAGGTTGTGCTTGACGTACGGGAGTGCAGCAAGGCGACGTGGATAGCACCTGAAGATTGCCTAGTCGTTCTCAGGGAAATGGGTGTCGCCGAGGATGCTGGCAGAGGCTCGCCTCGTGTCCGGAAACCAAGGAATGAAGAGAATGGTGCCACAGAAGCGGAGGAGACGGTGAAACGGGTCCGGATCTCACAGGAGGCTGTGCAAGCGTGGGTGACAGCCAACGGAATAAGCCTCGAGAAAACATGTGATCCAGATGGATTCATCGACGGCTACGCAATGAAGCAACCCACCGAGGCAGAGGAGACTGGCTGACACGGCTGATACTCACGATGCGAAACTACAACTTGTACGAACATTATGCACTGGTTGGTAGACGGCAGCTACCAGTTATGGAAATAGCCGGTCAGTCTCGAACACTGTACATCTCAACCTCCTCGCCATTCTTGCGTACCACGCCTGCCAGTGGAGTGATGAAAACCAGATATCGACACGATCGAGACAGGAAACAGCATGGTGCATGTCAACATATACCATCATGGATCATGTTGGCTCCAGTCCCCTGTCGTCGAATATCAAGGAGCAGAGCGGGTTATAATCAGGCGAATCTCAGCGAAATGATACGGCCGAGGATGGAATAAGAGACGAATCCCCATCGTCAACGCACAATACAATGTCTTGACCTATGAACTTGGTTCGTTGGGGATGGGAAGGATATTGATGATTCTCTGGCACTATCCCCTCCCCTATTATGGATATAGCAGCCCATGAGGCTGCCGTTCTCGTACCTGCCCGTATCTTTTGGCAATTCGCGGGCGAGTTGCTGTTAGCTATACGGAGGGGATGGAGAGGTGCTGGAAGCCAGAAGTTCCATAGAGGTAGCCAACATAACTGGGTAATTACCTATTCCGTAGTTGATCCAGACATCTATGTAAACCTTGCTTCATGGGATATTTTCTAGGCTCTGTAACAATGAACTGATATTAATTGGTTGGCTGGTGATGTTTACTTCCATCATCATTTCCATACCCCGTACGGCGACGAGAGTCCCTTGGCCATGAATTTTGGTCTCTCACGGAAACAGTTTAATCCTACGGATATGGGATCTGAACAACATGTGGTCCCCTTATAGGATTAACATTGATGAATGTTTTAAGAAGGTTTTATTCCAGATAAAGCTCACATACATCTAATAAATATACTTTTTTCCCTTTTCCATTTTCACAGTTACACCTGGAATTCCCACCCTGGAACACGTCGATTTCACGCGTCGGCCCGTCCGCGTCTGTGCCTGGTTCGAGCCACGCAGCACGCCTGCCGAAGAACATTCGAAACGTCACGCATCATCTCATGCAGGGAGCTTTGACCCGTTCAGACCAGCCAACATCACATCATTGCCGACAGTTGAGCGGAAATATTTTTCCACAAAGGGGCAAAAGGAATTGTTTGTTCTCCAAGGCATCAATACTTTATATCAAACCTCAACTATATCAAGAAAATGATCACAACAAACGACGCTCAAGAAAAAATCTTCATGTCTCGAATTCCGGTACAGGTACACCCCAAAACGGGCCGGATATTGCAACCGATCATCGCCAGCTGAATGAAGAATAAATACACTAGTGTAATACCAACCGGCAACCCGTCCGGACGATCCGCCCAGGGGTTTGGGCTAGCTCTCTGCGGCACAAGGTGAGCTGGGCTGCCGGGTCACCGTGTGGTGTGGTTGATTCCCTGGTTCCGGGTCCCTCGGTTATGTGGGTGGTATTCCGTACAACGGTAATTAATTAATTGCACCAATTCCAGAAAAAAAAAATCTTCTTTGAGCCATCCCCTAACAAATTCTCAACCAGTTTTGAGCACGTACGAAAAAGAGAATTCAACAGGATTTAACAGGAATTGATGAGTTTGTGATGTCCATTCTTGTTGTTGATCATACCGTAGCTTCTGTAGTGCTCAGCTCCAAGCTCAAGCTTGTTGGGGAGGAGCCGAAGCTAAAAGGCTCCATCTTCACCTAGCAACGCAAACACTCACCTTACTATGCCCTAGCAAAAACAATAACAACTACGTTGATGCAGCTTCTACATTACGGAACAGTCGTTATGATGTATCGGTGACCCCTGATTGACAAATATATTGCCCGATTGCGCGCACGGCCATGGTCTAGTAATCAGCCACCAAATGCCGGCGACCCCTTTTCCGGGTACCAACGGAAGAGGGCAAAAATGACGGTTGGAGCTTCGAGAAAAAAGTCAATTGAGATTGCCTGTCCGAAACTGTGAACATGCAATTCACAAATGGGAATACATTCGTTCATGTATATCGTCCTACATCATGAAGTTCACCGCGTCATACAAGCTTCAATATTCAAGAAATGTCTCGATTTTTTACTCCAATGAAGAGTGGTAATGCTTTCGTCATCTTGTCCGCCCCTGGTTGTTTGCACGAGTTCCTTTTCAAGCTCCGCAGCATGCGTTTGACGAATGGAAACGGTGCTTTCAGCTGCTGAGTGGGGGCCAGGGGTGGGGGCCGAACAACCCCTGTCCGCTGACTGGAGCCGCAATGCCTCAGACGTCAAAAGTGAAAATTTTTATAGGGACACAAACCGGGATGGCATCGATTTATCACTCAGCCATGATGGACGGTTTGGGGCTGTATAGAATCAATTGACACCCCAATTGTTGTCCTCAGTGGCAGAACCCATCAATGTCGAAAAAGTTAGGCACCAAAAGGCTGAATATGGAGCTTGAAGAGCTCGAGAAGCGGATCGTCCAGAGCTTGATAGGTCGGATTCCGAAATTGCCCGATTTCATCCCCTGATGGGAGAACAGCTCCCCCCTGTGCCACACAAACCACCAGCAATTTTCTTTGCTTCTTTTGCAGAGCTGGCAGACCCACACTGGCCCTTCACCAAGTGGAGTGGAATGGGAAAAATGCCTCCTCCGGAATTGAATTGACCATTGACATGCTTGCACCAGCGCGTTAGAGCCGTTGCCCGGACCAGCCCGAGCTTTCTTTCCGTTCGCTGACCACTTCTTTGCTCTCACTCTCTTTTTCCCTCCTTCTCCTTCTCTCTCACTCGAGCTGTGCAGCCGTCGATTCTCTTCTTCCACACCATTTCATTCAGCCTTTCGTCCTCCCCATACCTCTCGAAGAGCATCCCCTCCTTCAGATACAATGGCCTCCACTCGTGTTCTCGCCTCCAGGCTGGCCAGCCAGATGGCCACCAAGGTCGCTCGCCCTGCCGTCCGCGTCCAGCAGCGTGCTTTCACTGGTAGGTGATGATGTTGATGATGAAGCCCAAACCCGCCAACGAAAAATTTTCACCGGCGAAATGAGTTGTCGAGCGAAAGCCATGCAAGATCCGATCTGACACCAAGCTCCCGCAGTCGCCAGCAAGTCTCCCATGCAGACCCTCAAGCGCACACAGATGAACACCATCATCAACGCCACCGCCCGCAATGCTTTCGGTGTCCAGAAGCGCGCCTACTCTTCCGAGATCGCCAACGCCATGGTTGAGGTCTCCAAGAACTTGGGTATGGGTGCTGCCGCGATCGGTCTTACCGGTGCTGGTATCGGTATCGGTCTCGTTTTCGCTGCCCTCCTCAACGCCGTTGCCCGCAACCCCGCCATGCGTGGCCAGCTTTTCTCCTACGCCATTCTTGGTTTCGCTTTCGTCGAGGCCATCGGTCTTTTCGACCTCATGGTTGCCCTCATGGCCAAGTTCGTAAGTAGCACCCGAAAGACCACCCACCCACCCTCCACCACACCCGACAAATCTCTAACAACGTGCTCTTCCAGACCTAAGCAATTTCGCCCCAATTCGGCTCTCATGGCGATACCTAGATCGCTCGGTGGCGTGTACATACGAGGGAGGGGGGAGAGACGGCGTGTAAGAGAAAGTTCATGGTCAACATCCCACGCCCCCCACATCGCATATACAAGTGGGATGAGGTGTGCATAATAATGGCATAGAATCGCATCATAGACGGGGGCCATATAGAACTTTTAGACTGGGGATAACTTTCTAAGGGGGGATCCGTCCGTCTGTCGGTACTACCGACAAACCTGTATAATAGCCCGCAGCGATTCTCCTGCTTCTCCTGGGACCATACAAAAATAAATTTCCTAAGTCTCTCAACTCAAGCCATCTTGACGTGATATCTGTTCTCTCGTTCGTGGGTGAAACAGCACAGTGGTGACCCATGAAATCCTGGTTCGATGCCAAAGTTCGGACGGTCGTTACTTTTGACTAGACGACGGACGCATCAGACGCATCAGAAACCACAAGCTTAAAACGCCCGAAACGTGCTTCCAGAGCTTCTGCCACATGGATGACGCCCTGCAACGTTCTCTGCGTCTCCAGACTCAATTGCCAACTGGCCTGCCAACTTTGACTTTCAACTCCAGCGATCCCAACAAATAAACTCCACAATCGCAGCGGAGCTTCACTCCGCATTTGGTCCACTGAACCATCCGCCGACGAACTTTGCGGGCGGGCGAAAGGGGGACGGAATCGATTTGTTGTCCGTATCCACACTGACAAGAGGCCGTCGTGTTATAGCGCGAGATCGGTTCCAGACAATTGCCGAATGAGGTTAAGATGAAAGGTCAATTGCTTGCTAGGACGAAACCGCAAGGAAAAAAAGTATAATAATCACAAGATATTCCCAGTTTCAATTGACGGGAAAGAAAAGCCAACAAAATGTTTTGTTATGAAAGAGGGGAAAGAGGTGAAGTTGAAATTAAGCTTGGAGAAAGCAAGCTCGTTGCATGGCAGCAGTTCCCCTTTCCCCTCACGGTGCGGTACGTCATGTGATGTGATTGACCTCCTCACCTTGCATACAATCCTTCCTTCCCGGAATGGTTCACGGGCACCGAGGAACCCTTAGCCCGCTCCAAAACTGGACGGCACTGGCAGGTTGGACTTCCTGTTGTAAATTGTATTGCTTGCTTGTGTGAGAAAAAAGGCTCATGTAAGTTGAAAGAACAAGAGATATCGTGACAATTTATACACCTCAAAATCACGCATGTCAACCCTTGCTTTGAAATAGACAGGATCCAACAAGACAGCCAGAATCGGGAAATTCCACTTCGTTCAGGTTGTTCGATTCAGGTGAACGATGCAGTCTGTGTGGTAATATGCACTTGAAGGTATCAATGATCATTACCACTGACTAACCAACATACATCATCTCACTCTGTTGAATAGACCGAGGGGATGGCTGGATAAATTGTTGAGAGCCACTATCATGGGAATTTCGACAATGAATTATTATATACTACTCATCAATGGCGGAACTGGGAATCCAGGACGTATGGATTATTACATCTTGTCATCCTCTAGACATTCATTCACTTGTAACTCATGTTCACCTACAAAGCAGGCAGGCAGAGTATACAGCAACAATCACAACAGTTACGAATCAAGTTGTACCGCTCTATTCTCTATGTGTGTTTACCGTTCCTTCAGTCATAATCTCATCCAACAAGCCTGTTACCGGCTTGAACCAGAACCCCTTAAGCCTTGATCAACAAGTTGGAGCCAGTCATCTCCTCGGGTTGGGGCAGACCCATGGCAGCCAGGATAGTGGGTGCAACATCTCCCAGAACGCCATTCTCCTTCTTCAGGCTCCAACCCTCGGGGGCATTGGCCATGATGAAGGGGACCTTGTTGGTGGTGTGCGAGGTCTTGGGCTTGCCATCGGGGAACTTCATCTCCTCAGCGTTGCCGTGGTCGGAGGTGATAAAGAGAATGTAGCCCTCTTTCTTGCAAGCATCAAGAATCTTGCCGATCGCCCTATCTGTGGCTTCGCAGCCAATGATAGCAGCCTCGTACACGCCAGTGTGGCCAACCATGTCGGGAGGAGCAAAGTTGTTCATGACGAAGGGGAACTCCTGATCGGCAAGACGCTTCACGACCTGGTCTGCTACGCCATCGGCACTCATCTCCGGAGCCAAGTCGTATGTTGCCACGCTCTTGTTCGACGGGACGAGATCCTGCGACTCGTCACGAGTCTCCAGGTGGAAAGACTTTTCAACACCGCCGTTGAAGAAGAAGGTGACATGGGCGTACTTCTCCGTCTCAGCCACGTGTACCTGCTTCACGTTCTGCTTTCCGAGCCACTCGGCAAGGACATTGCCCATGTGCTGGGGCTTGAATGCAATCGGGAAGGGATAGTCGAGCTTGTACTGTGTCATTGTAACCAAG
>Ga0247781_1000264_pt1 | contig 15766 bp, 14 predicted proteins | sample UWRJL184509B5_FD_179922 | JGI IMG/M metagenome (GOLD analysis project Ga0247781, IMG submission 179922) | Plant litter microbial communities from Arlington Agricultural Research Station in Wisconsin, United States - UWRJ-L184-509B-5 | ecosystem: Environmental > Terrestrial > Plant litter >...
TGGTTCGGAGTTTGGGATTGGCAGTTTTCTTGAGGATTGGGTTGGGCGGTGGGTTGGGTATCGTCGTCGTCGTCGTGGATGTTTGTTCGGGGACCGTCTGGCGCTTTGTGTGTTTTCTTGGGTATCGATCGCAATGTTCAAGGTTTTTCGGGAACACGGTTGATCCCTTTCGTTTTTCGGTGAGCAGGTCGTTTTAGTAACCTTTGCTAGTTGCAGGTCCGTCCGTCGTATGGGTAGGTCCTTAATTGTTAGGCGAGTGTGCGCGGTTGGTGACACAATATGGAATACGGAATACTCCGGTGGAAGTTCGTTTGAGTTGCGCTGAGCCGTGGTTTGCGGCTCCGAAGCTAAAGTCGTCAGTGTTACACCCCTGCAGGTTAGTGGCAACGTCCCGAAAATCAGGTGAAAGTTAACGCATGCGCCTGGCACTTCAGGTGCAGCCCTGTAATGCGGGGTGACGTGAGTTTGCCAACCCCTGAAAACTTAAAGAGGCCTCAACTTGTAAACCATTGGTGCATCTTCAACAGATGGGAATATATTCCGTAAAGTGGTCTTGGTAAACTATACAGATTTTTTAACACTCCATGAGACCCACCACGATAGCAATGTCTATCCTTACCTTAACCACGCTTACATGGGGAATGATGAACAGTAACCACGCTCAAAAATAAGACACAACCGCCCTCCTCTCCTTTGAGCTAAAACGACTAAACAACTCCACGACTCCGTCTTTACAATCAACACCTCACCTCCACCATATCCCATAACCAGAGGTACAGTATTCCATGGTAAATAGTGTGACGGGGCTACTTGTTTCAACAGGGCTTGTACTTCGTAAGTAACTTCCTCATGATCGACTTCAGGGGGCGTAAAACTGTGAAAAACAAGGTAAAAAATGATATACGACTAGGTATTAAAGTCACGAGCCAGGCCCTTTGGAAGTCTCCTACAGACAGTATTTACCGTGGAATACTGTATTCTCCGGCTCCGTAAAACGTAATACCAAGCGGCTTTTCTCGGACGCCCTGACAGAACGGAGAGGAACCCCAGCCTTCTCGTGCTGCTTTCAGCTTTCGCTTGGACATTGCCCGGCTGGAATCTGGAATAGAATGTGGCGTCCTTGGCTTGCTCGCTCACCGACGGATTCTTCGACACCATTGTGCAAAGGTCTAGGCAGGCGCGCCACAGGCTACTTTGTGGTCAGCCAAGGCGAACAGCACAGAGGATAACTCGCTCTCTGCTGAATGATAAATTACCTGTCGCTTCCCACTACTGGAAATTATGAGTGAGTCTTGCACACTATCCGTACCATCATTCCATGTACCAGAACGGGACCCGGTTCTCTATAATTTACCCCCTATTATCAATTGCATTGTTGTTTGACAAAAGCTGAGAGTAGGTCTCACTTGCCAAACTCCAACCACCAACAGAACGCCAGCTAACAATGCCAGAAATGCCGTCGAGCGGACAAATCTTCCAGCGATTCGGCAACGGCTTGATAGGGGCCGGGACCATCGTCACCCCATTTGCCCTGATTCCCTCGCCAGCATCGCCGATACTCCTAATCCTCGGGCCATCTATGGCTGGTGTCGGGGCGGCAACCGTTGGCATGGTCAAGCTCTGCCGTCTTTGTCGAAGCTGGTTTCAGGGAATGGCGAACCCGTTCCATCAGATGTTTTGCCGGGACGATATGTGCACCCGGTGTTCTGGCCAGTGGTTTTGAGGAGGGACCTACGGTAATGAATGGTGGCGGGCACGTTGGCGGGGCAACTTGAAGAGCAGCCGTTTTCAGTCTCCGGTTACTTGCGACGTAGAGATGCAATATTCGTCTTATGTCGGCAGGAGGACGCTCGCGCTGGTTCGACTGCACCCTGTTTTTCTGGGCCCCAGGACTTCCATGTTCGGCATACCTTGCACCTGCGACCAGAGCTCATGGGAAAGCTCGGGATCCCGTCTGCCCTCCCATAGATAGGTACCTAGGTGTAGTTGGGTGGGTGGCCACCAGCGAATCCCTAGTGTTGCTTGTATTTTTGCTGTTTTTATATTCCGTATATCCTTTCCCTTGTTACATTGGCACTCTGGTCCCAGTGCCTCCCTCCTTTTGCTCCCATTCGATATTATCGGTAATAGGCAGCCTCGTGGCAGCAGATAGTAGCTAGAAATGAGCTAGTGATAAATCTTTCCGCGCAAATATATTAATCTCAAAGTAAGAAAGTAATAGCATGAACTATTTCGAATTACCGAAAGAACAAGAAACAAATAGGTATCGAAAAGCAGAATTGACCGCCGTTCTCTTGCAAGAACATAGTGTATCTAAAAGGAATCATCCACCAACCCGGGCTATTAAAAGCAGTGCAGTGACAGTAAGAGAGAGTCTCAAAAGAAGCCTTGAACGAGAACCGCAAAAGGATAAGAGGTGACCAAAAGAAATCGTAGAAAAGGACCCAATTCCTGATTTCTTCATAACGGTTAGCCATCTCAAGTGATTACCAGTGGGATACCAGCACCTACTGAAATGAGAAACAACCGAATCCCCGAGGCCTCTCGCATTGTTGAAAGCATAATGTCTCGAGACACCTCCTTGCCCAGAACTGTCAGGCATTTTCACCCCCAAACTGGCTCGCGTTGACCAGATATTCAACCACCCGAATCTGACCCTTCTGATCAGCAAGCCCGATCACCTTATCAAGCACACCCATCTCTCCATAAACCCGAGCCATCAACTCCAGCAATACAGCCGAGCCATCACAGCATGCATCCGAACATGTTTGATAACTCTGACTTGAACTAGCCCGTCTATGTTGAGGGTCCTCAACACCGGCCCTAGTCAGGTTCTTGATCACCAACTTGAGCATATGTGATATATCAAGTGCTTGCACACGTGTGTCGGCCTCCAGAAGCAACCTCACCAAATCTTGGTGACTACAGCTCGCCGCGTACTTCAGAGCCGTGGATCCTGCGTAGTCTTTCTTGTCCGAACGCGCCCCGCGCTGGAGAAATATCCAGGCGGTGCGTATAAATCCGTTCTCGGCCGCCGCCATGAGTGGCGTTACACCCTCTCTGTCGGGTTGTTCGAGACTTCGCAACATGGGGACCCATCCAGACGGACAGTCAAAGAGGGTATTGATTGCCTCTATCGTGTTGTCGTCGGTTCGAGAAACCGGTAGACTTTTGATAATTTCGAGGCCTTGAGGTGCCCCATCGCCATTGTTCAGCCTGTCGGGGCCGCAGACAGCGACAAAGAGAATAGACTGTTTCTGGTCTGTCACGGCGTCAAGCCTCGCGCCATGCTTTCTCAAAAGCCTGACCAAGCCCATGTCGCGTTTGAAGACAGCACAGTGAAGGGGAGTCATACCCCCGAACGCCACGGGATTCGGGTCCTCTCCACCTTCGAGTAGAGTAGTTGCAAGGTCCATGTCGCCCCGTATGGTTGCATAATGAAGTCGTGAACAATGCCGCAGTGCCGGGGACTCCAAGTCGAGGTCAACATGCTCTACCACATGGCCGGCGAGACAAGGAAGAATATTGTCACTTCCAGGAGGATAGATCGGATAGGCTTCGAGCTCTGAATGCGTCCTAGATATTTTTGCTTCATTTTTCATGGTCGAAACTGCAGGGCATGAGAAATCCTGCATGGGGGGAATAATTTCCGGTTGTGCTGTCTCAAGACCACCGGTCCAGGTGGGGCCTCGATGAATTGCAGGGCCAGCGGGATAGTCGTAGTACTGCTCATCTGCAGTGCCTGCTGGCTCTTGGGGAGACGCAGGTCCCATAGTATGGACTGCATCGCCATAATTGCTAAAGCCCCAAGGCCCATTTGGACCGGTGAGGTCCTGGTTATTGGCGATGAAGCTGGTGTTTGGAGTCTGGACGTAAAACGCCAGAGGGGACAAGGGATGCGAGTAGTTATCTCTCAAAGTGACATGGGTGTGGGAATCTGATGAAAGGATTGCTGTGATAGTCCTGACAGGCATTTCGGAAGATCCGACATCGACAGTGTGCGACATCTGAGCATCGTGATAGCCAAAGGGATTGGAGTCGCTTGACCAGGGTGGCGGCGAGTTGGGGGCTGCCGGGCTGTGAGACCCATATAGTGAGACTTCCTCTGGGATGGCATCAGGGAGCATGGTTGCATCACTCTCTGGCTCCAAGCTTCCGTCATCGCTGAGGTCTCCAGACTTGTCGCTGCTGGCAGACAGAGGAACGGCCCAGGGTTCAGGCTCGGGCGTGCCGTACTCGATACCAGGGGGTGTCGCCGCTGATGAGACATGTCAGGTCGGTAAGGCAGAGCTAAGGTATACCAAACAGGCAGGAAACGGGCAGTTACCATTCTCGTCGGACAAAAGCTCCGACTCATCACCCCCATTCATTCGGTGGCGTTTGGTGAAGCGAGAGAGCTTCTCGGCCGGCACCTCCCGGCCGTGCCTGATGAAGCGTGTCTCCTTGTTCTCGTGGTCGAGTCGTCTCTTCTGGATCCGAAGCATTCCAATCATTTCGGGGGTTTTGATGTTCTTTTCGAGACGCCATATCTTGATTTGCTTCTTGTACTGTTTTCTCCTAATTCCCGTCAACGTTAGCGCCTGAAAATGAAGAGGAAATGCCCCAACAGGAACACATACGTTGCTATGAACCCATGTTCGGCCTTCATGATTCTCATCACTTCCGGAAGCTCCTTCTTCTCGATCCAATAAAGCTCCCTAAAGGTGGAATGATGTTCGTCCCATTCCGAGGGCCTGTCCAAGATAGGAGGCATTGTGTCCGGGTACAGGGCCCTGCAGCGGTAACCCGCCTGAGACAGCACTACTTCGTGTGAGTCTCGAGCTCAAAAGATGAGAAGCGGGGTCGAGGATGAGGCGACCGAAGTAAGAGATATTAAAACCAGGCGAGATGATTGATGTGCAAGGTGAACATGTGTAGCTGGGTACTCAAGGTAGTACGTAGCCGGGCAACACTGGAAGCGGCGTTGTTTATATGATAACCGCCTGAAGTAGCCTCACAAAACGGTTAAACAACAGCAGTTGAGCCCCGGCTTGGGTGCCAATTCATCTTGGACGCTGTAGGGCCCAGCAGTTAAAGCACATTTTGGAGGGTGCAGTCTTGTTGGCTCATCCAAGGGTGCATCGTATTTCGGGATTTTGAAGACCGACAAGACGTGGCAGGCTGGATTGGCAAACAAGTTGAGCGGTAAAGACAACCAGAGGGCCACGATACCTGCTTGAGGAAATGACGGGGAAGGGAGGGTTCCAGATGCCGGAACACTTGATCCATCGACATTCATGGACCGACCCAGGAGACAGATTGTGGCGCCCTGTTACTTGAGCGGCGCACGTGGGTTGCGATTGCCCGCCCCGAGCGAGGGTACATCTGCCAGGAATGCGGGTTGGCACTCGTCAAGCAAAGAGCCAAGTGATAACTGGAAGCGGATGCAATCCGGGGACATGGGACATGCAAGAACCTGGAAGGAGGAGATAACATGCCGAGTGTGGTAAGAGATAGGGCAACAGGAGCACAACATCGGAAGCAAAGTCGAGCTTCCCCCCGGACCCCAACGATGGCTAACGGCGGCAAACTCGGGAAGCTCAAATGGAAATGTGTGAACATTGGCTCAACCCACGAATCGCGCGTCAATGACTCGGCTCGCATTGTGAAGGCCGCGGAAGGATCCCGGAGCAGACTTGCGCCATTGTCCACCCTCCATGATGCCGGGCCAAAGGGCTAGGCTTGCGATAACCTTTGGTTGATTCAGCCTTGAGGGCTTTCGGGTGTAACATGGCATGCCCCGGCGCCGAGAATGGAAGCGTGTGAAGCATCGTGAAGGCTAAGAACGGCTGGCTTCTGGGAGTGAGGTGAGTCTGGGACTGGAGAACACCACACCGCGGGCTGACGCCCTCCTGCTGCATATCGCGTGTAGGGTGGATCCTGGACTGATCAACCACTCTGTCGGTGAACCTGCTGCGCCTTTTCCCCAGAAGGGAACAAGCGAACAGGCGGGTGCGATCGCCAAAGAGGCCGCAGGGTATTTGGGCCAATAGGAAGACATCCGGAGTCTGATTGTGACATGTTGGTGGCAGACTGCAAAGCTGACGGAAAGACAATGTCTTGATATTCCGTCACCGCTTCGGGAAATTCATGACCTGTTCCTTTTTTCTTTTTCGTGCACTGCACTGCTCTGGTCTGTTCTGGGAAAAGCAACGAGGGCTTTTGCCAACCTAAAGCAAAGGTCCCACACGAGCGGCAGGAACAGTGCATAAGTGAAAACACGGTGAGGAAGATTTATTAATAGGGCTGAAGGAGGTTGACGCAGCTCAAAGGATCGACGCGAATTGTTGATGAGGGAACTATGGAAAGAAATCGGGCAGTCAATATCTCTGGCTCGCGAACGGTACAATACGGAACTGAAAGGGAAGAGGGCAAGGAGGGGATCCAGTCAGCACCTAATCAGCTGATCGCCGGGGAAGGGGAAGCGCACCCGAACTGTGGGCTGTGGGCTGTGGCTTCTTGAACGTCTTCGCGCAGTTCTCCCGTGATGTATTGTGCTGGACGGGCTACCTTCCCATTTGCTGCCCCTCATGGCACTCTAGTTGCCTTGGTTGCCTGCCCGAACGCGGCAGGCAATGACCTACCTTAGTGAATGTCACTTGGCTCACATGTGGTGCACGGAATGAGATCAAAGGCTGTTACCGGCGTAAAGACCCCTGACGAACATGTCTGTTCTTTCTGTGTTCACAGATTACCAGGGCCAAGGGTCGATGGTGCCGTCAACCGGCTAGGAAAGGAGGCGCAGATCTCGTGCTTGCTCACATCTGTCCCGAGGATTCGGTCGGCCGTTCCTGCCTGTCACAACATGGGTTGACAGCCCAAGCCAAAATAACGAGTCCCAACCCAAAGTTAGAGACCCGGAAAGTGGAGGGTAGAGCAAACAGACCCTTGGCCACGAGAAAGCCTATCACATCACATAACGAACATCATTCTCACTCACTACCTACTCACCGCTAATTACGAAATCACGAAATCACAAGAATATGCACAAATAAAAGAATTCGAAGTGTGAATTTTATTGCCTGTTTTGTTTAGATCATAAGACTTACCTTACGGGGTACTTACTCCCAATAACGACCCAACTCAGCCGGCGCTTCACCAGCACCGCAAACATGCTGATCCTCATCGCCAATGCCAACATCGGTCATCTCACTATCCTCCACCTCATCCTCACCATCCCGCTCAACCGGGCCGAACAAACTACCAAAGTCCAAATCGTCCAGAGCCTTGCCAACAATCCTAGCCATCCGGGTAACTTGGTATCCCCTCAGCGCTACTTCCGACCCGATAGGAACCAACGGTAATTTCCTCTCCTCCCGATCCAACATCTCCTCCTGCCACTCAAAAATAGCATACTCCGTATTCCCATGCGCGCTCGCAAGCACTTGCTCTCTAAGCTCAGCAAACTCCACCAGCACACTAGGCATCTTCGAAACCGCCCTCAAAATAACGAGCTGGTTCTTCTCCCCAGCCAACCAATACGGAAGCCCATAGCTCCTCAAAGCCGACCGAAAAATCCCCTGAACCTCCTCCTCCATATGAAGCAACACGCACTCCAACAACTCCTCCCTCTCCTCAGCAGCCGCTTGGCTGCACGGCAAGGTCGCCGACGGATACGGCCACACAGAAGGACAGCACACGTCCTCATACGGATACTGCTGCGACAAAAGCACTAGGAATTGCGACAGGTCGGCTGCATATTCTACGATATCCCGGTTGAGTAAAATCTCATCCGCGTCATACGTTCCCACGAGTAGGTACCACAGCTTGTAGGCCCATTCTCGCTGGTGAGCCCGCGCCGAGGGGGTATCCCCCGTAGCCGGGACGTGACTTATAAATCTATCAACCGCGTCGTGGAACCACCCCGGATGTACAACAAACCTTTGATAGCCCGCCGAGTGGACAGCCACAGGCTCATTGTTGAGAGAGGTGATGATTTCCAAGTGGACGTCGTCGGCGCTGCTAAAATCACCAAAGACGGACTTGATAATGGTGCGGGGGTTAAGGGGGTAATCGGTGTTATCGTCGTCATCGAGCCATGACCTACACGTGCCGATGACGACTTCTGAGAGGGTCTCGAAACACGCGTCACACATGGTGGTTTCTGCTTTGTTGAAGATGACCTCCAGGATGTAGAGAATCTCGAATAGTTTGGTGTCGTAGGCGGGATCGTAGAAGAGATCGTCGCGGACCTGCCAGGTAGACGACCCCGACCCCTCCCGAGACATGTTGAAGCTCATTGTATACCAACTACAGATGTGTTTGTTTGAACTTACCTGAGTCTTACCTGCTTTGATGTTGTTGTTGTTTTGATCTTAGCCGTTGCCTTGGAGTTCTACTTTATATACCTACCTAGGTAGGGAGGGGGGAGTAGAAAAGTTGGGTAGGTGGTTAGAACGATCTGGAAAGAAGGAGGTCTTCTTTCATCGAGAGACGAGACCTATTTGTATTTATACAAGAGTATTGTTGGCCTCTCGGGGTGTTAAAACCATCATCAGGATACCAATGCCTTTGTATGGAAGGGCTGTTCCGACACAATCATATTGTCCGGACGGTTCATGAGAACAGAGAGGAAAGGGGCGGGCCGCCGTGGCCCACTCTTACCCCTGAATCTGTGTTCTTGTTCTTTGTCGAAGCTGGTGACACCTTCTTTGACGAGTAAACGGATGAGGAACAAACGCTTTGTTACTTGGAAACAAAGAATTGGTCGGGGTTCTTTCACATATCCTCGGATTTATACAATGTCTCTCATACTGCAAGCTCGTCAACGGACATGAGCCCGCGAAAGGGGGGAGCATGACGGGGGAGACACATGTCAGTCTAGGTAAATACCTCCAAGCCCGTTGAATAATCTGTTGAATAAAAAAAGGAAGGAAAAAAGAATGGGATGCATTTCATTTCACTTTTTGTTCTGCTATTTTGTCCAACCTCTAACCACCCACCCATACATACATACAAAGTAAACAACAGACATGCTAACCACCCAAGCATTCCAGGGGCAAAGGAAATTGCAAAGCCCGGCGCAATGTACATGTATCCCCCGAGAAGAAAGGATCGTAATCTCAATACACGAAAAGAATTAATGACCATCCGTCCACACAAATATTAAGGATGGCAGACTTGATCATGAAGAAGTTTTAAAAAAGATATTAGTGCCCCAAAAACGACAGGCAAGCAAACGTCCACACAGAAAACAAGACAGGTGGTGGGTATAGACAGTAACAACAACATGATAACGACTATGTATCATCAACTCTCGGTTCGGGGTAGATGCAGGAAAGATAAACCAAGCTCGCAGTTCAAAATTCCTCAACGTTCCCAATGCACCTGTGTCCCGCCTCGTCGTCCAACTCCACTAAAGAAAGAGCAAGCCAACAAAACCAATAACCACGGCAAAAGCGCTTGCACCCAACGTTCGCTCGGCACCACGAACACCGTTGTTTTGGTTGTTAGCACCACCGTTTGACGAATCGGAGCAAGACTGGGAGAACCCAGTTGCCTTGCAAGGCGGTGCACTGCCGCTACCACTGCCACCACCACCACCACCGCCGCCGCCGTTGCCGCCCGAGTTGGTGGAACCATCACTGTTAGGGATATCGTTTCCAGGATTGAGAACGGACCCGCCGGGCACGTTGACGGCAGGGGAACCTGATGGTTTGTCTTTCGAGTCGCCGGCGTTCATGTCTGTACCTGTCCCGTCGAGGCTCTTGAGCACCGTTGGTTTGTTGCTATCGACAACTGTATCGTTGGTGCCTTTGAGACTGTTGTAGTAGTATGAGACGCCCTTGTTGGTGCCAGGGGCGCTGTTCGTCTGGTAGCATTCGATTTCGACGTCGCTGAAGGTGGCGAAGTAGTAGCCATTCCTCTGGATTTCGTCCGAGTCCCAGTCGATTTCTCCACCAGCCCAATCAATCGTGCCCTGGGCATTTGTTGCAAGACCACCGGGCCAGATAGACAGCTGGACACGCGACGGTGTTTGAGGGTAGTCGTACCGGTTTTCCTTCTTGTTGAAGGTATCCGATTTCTTGACGGTACGGCCGAGGACTCCGTCAACATACCACGTGATCTCCTCCGGCGTCCACCGGATTTCGTACTCGTGGAAGTTGTCGTACGTGTTGCTGATCTTGGTAATATTCTCAGAGTTTTCGTCTGAGCGAGCGCCAAAGGTTAGTACATGGAGATGCGAGCAGAAACCAGTTGCCCAACTCACAGTTTGGAATGCCCTGGAAATAGAAGTTTGTTTGGGCAGTGGAAAGGTCGGTACCAACCCACTCCCAGTCGATTTCGTCCTTGACATCGCTGAACAGAATGAAGGCCGTCACGACACCGGCATCCTTGGAAGTCTTCATCCTCGCCTTCATAGTTCCATACCACAGATACGTCGTCGACGCCAGCACAGTTCCGACGGAGCCTTTGCCCATGGTGAGCAGAGTATTCCCCTTAAAAATCTTCGGCTCCCCTTGGCCAACCCAATCGGCCTTCGTCGGGTCGCCTAGATACTCGCTGATATGTTGATAGCGGTCGAGCGTGTTCATCTTCAACTTCTTATCCTGGCAGACGGGAGCGGGGACGCAGGAATCGAGCGAGAAAGACATGAGGGGATCGCAACCTCCGAGACAGAAGGCACCCCTGCCGCATTGGTTATATTCTGTGATGCAGGTTTCCGCTGTTAGAATCTGTCTGACAAGGAGGGATGTAACCAAGAACGGTGCAAGTCGTGGAACCAAGACCATGCAACAAAAACGAGGGGAACCCGGAAAACTGCACCGGGAGTGTAGAAGCCATGGTCAAAACTTACGAGAACAGCAGGGAGTTTCCTCAGGGCATTTGTTGTTCACCGAGCAAGCCAGCGGTTCAGCGGCGAGGACAGTTGAAGCCCCGAGAAGGGCGACAACGCCAAGCTGCAGTAGTGAGGAGATCATCGTGGGAGGAGTTGACCGGTCGGTACGGTATTACCGAAGTGAAAGACGGAGAGAGGACGATCGACTTGAAAGTCGTCGGCGCGTCAAGTGGAGGTAAAGAATGTGTGCCGTCGGGATGAGGCTGAGCCACGGTAGTGAATCCGGTTTGATTCACCTTCCTGGTCGGTGCAAGTTGGTTTATGCGTCCGACACTGCGCTCAGCTGGAATGCGAGGCAAGCAGAGGGGTCGGCAAAAATGGAACCCGGGTGTTCCAAGCCTCTTCCTTGGCCTCGAGATTTATCCAATTCCAATCAATCGTTCGTTTGCGCAAATCCTCGAGGTGCTTGATTCGTCCGAGTGGTTGGAGATCGGTTTCGTTTCGTCGGGTTAGTCGAAACAACGCGATGATGGATGGAAAGGTCGAAATAGCGAACGTGGGTGATAGGTGATGAAAACAAAAAAGCGATCGACGTGGGACGTGATTGTCACCGATTAAAAAAAAGGATACACGAGTGAGGGGGAGGAAGAGGACGACACGGTCAAGCGATGGGATAAACCAACTCAATGTGGAGAGACGAGTTGGGTCGAGGAAGGGATGAATTGCCATTAAAATCACGGGGGGTCCTCCCTTATTTTAGTGGAGTGTCATTACGGATACGGATTTCCCACCTGCCATCAACCCGCACTTGCCCTCCCTGGCTTGGTTCATCGAATTCGATGGCAGGTTGAATGGAGCCTGACCGAACCCGCATGTTTTCGCACCGCCGTACACCAATTCACTCATCTGGAAATATCGTGTATTGAAGCTGCGGCGGGGGAAATAATAGTGCCTGGTGGAACACTAGACCCTCCGTCGCAACTCAACGTTCCTCAATCATCCATTCTTTTCATGAGATATTGGACACAAGCGCAGGCACAGGCGGCACTAGGGCCTCATGAGAAAGTAGCCCAAAAAGGAAAGACGGTTTTGCTGCAGGTCTCAGTTCGTGATTGAAGGTGTAAGGTTCTCTCGCTGTCTCACCCGGCACTGCTTCGTATTGGCTGCTCCAGCAGGCCCAACCGTTGACAGCTTATGGGGTAGATTTTACGTGATTCCCATTCGCCAAGCCAAAGTGACAACTGTCGACGCACCCAGAGGTACTGCACAGTACGTACATCGAGCCTGACTTGAACGAAATATTGAACATATGTTTTCCTTCTTTCAATCTATCAAGTGGTATTTCCAAATGCATGATACCAATGACAACATATCCAAAATAACAATCATTCTAGCCCATGTTCTAGTGTAACAGGATTCCAGAGAACCTTAAACCCACACCAGCGTCAGTCAGGCGTGCCCAAAGGTTGGGATCGAATGCCAAGTGATTTAGCGCATGTGGCTTTTACGGTTTCCCCAGATGGCGTGGCCTCGGCGAGCGGTTCGTGGTAACCACTGGTTGAGCTGCATACCGTTTTCAGATGGAAAAAAGCAATGACGCCACTCGTTGAAGATCATCCCATCTTCCAGAGTCCCAGAGTGTCAAATTTGACCTCTGCTACCAAACCACAAACCCGAATTTGATCAAAAAGCCGACAAGAATTGGCAATACGAGCGATCATCGGTTGATAGGCGGCGAGCTGTGTTCCTCGCATATTGAGAGTATATGTGGGCTTAATTTGGTGGCATAAACCAGCAAAAAAGCTCATTGTTACATTATTAAGTGCCACACCTTTTACGTTGCAGGGAATGACTCGATCCGTCTTGAGATGTCAGCACCTCGACAAATCGCGCACCACACTCTGTCGTGTTTGGGTCTATTTGACAAGTGCCGGTTTGATACACAATAAAAGTGCTCGACGGCAGTCAAGCAGATCAAGTCAATAAGGCTGCATGACTTGGCAGGTCAAAGACAAAACAGTCGAGTACCCAGGTCGAGTTCGCGGTGAGGCGGGTCCGAAAAGCATGCATGCAGCATTGGAGCTCTCAATCTACGTACCTGACTTAAAAACTAGGAAACAAGGAAGATCCAAGGCGAATGAACAGAGAATAGCCCAAGCTCCTCTAGCTATAATAAACGAAGAACCCATGCAGGCTCCCAAATAAATTCCTCCACACATAGGACCCGTAAATACCAATATTCTTGTACCACAACACCAATAGTCCATATATCGTTTATTCCAAGACACAATCCAACCCAACGTAGCTACCTACCTTGGGTACCTACCTAGATACTCGATCTGGTAGGGAAAAAGGTATATGCAAGGTACTTGTTCAACGGCCATTCCTTTCGGGTTATCGTAACAAGTACCTCACCTACTTTACCAGACCGTTTGAAAACACCCGGCTACACCACCCGATTACAACCCATACACATACCACTGGGCAAACAACATACTTATAGCCCATCAAACCTCCTGGATGACAACACCAGTTAAAATAAAGCCACTACGGGTGCACAGTATCGACAAACAAGGTGCAGAGGTAAAGTACCTACCTACTACAATCATGTACACACAACACACATAGAACAGTCGTCCGCCCCTATTCACGACTCAAGAGAAACTGTAGCACAGCCAGATATAGCCATGACGTATCAGCAGTGCATATAACATACAAGATAGGAGATGATGTCAACCTACACCCACTCTCTGTCCAAGTCACGTTCTGTCTGAAGTAATTGGAGAGCAATACCTAGACCAGACCATATCCTGCCCGTCTTGAGGGAATAAACAATCCATCCATGCCTCACTCTCCCGGGCACAAATATCAGGTCAGGCATTTCCTTCCTGACGCCAGACATCAACAACACATAAAACTCACTCACTGGACAAACAAACGTACACCACACCAGTATAAAATCTATCACCATCTTCATTTCCTATTAAGCTGCCTGAATTCCCACCCATCCATCCATCCGTCCATGGCGATCTAAACCACTACCACCAACAACAACTAGAACAGGATGGGATGAACAGACAAGATATGACGGGATGGAATCAATCAATCCAACCCAACCCGCTCATCCCATCCCTTTCTCTCCCTCATCAACAATCAAACCAACCAAACAAAAACTCCATCGAACCAACACAAACTCCAACTCAAAGCCTCAATCAACCATTTATACGTACGTGCGCGCAAAAGCAAAAAAACAACAACCATGATGACTGACTGACTGACTGGCTGACTACTACTGCTAACTACCTCAGTACTCAAAGGGTATTATTGGTATTGCAGCTCATTGTCTGACTGGGGGGGAAAAAAGAACGAGAAACAAACCACCATCTCGAATTCCAATCCATCCATCAACACACAAATCAACCGCAACGATGGAATCAACAAACAAAACCCACCCTCATCCACAATCCATTCTTAAAAATAACAACTTCAATTCAATTCACAACTCAGTTCAATCTCCCCACATCCGTGGCATCATTCGTCCCAAAAGGGTGCTCCCAAAAAAAAAGGTCAAAAAATATTATAAAAAGGGTCTCAAGTTCCCATTCCCACCTGGAAATTCAGTCCAGTCCGAAAGTCCAACCCAATTTGCCCAATAAAGAACCTCCAATCAGAAAGAAATACTAATAGTAATAGAAACAACAGGGAATTTCTCAAAGACTCCTTCCATCCAGCTTCCTTCTTGCCAGAACAACACAAGAACCCAACGGCGGTAATGGTAATGCTGGAGCGCCCCCTTTAGAAAGGGACTGTCCCTCTGTCTTCTGAATCCTAACGGGAAGCGAAAACAGGCGGCGTGAGCTTTGGGAGCGGGGAGCTGACACTAATGACCACAGTACCGCACATGGGGGGGTATATATCCCGACTGTCCGACCCATGAATCCGCACTACGAACAGAGACTCCCATCTGATAGAAAATGAGAATATCTGCCGTGGGAAGAAATGCAAGAGCAACAGTCTGCAAGTAAAGCTAGGTAAGAGAAAGCAAAAAAGAAAAGGGAGACCCGAGACACCGCGCTGATTGAAAACCCTTGGAAGATCGAAAACTTTGAAATACACGAGCGATTTTGATTTCCGCGCCAGGCGCCTTCGGGATTCTGCAAGTTGCTGATGCGCCATTGTGTTGCGTCGAAAGAATAAAAAAACAAGACGGGTGACTGATAAGACGATAGCCGAAATATGAAGCGATAATAGCTCCTCCAGCCCACGATACTAAGAATATCCTAGCAGGCGACCGATATGAGACTGGCAATCCATGAATATTGACGGGAATACGACAACCAAGAAAACGCAATGAACCTGGACGTGTTATCGGTATTAGCAGATGTCGATGCGACTCTTCTAGACCGGGCCCAGGATCGTGTTCGACGACTACCTGCCCTTCGGTGTTGCGAAGTGATCTAAAAGACAACAGTCAGCGGAAATTGTATCCATGTAATGATAGACCAGCACAACTCACCAGGAAAGTGCTCTTTGGCAAACTGCTCGCACGCTTTGGCTGGCTTGCCGACTTTCTGTCCAATAAATTTCCACTTATTATTCTCATACTCCTTGATGGCGTTGAGAAGGTTTTGTTTCTGTAACCCATCTTGTTAGTAACTAGTGTGGAGGGGAATGGTGTAGGCAAATCATACCTCATCCTCGGCGAACTCAGCGTAGTGCATATCCTTGTACCAATGCTTCTTTACACTGCCTTCTGTGCGTGTTGGGAATTTCTATTTTTGGTCAGCATCTCTGCAGAAAACATCATCGGATTCGAGTTCAACCAACCTTGGCAATCTCAGCCCAGCTGTTCCCGGCATCGCGCATTTGTTTCAGCCGGTGCTCTTCGCTGGGTGTCCATGGTGTGTTTGTCCGACTCTTCTTCGCCGGGGGGTTAGGGTTCGAGTT
>Ga0247781_1000265_pt1 | contig 15760 bp, 11 predicted proteins | sample UWRJL184509B5_FD_179922 | JGI IMG/M metagenome (GOLD analysis project Ga0247781, IMG submission 179922) | Plant litter microbial communities from Arlington Agricultural Research Station in Wisconsin, United States - UWRJ-L184-509B-5 | ecosystem: Environmental > Terrestrial > Plant litter >...
AGTTCATCATTTTATAGATCAAACTACGGCCTTTTTAATTGCCTTTTTCATATCAACAATCCACCTATTATCGTCCAGAATAGCCTTACCCGCTTTCAACCTTACAATCATTTGTTTAACCTAATATTTGCAAACCCAAAATTTAAATCCTAATACTTTGTACAAATACTCGAAGAGGTCGATGTCCAGCATATTTGGTACTTTATAGATCTCATCATTGCCAGCGAACGTAACGTTAATGCAACGGTTTTTGTACTGCCAATCGTACTGAAGTGCCGAGCATCGGATCCGCTTGTTCTTTAACATCGTATCTAGTAGGCTGGGTTGGTATTAGCAGGGGGCGGGCTTGCACAGATATATCGGGACAAGGGTAGAGGATCGTACATCATACGTGAATAGGGTGCCGGGGTTGTGCGCGTGTGGTTATACGATTGCTTTGGACTTGGATGATTATGTGTGTTTGGTGGTTTGAGGAAGAGAGAGAGGGCAAGAGCGAAATTGAAAACCTCGTCTTTTGCCTATCTCTATGTGCCGAAAGACTATTTTGACTTTGCAATCTGTCCGTTTAGTCTGCATGTAATTGTCGGTGTTGAGCATATCTAGGTTTGATATGTTGTGGTTGTGGCTTCAATGTGGATGCTATTATTAAGGATTGCGAACAATAGTACTAGTTCGAGTGTGGACTGTTTCATGAGGATGGCTCGCGGGCCTTACCAAACAACTTTAAAGAAGAAAAAAATAAAAAATATCTTGTAATTGTAATTTAAATTATGAAACAAATAACCAGATCCCCTCTCTAAACCGCCGCCCGGTACCACATGCTCAGCGTGCTCGAGTACCTGTTCAATATGGGCGCCGACGTCAACCAGCTATCTGGAAAGACAGGATACGCACTACACGCGGCGAGCCGGCTCGAGTCCGACGAGGGGCTGGCGGTCCTCAAGAGCTTGCTTGACCACGGCGCCGATCCTAATGCGCGCGGCGGCGAGCATGGGACGGCGCTGCAGGCAGCAACCAAGCACGGCTGTTTGGATAACGTCAAGTTTTTGCTTTCGGCTGGGGCGGATCCTACCATCGAGAGAGGTAGGTACGGCAGCCCGCTAAAAGCCACTGGCTGGTGAGGAGAGGTAGCAGTACCATGTGTATAATTATTTGAGGAGGTATATGGCGAAGATGGCGACTTGCTCTTGAGGTTGTGGTTAAGGGGTAGGGAAGGTGAGTTTCTGTTATGCTGTTCGTGGTTTTACTTTGGGATCTCACGGCGTTGGTGTTGCGCCATTATGAAATCATATACAGTTTTAATTCGTTTACCTTATGATGTAAACGGTTGCTCAACATTCGGTAAGGTCATACCACGTCCAAGACGAGACTAGGTGCATCGCATGCCGGTCTTTCCTTCCAGCTGCTTAGCAAGAATCATTCTCGAAAGGAGATTGCTGTAGTCCTTGAGTCATTTGCACCGGCCATCCCGGTCTGGGTTGCTGATCACCACTGATGACGTGAGTCTTCTCGCTGAGAGTTCCGTGCGCAGGAAGCTGCCTGACCATGTTGCGGGGAATTGGGCCACGAGCGAACGTGACTAATACAACAAGAGGGCATTACTTCCCCAACAATCGTCCTTCGCCATGTCTTGCCTATTCCGCGATGTCACGTTGACATGGAGGAAGTGCGAAAAGGGTAACACGTATAATTATTTCGGAACCTAGCTACCTGCCAGCTTATGTATCTGACAGCTGACACCAGACCTCGTGCGATTTCGACTATTTCCACAGTATACCCACTTCACGGCTACGGGTCACGCGGAATCCGGGCCGTTCGGATGCTTTGTAGGGTTCCGGGAAGGGTTACATCGGATGAGACCGTCTTCCGGTTTAAGCTTTGGCAGTCTGATGGTTAAGCTTTGAGGCTCTCAGGTGTTTATTTGGGCAATTGACTACCAGATATCCGAATTCTTCTTCCCGTCTTTTAGGACTTGGGACGGTTCTGAAATAACCCCTGTGCCCTAATCAGAGCATGTCCTTTCATGAGAATTAAAACATATTTGGTGTTCAAATCTAAATGCACGACCCACTCACCATGCTGCGTATATCTATCTCTTTACAATTGAAGATTACTACTCATGCAGGATTATCTGAGAAGGGGACGCCGATTACTGGTCCAAAAAGACAGACAGAGATCCTCTTCTTTTTGATGTCGTCGTTTACTACCTAGTCACTTCCGGGGCTGCATCTCAAAGCCGCCGAATGCATAATTACGGCGCACATCCAGCACAATGAGGTCACTCGTGGCACACTTGTAGCCTTGGCCAGCCTTGGCCGGCCATGATCTAGGTTTAGCGCTGACCACCGTTGCGTACCATTATTCAGCAATATCAATACCGTATGCACCTCCCGGAAGGTGGCTTCAATCTAGACCCATTGTGGAACGGGTAGTGTAGCTGAACCCCAATGATTTGACTGCGAGTGGGTTGTAAGGCGTTTCGCTTAAGTGGTGTGTCCCCCCAATTCGTCTGCGGATTGGGCCGAGGCCGGCCCCAACTTTTGGGAGATAATACCCTATACGGCAGCCTCACTTGACTTCCGAGTTGGGTTCTTTCGTGCTTATAGAAGTAAGAACAGTCAGCACCCTGCGTCCTCGTGATAGTTCAATCCACCACACATTGTCATTCTTTGTCGCAGTTGTCCCCCCACGATACCCACGTTACTGAAATGGGAAGTGCCAGGGGAGATGGTCATACGGAGAACGGTCGGCGTGTTATGGATGGATTCGGAGTCGATCGCTGGCTCGGCGCTCGCCGGGAAGAGCTTGACTGTCGGGGACTTTGGGAATGTGAGGGGTTGTGAACGAGAAGGGTGACGCAAGGCCAAATATGTGGTGATCAAGTTGAATGACCTGGTAACTGTACTTCCACATTTGAGGGATCTCCCCGTCTATCGTACACGCTGAGGCTATACGGGGGTTCGGAACACCGTTCTACCTTGTACCTGTACCCCGGCGTATGGTCTCTGCCAGCACTTTCAGCAACAGACAGGAGCTCGTGATGGATCAGGAAGTGTTGAATGTATGGGCCTGAGTAAGGTAGTTGGCCAAAAGGTATAAGAAGACGGTCATAGAAACCACATTCTCGATCAGACATTTCAGTTCAGCATCTCATCATTACCATCACAGACAAAACATCGTATTGAATCTAGTTACTTAGGTACACACTCACACTCACAGCCACAACACATCAACACCATCCAAAAAACCAACAACATGCAGGCCGCTCTCCTAGGTGCCCTCACGGCCCTCCTAGCCGCCACCTCAACCGCCTCCCCCCTCGCCCCCCGTGACTACGCCTCCTCCACCTCAGCCTCCTCCGGCTCAGTCCCCACCTTCGTCCCCCTCACCCCCTCCGAGATCAAGGAAATCCAAACCGAGCTCATCCTCGCCGCCTCCTACAAAGACAAGGAGAAGGTCCTCTTCCCCCCCAACAACGGCGGCAGCGCCAACAACGTCTCCTTCCAGTTCGTCAACCAGCAAGGCACCCCGCCCCAAGACGGCAGCGTCATCGTCGGCAGCGTCGACTCCATCCCCGGCCTGCTGGGCACCCACGTCGCTGCCGCCATCGGCTTCATCGGCCCCTGCGGGCTCAACGTGCCCCACCTGCACCCGCGGGGGAATGAGTTCCTCACCGTGGTGCAGGGCACCCTGATTGGAACTTTCCTCCTGGAGGAAGACGGCCCGTTCGCGGGGAATATACCGCAGGTGTCGATGACGTTGACGAATTATACGGGCATGCTGTTTCCGGTCGGACACACGCACTGGCAGTTTAATCCGACGTGTGAGGAGGCGGTGTTTGCGGCGGCGTTTGATAGTAATGATGAGGGAAGGTTTCAGGTCGCGCAGACGTTCTTCTCGTCGATGCCGGATGAGGTGCTTACGGCGTCGCTAGGGAATCCGACGTTTTTGGGGCCGAAGCAGCTGGATAAGTTGAGGGGGTTGATCCCGGAGTCGTTTGTTGTTCTGGTGGATGAGTGTGCTAAGGCTTGTGGGATTAAGGTTTGATTGAGGGGTGTGGGGGTATCCAGGGGGTGTGTGGACTTGGGGTTGAGAAGGGCATCGACGTTTGGCTGATCTGGGAATAATTTGTTTGTTATTAATGATGGGAATTGTGAGTGGTAATTAATTGTCGTATGAATGTAATTGAGCTGCGTTTAGTTTGAATCATAATTTTGGTGCATATTCTTTACCATGTTGTTTGGTTACTTAGGGACATTCGCTGCTGATGACTCCGAAGCAGTTGATGTCTTTCATGTCATGAGCAATGCGACACTCTGCAGCTGGACTTGGAAGAGGTAGATCTTACAAAGTGGCAAACTTGTTTAAGATTTTACAAATATGTACATAGTGAACTGATTGAGTCGGAACTAGATGGCGTGTGCTAAGTAAGTTGAGGACGAATTCGAGTTTCGCAGGAGGCGGTGGCCCAATTTGAATCAATTAACGCTGACATAGGGCTTCAGGCTGTAACCTTTCATGTTCAATGGGTTACGAGACCCTATGTTTTTGGTGACGAGGATTCATGTTGTGTTCCAACATCGACGCTCCATTTTCTCGACGCACAACTGATTGACTGGCTTTAAGTGACACCACGACGCTTGAGGTGATGATAGCTTTTATAATAAAATAGATTTAAAGCACTCAGATGATATAAGTACAATGAAACGATTAGAGTAGTGTAATTAGAAGAAGTTCAAGAAGGCTTTCTGTAAAACACTGTGGCTGTTAGGGAGTACTTGAAATTGTAGGAGATCAAGATGCACAGGTGTGATGTTACATTTACGTGATATTTGACGGGGTTAGGGGCGAGAGTTGACTCGCCTTGGCAGAACCAAGCGGTGCGGTCCTATGACATGCATTGATTGGCTTTATTGGATTCCCAAAAAGGCAGCCGCGCCCAGACGTCATAAAAACATATCTTACGAAAGAAGTGTAATCGCAACGAGCTGATGCCCATAACAAGTAGTTGCTCTACAAGCTTGACAAGATGGAAAAGTAGATTGCCGAGACGGCTGGTTCAGGCCATTCAGATATTACGGGTAAGCTATTGTCAAAGAGATTGGCAACCCAAGTCAAACCCCGAACCAGATAAAGCAACGCGTCTTTCTTACGGCCCCGAGGACAAAGCTTGCCTTAACTGCATTCGTCTATAACCCCGAGTCAAAACAAAAAAAGAAAAGGTACAAAGCAGTGAAAGCATGGGGGGGGGGGCATCCGAGAATTCCTTTGTATAGTATTATATGTCTTGTACATGGTCAATAGCCCCCTGATGAACTGAATATGTATATTTAGAAGGCTATCTTGTAATTCCATCTCCTTAGCCTCCCAACTACCAATTTCTTGAATACTAACCGGCAAAATCGAAAATAAATATCAATAATTCACACCCTAAATCTTGCTTAACATAGCTTTCCTCGAAATATCTTGTCAAAAAATTATATTATCTTAAGATCCTAATGGCGGGCACTAACCATGCGCGAGTACTGTGGACCCTACGGCCGCCCGAAATGCCTCTACGAATCACCTTAAACAACCCAAACTGCACTAAAAGACCGTCGAACCCCATCAAACTCGAGGACGTCCGGTATTTCGTCTACAGTGTCACGGATAATGTCGTTACAATCGCGGAGCGTGGCTGGCTTAGTTATTTTATGGGATCTGGCCATCCAAGAGGACCAATACCGTGGAATAAGACCAAGGTAGACACTGTTGGGCTCTGGAACCAGCTACAACCCCACCTAGCCGATGACCACCGCTTGTACTGGGATATGTACCCTTCCAACAACCCAGTCACATATGAGCGACCGTGTGGGTGGCTCATGCAACACAATATCGACCTAGACAACATCATGTCCATACTGAGCGTGCAGCAAACACCGACGAATCCCGTCGATCAGGAGCCGGCAGTACACCCTTGCCTCTGCTTCTTAAGGTGGCCGAGGGAGGGTCCGGAAACGGTCAAGCTCGCTCAACCTGCTGAGCTTCCGGTGCCGCCAGCAACGCGAGTGCCGCCAGTGACGCGAGTGTCGCCAGTGACGCGAGTGCCGCCAGTGACGCGAGTGCCGCCAGCGACGCGAGTGCCGCTAGATCTGCCACAGCTGCCGGGGCTGCTCGGGTCGCGAGTGCCGCCGGCGACAAAAGCAGGAGGTTCGAATGCAGAGGTTACCATTGTCGAGATCCCGGAGCGTGAGGTTATCGAGATCTCGGACGACGACGACGGCGAAGAGGAGAGAGCGGTAGAACGGCTGGACGAGGAGACCCAACCCCCCTCCGCCGAGTTGATACCCGGCGGGCTAGAACCCGAAGAAGACGCGGCGCTCCGAATCCTCGACCTGGAGCCCAGTACCCGAGACGATGACGACGTATGGGACCGGTGCTGCCAATTCTTCGGGCACCCACGCGAGCGTATCGCGTTCGACCAAGGCACGGTGATTTGGGGCACCAAGTTCCAACTACGGCCGTTCCAGATGGAAGCCGTCTACCTGTTCCTGGAGGGGTGCTATGGCGGCCGCGAAGGCAACGAACCGTTGAACGGCGGGGTGAACGCGTTCGGCACGGGGCTCGGCAAGACGGTTACATCGTTGGCTGTCATTGCGGTTCTACGAGTGATAGAAATACAGGCCTATTATCTACTCTCCCCCAACTCGCCGGTCAGACATAAGCCGAACCCAGGAGTCGTAGGAATGCCAGCACTTGTAGACGATAGCGGACCTGCCACTGTCGACGACGATGCCTTAGGAGCCATCGACCGCACTATGTACTTTGGGCAAGGGGGACACACATCCTGCCCGCACCCTAATTATATTGGGATCCAATGCTGCTGTACTGCCGGCTCGCTGGCTCGGAAGATTGCCCATGCGATCCGGCCCGGCCCGAGCATGATCTTTACCTGTGGAATTGCTGTCAGGCAATTCTACGACGAAGCCCGTCGGTACCTTTGCACGCCACGGGATGATCCACCGACTATCGACCGAAGGGGCCGTGATTTCGGCGGAACGTTCGCAGAAGTATATACCGTGACGAACACAGACAACACGACGCAGGATGGGTTTACAGCAGCAATGCTCGAGTGTATGACCACAAAGATTGTCCGGGGCCCAGAAAGTGCCGAGTATGATCTTTGCTTGGGCGTTTCTAAGAAGTCTGAAGATATTCTCCAAGATTGGACGGAAAACTATTGGCGCCACGAATACTCTACCCACAAATACAAGCGACTATTCAACAAGCATTATATCATCATCATACCTGCGGATGGTCCAGCACTCGCATCTGGTACAACCGTATCCAGAACCTTTACCAGATCGATGCTGGGACGAGCTCTCAAAACGAGTGCGACATTCACACCGGGCAGGGCTATCAGGACGAGCCATTGCAACGCGACAAGGTACCAAGTGCGTGCACCATGGGCAATTAAACCTCGATTTGTTTGTTACGACGAGTTTCATAGGATCAAGGGCGACGACACCAAGATCCATCACGCATTGAAGCGCTTTCTACTACACCCGCTCGCCAAGGCGAAGCTGCTTGCTTTGAGCGCAACGCCTATATCGCGGACCGTTCATGGAAGCATGAATTCCATCATAAGACACATCCTTCCGCAAGACCAGTATATCGCGTTTGGGGCATTCGCTTCTAGGTTCGACGCAGCATTGAACAAGACGGGGGCGGATGACGACACGGATCGCGAAAACAGAAGGAACTGTAGTATACTTCTCCAAGAAGTCATGGTCAAGCGTTCAATAACAGACAAATTCCACGGGCAGGTATTGTTTGAGCTGCCGGATCTCCAGATACGCAAGTGGAGGTGTCCATCAGCACGGGCGGCGCACCAGGACTTTCGGGACATGGTCAACTCGACCAGACAAGAGCTCGACAACCGGGTGAGACGGCGAATGGAGAGGCTTCGAAGCGTAGATCGTGGCCCAAAGCGGCCCAGTAATGTGATCAGGGCCGAAGCAAGGTCGCTGGTTTATCGCGAGCTAAGCGTCGTACAACGCGGGGGGGCTAACATCGACGAAGATGATGTACGGATCACGCCGTTCTCGCGGCTCATGTGGATAGGCCAATTCCCTGGAATCCTGGACCTGGACGAGGGACTACATCAGGACCCGACCAAATGGTTGAACGCCAATCAACTCCCTCGGGATTCCGACGATATAGGACGGTACTTCACCGGTGACAAGGATGTCAGGAGAATTGGAGCCGGTAGTGGCAAGTTGGAGGCGGTTCGCAGAATCCTCGCCAATGCGCGGCCAGACTGGGCGACGGATACCTTGAACAAAGATGATGCCAGGCGGTGGGAACGGCACATTGTCATCTTTACAGCAGTGCCTGGCGAAGGTGCTATCATCGCCGCGTGGATTCGACAACAACCCGAACTACGTGGCCTATACAACATTAAGTGGGTAAGGACGACAAAAGAGGTGGAGGATCTGATGCAAGATGAGGACAATCCCCTATTCCCCGAGCTCATAGTGGGGGATGCTGGCAAACCAACTCTACTAATTGGCACGTGCGGTATCTTGGGCACGGGGTTGGATAAACTGTCGAGCTGTTCCTACGGCATCTTATTCAGGCTGCCATGGCTCGAGACGGAGCCGAAACAGTGCCGAGGTCGAATCTGGAGAAGTGGCCAACGGTTTGAGTCGAAATGGTTCCAACTCTTATCTCCGGATGGGCCGTGTGAGTTGGCTATTCATGGGCGGCATACAAATCGGATGGAGTACTTTAACTGTTTTTTGGATAATAGTGCTACCGATCAAGCTAGTACTCAGTATGGTCTGTTTAGTAATGGGGAGCCCCCACGGCCAGATATATTTCAAACATTGCAATTGAAGAAAGGTAAGTAAGGGGGGTCGGGCTCTATTTACTTTATATAGTATATATATTGGTACCTGGAAGGTCAGAACTTTTCTTTACATTAATAGAAGGCTTCAGATAGCATTGAGCAGTGGCGTAAGAGGTTAGGTACTTGTTTCCAAGCAAGCAGTAATTGCAACTCCGCCGAGGTGGAATGCGGGAGCTTACCCAGCTATGCCGAGCAGTAGCTCCACCCCTAATGAGTAGCACGGCTCGATTATTGTCATCTTTTCGGATCAAACGAAATAAGACAAATATAAATAAGCCAAACCAAACCAAACGTAAACAAACTAAAACTATTCCGGGCAGTGAACTAATCAAACGTATTTAAACGCAATTAAACCCTCAGTTTGACTAAATAAATAACGATAAAAAACTTTCAATTAAACAAACCAAAACGGCCCGTTTGGTTTATTCAGCTTGATCCGAACCTTGTCCTTATCCTGGCAAAGTTTGAACAAAGATGGACTCCAAACAGGTCGCAGCAGCACGTGCTTGAGCCCGCCCCTACGCGACATGGAAGGTCGCCGAGCCGCCCAATCAGCCTAGGCTCGGCCAAGTTCTTCTTTCACAATATCAGAGGCTGCTGAACGGTCCCGCTCATAGTCCATTGAATAGCGGGCAGCCGTCTTAGGTAGTACACATTCGGAGATTTGCCTGTTGTAGTATCTTCCTTTGTCTAAACCCTATTGGAGGTTATGCCGAGCTACCGCAGCGCTCTTTGTTTGAGCAGCCTTTCATATAGTTCCACTAGATATTGGCAGGCCGTCTCAAGGTCGTATGATTTTGGGGATTTACCAGTTGTAGTATCTGCGTTTGGCAATCGCCGGTTGCGGTGACCAAACTCTTCCGATAGCTTGCAAGGATTTGGGGCTTGATTCTTTGTATTTAAGTTTGGTTCAAGGACGCATGTGACTCTTTATCTTCCATTGCCAGCGAGGTTATTAATATGGTATCTCCGCCGTCCAAACCCCCTTTTTGCCTTTTTTATTTCCAGGAAAGAAAAACAGAAAAAAGAAAAGACAGCTTATGCAATGGCAAGCTGGCTATCGGAAATCCAAAGTGGCTTTTCAGCCGGCATCCCATCAATTGACGACCCTGACAACTTTCAATTACCAGATAATAACGACCTCCCCCGTCCTGGCCGAGTGACAGACAGGGTGTTGTGTATAATCACTCACCAATCGACAATTGAACTTTATGGTATAGGCCTGCAAATCCTGTGGGAAGAGATTCAATGTCTCCGGCGTTGCCCCCGCATCGACCAGCTCATCGCCAGGCTATACCACCGCGTGACAGGTCATCCAGTGCTGGATAAACCGTACCGCGGGTTACGCTCGCGGCGCCTCAAGGATCCACTACCGAGGGAGGAGAACTCGGATTTCCTCCGCACAGTGTATGCCAGCATTCATAACTTCCTCTGCCACCTCCGCCTCCAACGGCTGCAGCTCGAGAAGCGGGAGATGTACCATACTACCAGGCGTATAATGACATACTTCCAAGAAAAGTGGCCAGGTCCGGGAATAGGAGACATAAGCACGGGCGCCTGGTGGATAGCGCCCGACTGTTATATGCTAGAGATTGATCCGGCGGGGCTCCCGGATTCGAAGGTCGAGGAAGTGTACGAGCTATCAGCCGATGCTCTTACGGCGAAGGGAGACGAGGATATTGCAACTGCATTCGGAACCGACCGGGGAAATGATGCCGAGAAATTTGCAAATGCAATCTATACATTCCACCTTGTGTACTTGCAAGGTGGTGATTGGGCTCTCATCATACGACATTCGACCACCGATACCGCCATTTGCATCGACCCGGTATTCAGAAGTGATCGAGGGATATGGTCCAGGATAGAGCAAGAGTTCAACAATTGGTTAGGGAAATCGAAGCAAAATCACATCAAGAACTTCCGGTTTCCAACTCCTCCAGCAGTTACTCGTCCCGACTGGGATTGCGGGATCCATGTTATTGCCCACGCTTTGGCCTTTTTGCGGTTTGGGGTACCGAACTGGGCCGAAATACCGAGGTGGCGGCGTGCCGACACAGGGCTACCCGATTCTCCGACCATGGTGGCGGATATTACTGAGTCGCTTCATCGACTGATGGGCATAACTACAAGAGAGATATTGAAGCGCCGCTTGGAGCTGGACGAGGCAAATGAAGAGGGACGGAAAAGAGTGAAAACGGGTGAGTAGGACTGGAGAATGTTCTGAAGGGACGAAAAGGATATTTTATTCTCAATTCAATACTTAGTATTAGCCATGTGCCTACCTACCTTACTTACAGAATATGTTTGGTCTGATTGTATACACCTCTGCCAGGGGTTGTTTTCGGAAAACCGGGACAACTTCAAGGGTGGGAGCTGGGGTGATTTTGCTGGTGATTTGGTGCAGATAGCCACTTCCGCACAAGTAACCAAGTCCCTTTTCTATTAGTAGTTTCTATGGCTAGGTATATGGTGCTACATTTGTAGTGTCGTTGGCCAACATGTGCGAAACGAACTTTTGACTACTTTTTACGAGCTATAACCCTAACCCCCAAAAGTCATCGCCTGCACTTCACTTGAAGTTGTATTCCGTATGCACTACTTGTTCAATTGCACTACTCATTCAATTGTACTGCTACGGAATACTGCTCGTTCAATTGCACTGTTATTTCTTATAGTCTTGGGGGCTGGAAGTGAAAAATTCGTTTCGCAAATGTTGGCCAACGACACCACTACGATGGGACGTTACCAGAGTTCTAGCCAACAAGCTCAAAACGATTTTTCAAAAAACCCAGCCCGGCTTGCACAACACAGAACCCTAACCCTCAGGTCCATTACACTACTGCTTGTTCAACTGCACTACACTGCCCAGTCAAGTATATCATACTAGCTGTTCAATCGAACGTACGAGCTGTTCAATTGCACTGCTTCTTCAATTGCACTGCTTCTTCCATTGCACTGCTTCTTCAATTGCACTGCTTCTTCAATTGCACTGCTTCTTCAATTGTACTGCTTCTTCCATTGCACTGCTTCTTCAATTGCACTGCTTCTTCAATTGCACTGCTTTCGGGCACTTGTGCGGCTCTGCAGTGCCTGGGCCAGTGCACCGAGGGCAGTGGTTGGCGGTGAGGGTTAGGGTTCTGTATTGTACGAGCCGGGCTGGGTTTTTGAAAAATCGTTTTGAGCTCGTTGGCCAGAACTCTGGTAACGTCCCACCGTCACACCACTCATGTAGCACCATACCAGGTACCTCCCCAGTTTTCCGAAAACAAACCCTGGCAAAGGTGTGAACACCCGTTCTGTATACTAGTGAGTGAGTGGGTCGCCTGTCAATCAACACGGTTGTGATTGGCTAAGACCCAAGCCGCCCCGCTCTTCGACATGCATCAGAGACCATGGCAACCATGCAGATCCTCCAACTCCCAGTCAAGACCAACGTCAGGCTCGACAAACGAGGGAGCCCTTTAAAAGCATACAACAGCCTCGGTGAAACGGCCTTTAATGTCTGGGCCTCTCAGCATGAGAACGGGAGAGTCGTAGGGATCGCTACAGGTGAGAAGGCCTTCCACACTTTCCTTCTTCTTGCCCCCCAACCAGCCCCTTATCGTTGGGGAATGCGATTTCCCGATTTAACAATACTATTAGTTTGGGAAACCAGTGACACAAACAAGGCTTGGGTTGCGTCTCCCGAAGGCAAAGCAACCCCAGCCGCTCTAGAGGCGCTCGCATCTGGCCCCATCTCCGAGGACGTCGTTCCACCCACCCATTCGATGCCGACGTGACCAGGCTCGTTTCCTAGATTCATCCAGTCAGCACTCTCGACGAAGCCAAGAAGGACAAAATCTCGTTTGGATTCAAGCAGTTCAAACAGGCCATAATCGATTCACCCGAGATCGACGGCGGCCTTTTGCGCGGGCTGGGGTGAAATTGAGTTCGAGCATAAGGGCGAAAGATGCCTCCGTTTCACCGCTTTGATCGGTTGGAAGAGCGTCGACGCCCACTACGCATGCAAATCCACACCCGTGTTCACGGAGAACTTCCACTGGTTGATGGAGAATAACCACACGGGCATTGAAATGGTTCACTATCCGGGGTTTATGACGAGAAACTAGTAACGTGCAAGGAGCTGCGCCGCCATTCGATGGCGTGGTAGTATTTATTACTATACTATCGACCTGGTAGTGTCCAGGTTGTAAATACATTTCCTGTTGGATATTCCTCTCCCATATTTACTCCAAACGCCGTGATTATAGACTTGATTCGCATGTGGTATTTTCTTTCCACTTACACGACATAGAAGAGAAAAAGGAGTTGGCGAGCAAGACGATACGGGAGCTGCCCGGGAACCATGCGAATCTCGACGGTGTCGCTAATTCCACCGGCCCCGAGAAAGACTGCCATCAGTTTGGCGAACGCGCCGCGCTTCCAGACGTAACATTCACGAATTGGCTGCGTAGGTACATTTCTGCTGAATTAGCCGGCCCACCGACACATGTCGTGCCTCTTCAGTCTTGATAAGCGTGTGGCATGCCACTAATTATATGCACCTCGAGTATCTGCAACTTCCTTCCAGCCAGCCACCCACAGGCGAGTGAGGTCTTTCTGTTGGACTAATCAGTAGTAAAGCGGGGCACATCTGTCCTCAATAATCAATATTGGCTTTTGTCGGCCAATATTTCTCCCACCTTGAACAACCTTACACTACAGAAAATACCACCCACTCTTCAACACTATTGTCTCTTTTCCAATTTCGCGTTGCACCACAGTAGGGTAGGATGTGACTAAGCTCGGCACATAATTACGCTCCGTTCTTAGCAGCCAACGGCTGCTCTCGCTGCCATCACGCAGCCCTAACCGATGCGGCTGATAAAGCAGTGCAGAGTGGTACCGCCGGGAGATCGCCCATTCTCGGTGCGATAGAGCCCCAGGCCCCCGGAGGATGTGCCGAGATTGGGAGCTTCGTCTGAGAAGAAAAGCCGGGAAGAGTGTTCACCGCAAAGGATTCCGTTTCCGGGCCGAGAACTGAAGCGCAGGAGCGACTCTGTGCGGTTGCATTAGTCTGCCACCCAGCGCCATCTGGGCCACGAATGATTGATGATTACTGAGACATGCAAGCGAGTCTCGAGAAATATGCCTCGGAATGGCCGACACAGAGCATCGGAAGCCAAGTCTGTCTCTATCGATGGAGTACCGCAGAGGAGTGCAGCACAAATTCTCTGCAGCTGGTGGAGCTCAAGACAGTCGGCGACTTTCGGTGCATAATCACAGTATTAACCAGTCTTGGAGTGTGCTCCTATGTTAAATGTTGGTCATCGAAGCTCCTGGATTGGGTCCCGGGGTATTTAGACACTTGTCTTCGCCCAAAGCTCCTCCTAGGTTGAGCGCTCCTTCACTCCTCCTCATCAAGTTCTACATCTGGTCCTGTGAGCTTAAGCATAACCTTGCAACAAAATGACAGAGGAAATGAGGAACCAGCCAGGCGAGACGGAGCCACCGACCGCCTCTCTGCCAGGCTCAAACTCACCCAGAGACAAGTCGACATCCGCAATCGCAACCGCACCCGCAACCGCAAATGCAGCAGCGCAAGATGCCATCACTCCACAGAACTCAACGCCCTCCAAGCACGATAACCTCCGGGTCCCTGCTACGCGTCGCTCGACTGGCACTAGCAAGACGTCGTCGAAGCCCTCCTTCCAGAAACGCTTCACGATACGCTGGCCCCGTCAAAACAATCGCGCACCGGCAATCCACTGGTACACCCCGGTCATGATGGTCTTACTCGGTCTTGCGGGACTATTTGGCGCCCTCGGCCACCATCTCCACAACTCGAACTTACATGGACAGCCGGTCAAGGACGCTCAGTGGCCTCAGCGATGGGGAGTCGCCCTGGCGTTCTTCGTCAAGATGACTTTGGTAGGTGCCGTGCAGACGGCTGTGAAGCAGCGTGCCTGGGTGAGTATTTGTCTCCAATATTGATCAGAACCAGCCAGCTAAAGTGCGCGCTCGTAGCTTACGGTCAAGAAAAGGGGTTTTAAAATCAAGACGCTGGATAGTATATTTCATGTAAGCTGATAGTCGTGGTCCCTGTCTTTGATGGGTGTGAGTCTGACCGTTGGCCCAGTCATGTTACGACCCTGCAGAATTCCTGGATCGAGAACTGTTCACCGGTGCTTTCTTCCCGGCACTGCTCTCTTTGCTCGTGTGGTACGACAAGACCCTCTCCCCGGTATTGGATGCCTGCTTGCTGACCGAATTTGACCAAAAGGATTCTGCCCTTGAGCGCCATTGCCTCACCATCGACACTGACGGCGGCAACCGGCCTCATGACACACTCGCAGATATGCAACAACGTCTCCACGCTGTACTTCACCTACGAGAACGGCTTTGGAATCGAGAAGCGTGACCCAGCCCTCAACAAACAGGGCATGTCATACTGGGACATTTTCGACAACGGAACCTCCTACTTCAGCCAACCCTCGTCCGACTGCAAGAGAATCTTCCAGCTCAGTCTGCTTTCCCCGGATCCCCTCGCGGCCCCAAACCCCTGCCCGACCGACAGCAACTGCACCTACTCGGTCACCTTCGCCGCGCCGGCCTACAAGTGCGAGCCCCGCGACGACTTCGGCGGTCCGCGGACCTTCAACATGTCGCAGATGATACCCTTCGGCACGGTGCTCTGGGCCAGCTACTCCTCCTCCGAGGAAGACTTCGCAGGCCGGCCATTGGATTGGAACCGCGTCAACCTGACCAACGACACGGGCGTGTTTCGCCACGAGCCCACGCTGTGGGTAGGCTGGGTACACAACACGACCCTGGAGGCGACGGCCGAGAACGCCACGCAGTGGAACACGACGCAATGGCCTCACCAGCTTA
>Ga0247781_1000266_pt1 | contig 15747 bp, 16 predicted proteins | sample UWRJL184509B5_FD_179922 | JGI IMG/M metagenome (GOLD analysis project Ga0247781, IMG submission 179922) | Plant litter microbial communities from Arlington Agricultural Research Station in Wisconsin, United States - UWRJ-L184-509B-5 | ecosystem: Environmental > Terrestrial > Plant litter >...
CGGAAGTGGCTGGCAGGCCGGAGGTGACTGGCAGGCCGGAAGTGGCTGGTGGCCCGGAGGCGACCGGCGGCCCGGCGATGACGGGCGGACCTGAGACGATCGACGGGACGTAGGCCGGGGGCGCGACCTCGGCATAGCCGGGCCGGGCGTCGTAGACCTCGGGCGGCGCCGCGTGCGCCGCCCGGGTTTCGACCGACACCGCGCCGATCAACGACACGGTCTGCCCCTCGCCACCCTGGAAGTTGTGGAACTCCGGGCCGATTACGAGCCGCGTCAGCATGCGGACCTGCGGCGCCGAGATGCCCAGCTCGGCCGCGTTCTCCACTCGGTAACGCGCGATCGCCTGCCGCAGCATGTTGGCGAGCCGATCGGCGTCGCGAATCGAGTCGAGGTCGCCGCCGGCGAAGACCAGCGCCGGGAAAGTCCCCTCGGAGCCGGCACAGACCAGCTGGATCTGCGTGACGGTGGCCTGGCGGCCTGTGTCGCGGCTGCCGGGCTGCACCCGCAGGTGCTGCGGCCAGGGCCAGCGCAGCTCGCCGGCGTCGGCCGCGCCGGGACCGCGATAGAGGACACGTCGGTCGGTGACGACGACCTCGGTCTCCTCGGGCAGGGTCCAGCGCGGCAGCGAGGCTGGTTCATCGAAGGCGTATTCCGCCACAGCGCAACGGCCGCTCCAGAGGACGCGTTCGGCCGTAGTCGCAACGGTGTCGCGCAGGGCAATGGGCGTGGCCGGCGTGGGCGGACCCGCGTCGGTCGGTAAATAGTGCTCGGGCATGCGTGCTCCCCCCAGTACGCGCCGCGCCCGGACACACGCGGCCCCCCGATTACAACTGCGTGTCACGGTGCAAACAAGCGGGCAGCCACGAATCACACCAGAATTCTTGACGGCTACACGACAGGCCGAAAATACTTGCCCCTTTGCTCGGGGAATGTTACGGACGGTTACCGAAGAGGGCGGCGGGTGGGACGGGTGACGCCACGGCGGCACTGTCGGTGACGGGCCGTGCTCCGCCGGCGAAGCGGTCGAGGTCGGTCTCGACCCGTCCGGGGAACCAGTCGCCGGCGGCACGGCGGGTGAGCCCGGCGATCGGCGGCGGGGTGCGGCCGGCGACGACCACGAGATTGCCGAACCGGCGGCCGCGCAGCACGGAGGCGTCGGCGACCAGGCAGGCCTCGGGCAGTGCGGCGCGGATCGTGGCGACCTGGGTCTTGGCATAGCGCAGCGGCGGCCCGTCCGTGATGTTGGCCAACAGGTGGCCGGCCGGGGCGAGCACGCGGGCCACCTGGCGGGCGAACTCGACCGAGGTGAGATGGGCCGGGGTGCGGGCGCCGGCGAAGACGTCCAGCACGATCAGGTCGTACCCGCTGTCGCGCATCCCCTCGACCGCGGCGCGCGCGTCGGAGATCCGTACGCGAATGGGGGCCTTGGCCGGAAGAGGCAGGGACCGGCGCACGAACTCGACCAACGGACCGTCGATCTCGATCACCCGCTGGGCCGAACCGGGCCGGGTGGCCGCGATGTAGCGGGGGAGCGTCAGCGCGCCGCCGCCCAGGTGCAACGCGCGCAGGGGCTGCCCGGGCGGGGCCAGCAGGTCGATCGCCGCGGCCATCCGCCGGATGTATTCGAACTGCAGGTGGGTGGGGTCGGCCAGATCGACGTGCGACTGGGGCGCCCCGTCGAGCAGCAGCGTGAACGCCGTGTCGCGATCGGGGTCGGGCAGCAGCTCGGCGACTCCTGACGCGACCGTTTCGACGTGCCGTTCCGACCTCTTACGCTGCGCCACGGCTCAAGTATCCCCGGGCGTGTCCGGGAGTCTCCGCCCGGAAACCCGAACGGGGGTGCAAACTCGGCCTGGTCATCAGGTAAGGGTGTTTTACGGAAAAACGTCATATCAGGTGGCAAAGACCTCAACACTGGGGTCGGGTGACAGAGGAGGTTGAGCCGTGTCCACGAGTGAAGTGCTGGCCCAGATCATCGGTGAGCAGCAGCGACGTATCCCGATGCCGCCACCGGCAAGGTCGATGTCGGCGATCATCGCTGCCGCCCAGCTGGAGGCCGGCCCGCCGTTGAAGATCCGGCGGTTCCTCTCCGAGGACGGCCCGGCGTTCTGGCGCTGGGACTGTGCCAACTGCGGGGAGTACGGCGGGGGACGGCACCACTCGGACGCGATCAACCGGGCCACCCGGCACTGCTCCGAGCACCCTCAGCACCGATCGTCGCTGCTCCCGCCGCTGCTCTGCCGCCAGCAGGACAACTACGTGCCGCTGCACCCGATGCTGCACGCGGTCGACGACGACGCGCCGCCCCCGCCGCTCGCGATCTGAGCGGGGACGGCGTACGCCGCATTACTGCTGCTGGGTGTTGCCCGTGCCGGTGCGCTTCTGCGCCTCGTCGACCGCCTTGTCGATGTTGGCGGAGTGTTTGTGACCGGTGCGCTTGTCGACCTCGTCACCGATCTTCTCCAGCGCCTGGTCGACCTTGTCGTCGTGCTTGTCCAGGAAGTTCTTGGCCTTGTTGAGGAAGCTCATCGGTGCACCTTTCGCTGGGCGAGGATCTCGGCGATCGTACGAACCCGTGGATCCTCGGCTATCGCCTCGAGCCCGGCGGTCAACGGCATCCGCCAGTTCGGGTACTCGTTAATAGTGCCTGGAAGATTGGGCTGCGCCAGCTCTCCGAGCACGTCGTAGAGCGAAGCGGTGACGAACCGGCAGGGCGTACGGGCAAGGAACTCGTGCATCGCGACGACGATCTCGTCGTCGGTGCTCTCCTTGGTGATCAATCCTTCGTCCCGCAGCGCGAGGAGCAGTTGGTCACGGTCGCGCTCGGCGTTGCGGCGCTCCTGCTCGACCGGGCCGGCCAGTTGGCCCAGCTCGGCCCGGACCCGCACCTGCTCGCCGGTGAGGAAGCCGGCGGCGGTCGGCAGGTCGTGGGTCGAGATCGAGGCGAGCGCGTTGCGCGGGTACTCCGCGGGCGGTAGGTAGACGTCGTCCGGGTCGTCCCAGTCCCGGGTGAACCAGAGGACGGCCGAGCCGAGCATGTTCATCCGTTCCAGCGTCTCGGTCACCTCGGGCAGTACCGTGCCCAGGTCCTCGCCGATCACCACAGCCCCGGCCCGGTGCGCCTCCAGCGCCAGGATGCCGAGCATCGCCTCGGGGTCGTAGTGCACGTAGGTCCCGCCGTCCGGCCCCATGCCCGGCGGCACCCACCACAGCCGCCAGAGCCCGGCCACGTGGTCGACGCGCAGACCGCCGGCGTGGTGGAAGATCCGCCGCAGCATGTCCCGGTAGGCCGCGTACCCGGTCTCGATCAGCCGGTCCGGCCGCCACGCGGCCAGTCCCCAGTCCTGGCCGAGCTGGTTGAAGGCGTCCGGCGGGGCGCCGGCGTGCACCCCGGTGGCGAGCACGTCCTGCAGCAGCCAGCCGTCCGCACCGGTCGGGTCGATGCCCACCGCCAGGTCGTGCACCACCCCGACCGGCATCCCGTTGGCCCGCGCCGTGTCGTTCGCGGCCGTGAGCTGGGCGGTCAGCAGCCGCTGCAACCAGGCGTGGAAGGCGATTCGATCGCTCTGGAACTCACGGACGGCCGGCGAGTCCGGGCGCCGCAGCTCCGCGGGCCACTCCTGCCAGTTCGGGCCGTGCCGTTCGGCCAGCGCGCAGAAGCGGGCGAAGTCGGTGAGGCCCGGATCGGACTCGAGGTCGACCTCCCCGGCCAGCGGCCAGAGCAGTTCGAGCGCGGCCCGCTTGGCCTGCCACACCGCGCTGTAGTCGATCAGCCCGTCGGCGGTCGGGGCCGGCTTGAGCGCGTCCACGACGGCACGCAGCGGCGGGTCGGCCCGGCGATATTCGTCGGTGTCGGCGATCCGCAGGTAGAGGGGGTTGGCGAAGCGCCGGCTGGACGGCGAGTAGGGCGACGCCGGCACCGGCAGCGTCGGGGTGACCGCGTGCAGCGGGTTGAGCAGGACCAGGCCCGGGCTGCCCGAGAGGGCCAGGAACTCGCGCAGGTCCCCGAGGTCGCCCATGCCCCATGAGCGCTCCGAGTGCAACGCGTAGAGCTGTAGCATCCAGCCCCAGGTCTGCGGCGGCTCGGGCAGCTCGCCGGGGACCACGACGAGGGTGACGTCCTGGTCGCCGATGTGCAGCGTGTGCCAGCCGAGCGGCAGGTCGCCGGGGATCTCGTCGCCCTCGCGCTCGGTGCCGTCCTCGAGCACGATCGTGGCCGGTCCGGGCAGCTCACGGACGTCGCCCGCGCGCACGACGACGGTGCCCGGCATGCGTCCGAGCCGTTCCCGCTCGGCTACGGCGGTGAGCCCGTCCATGATCGCCTCGGGGGTGGTCGCGTCCACGCCGAGCAGCCCGAGCACGCCCACCACCGACTCGTCGGCGACGTCCTTGCGCTCGCGGTGCCAGTCCTCGTACCAGGTCGCCACCCCGTGTGCCGTCGCCAGTGCCGCCAGATCGGCGTCCATTCGGTCCCCCTTCGTCGCTGTCGCTGTCCATACCCTGCCCGACATCGGGGTAGTCCGGGGAGTAGGTCTTGCCGGGATGGGTCAGGATGGACGCATGTCTCCAGTCTTCAAGTGGTGGTCCCGCCTGGTAGCGGCTGTTACCGGGGCGACGTTCGCGGTGGTCGTGCCGGTGCACGCCTGGGCGGCGAGCAACGGTGTGGCCGACGTGGCGGTCGAGGCGGCGAGGTCCCGCCGGCGCCGGGGTGGCTTCGGGTTCTTCCCGATCTTCGGAGGTATCTGCTGTCTCCTGGTGGTGGCCGCGATCGTGCTGGCTTTCGTCCTGATCTCCCGCCGGCGCCGCCGCAAGTAGTTCGCGGGTTTTCCGGGAACCTCCGGCGATCACGGCCGATCCCGACCTAGCGTTGAGAAATGCATTTCCGGACGGGCGCGCTGGGTGGGGGAGTGGCCGTGGTGGTCTGCGTCCCGCTGGCCATCGCGGTGGCCGTCGGGGCCGACGACAACGTGGTGATCTCCAAGGGGCGCCCGGCCGTCGCGTCCTCGGTGGCTGACGGCGCGTCCGCGACCCGGGCCAACGACGCGAGCACGGTCACCCGCTGGGTCAGCGTCGCCGGTCCCGGCACCCAATGGTTGCGGGTCGACCTCGGCGCGGTGCAGCGGGTCGAGCGGGTCCGGCTGCACTGGGCGGCCACCTACGCGAAGACGTACCGGGTGCAGACCTCGGCCGACGGCGCCAACTGGACAGATCTGTACGCCACCCGCGCGGGCAACGGCGGCACCGACGACCTGAAGCAGCTCGGCGGCACCGGTCGCTACCTCCGGGTGCTGGCGACTCAGCGGGCCCGGGCGACCGGCGGTTACGCGCTGGCCGACGTACGGGCGTACGGTCCGGCCTCGAAGGTTCTGTCCGCCGCCGCGCCGCCCACCGGATCGCTCGCCGCGGGGCTGGAGAATCGCCCCAAGAAGGAGCACGCACTCGAGCTGATCTCCAGCGCCGAGAACTCGACGCTGAGCTGGCGCCGCTCGTTCGCCTACATCGAGGACATCCGGGACGGCCGCGGATACACCGCCGGCGTCGTCGGTTTCGCCTCGGGCACGTCCGACCTGCTGGCTGTCGTCGCCGAGTACGCACGGCGCACGCCCGGCAACGGCCTGGCGAGATACCTGCCCGCCCTGCGCGCGGTGGACGGCTCGGACTCGCACGCGGGGCTCGACCCGGGCTTTCCGGCGGCGTGGCGGGCCGCGGCTCAGGACCCGGTCTTCCAGCGGGTGCAGGAGAACGCACGGGACACGTACTACTTCCTGCCTGCGATGCGCCTGGCCAAGGGTGACGGGCTGCGGGCGCTGGGCCAGTTCGCCTACTTCGACGCCGCGGTGATGCACGGCGTCTCGGGGTTGCGGGCGATCCGGACCGCCGCACTACGGACCGCGAAGACTCCGGCCCAGGGCGGGGACGAGCTGACCTACCTCAACGCCTTCCTGGACGCCCGAGTCGCCGAGATGCGCACCGAGGCGGCACACGCCGACGTCAGCCGGGTCGAGACTGCCCAGCGCCAATTCCTGCGCCGGAGCAATCTCGACCTGTCCGCCCCGCTGAACTGGCAGGTCTACGGGGAGGCCTACCGCATCGACTAGGCCCGGGCCCACTTCTGGTTGGAGCCGCCCGAGCAGTCGTAGAGCTGGAGCTGGGCACCGTTGGCGGTGTTCCGGTCGCGGATGTCGACGCACTTGTTGGCCGAGACGTTGACCAGGTCACCGGCGCCCGAAAGGGTGAACCGTTGTACCGGGTTGCCGTTGCACGTGACCAGCTGGATCGGCGTGCCATTGGTCAGCGTCCCGCCGGCCGGGTCCATGCACTTGCCCATCGCCCGCAGCGTGCCGTCACTGCTGAAGCTCCACTGCTGGGCCGCCGAGCCGTTGCAGTCGTACGTCTGCAGCCGGGCCCCGTCGACCGGGTTGGCCGCCGGGATGTCGATGCACCGGTTGCTGAGGTTGCTCCGGAGCACCGAGCTGCCGGCGGGTGGCGGGGTACCCCCGTCGCTCCAGGCCGAGACGCGCACCCAGTCGACCAGCATGGTCTGGGGGAAGACCGTGCTGCCGTCCGGGTAGCCGGGCCAGTACCCGCCCACGGCCACGTTAAGGATCATGAAGAACGGGTGGTCGAAGACCCAGGCGTTGCCGCGCAGACTGGCCGGGGTGACGCGGAAGTACTCGGCGCCGTCGAGGTACCAGACGATGAGGTTGGGCGACCATTCCACGGCGTAGTCGTGGAAGGCGTTGGCGAGCGGCTGGCCGATGTTGCGGTTGCCGCCGATCGCGGTGCCGCCGGAGTAACCGGGGCCGTGCACCGTGCCGTACACGGTGTTCGGCTCCTTGCCGACGTTCTCCAGGATGTCGATCTCGCCACCGTTCGGCCAGTCGCCGCCGCCGAGCATCCAGAAGGCCGGCCAGATGCCCTGGCCGCGTGGGACCTGGATGCGGGCCTCGAACCGGCCGTAGGCCTGCGAGAACCGGTCCGCGGTCAGGATGCGGCCGGAGGTGTACTGGCAGGAGCCGTAGTGGCACTGGTAGCCGGCCGGGTTCTCCCGGCGGGCGGTGATCGCGAGGTGGCCCTGACCGTCCACCCGCACGTTGTTCGTCGAATTGGTGTAGTACTGCTGTTCGTTGTTGCCCCAGCCGCTGCCGCCGGTGTCGAACTTCCACTTCGAGCCGTCGATCGCGCCGGCACCGCCGTTGAACTCGTCGGACCAGGTGACCGGGCCGATGGCAGCCTCGGCCGCACCGCCCGTCGTCACCAGGCTGCTGGTGAGTGTCACCGCGATCAGGGCCGCGGCGAGCAGGATTCTCGGTTTACGCATGGGGATGCCTCCGGGGGGAGAGGTGTGCGTATCGGAAACAGTGTTAAGAGATTGACGGTCTTGAGTCAATGGTCACTGGTCCCGAAATCCCGGTAAGCGCCTTTTCTTACACCTTCTGGAAGAGATTGGGCAGCGCGGACGGCTCCCAGCCGGGCAGCGCGGTGTGCGCCTCCTTCACCCGATAGGTCACACCCGCACAAGCGACAAGATCACCGGCCGCGTACGCGGTGTAGGTCTCCCACTCCTCGGCCGACGGGGTCGCGGAGGGTAGCGGCGTCGGCTTCTGGCCCGCGGTCACCGTCACGAAGTCGACCTCCATCCGGTCCGGTCGCTTACCGTCCGTGGCCAGGTTGAGCACCAGCGCGATCGGCAGCCCCGGCTCGTCCGGCGTCAGCTTGAGGCTGGGCCGGTCGTCGACCGTCCAGACCACCGCCGTCGGCGACCAATCGATGGCGTACGTGTGGAAGTCGTTCCCCGAGGTCGGATCGGCGTCCCGGTCGAGCTTCTCCACGGTGCCGCGCAGGACTCGCCCGTACTTGTCCACCACGCCGAACGCCCGCCACGGCCCGTCCGCGCGCCACACCTTGATCCGCGCCTCCGCGTGCCCGTACGGCTCCGCGAACGCCTTGCGTGTGCTGATCAGCCGGTCGACGACCAGGCGCCCCTCGCCGTCCAGCCGCCCGTCGTGCGCGTCGCCGTCGAGCAGCCACTTGGACCGGTCGAGCTCGACTCCGCGCCCGCCGCTGAAGTCGTCGTCGAAGACCGGTCGGTGCTCGGCGGCCGACGCCACCCGGCCGTGCCCGGTGACGTAGACGGCGCCGGCGAGGCCGAGGCTCGCCACCGCCAGGGCGATCAACGCGCGCGGGCGGATCAGCCAGGTCGAACGGTGCCTTGCGCTCACAGCAGGCAACCCTCGTGAAAGGTGAGACCCCCTCGCAAGATCGGGGCACGAGACTTAAGAGTTATTTAAAGAAGCCCGGCTCGAGACCCGTACGGTGGTCCCGTCTTGGCCGGTTCTGAACTCGAAGGTGTCGGTCAGCTCCTCGGCGAGCCACAAGCCCCAGCCGCCCGGCTGGTCGGCCGCCGGACGCACCGGGAGAGCCGGCCGCGGCACCGCCGAGCCGAGTCCGGAATCGCTGACCTCGCAGACGACCTCGCCGTCGGCCACCGACAGAACGAGCCGGCCGGTCCCGCCGCCGTGCCGCACGGCGTTGGTGAGCAGCTCGTTGACGGCCACCACGAAGTCGTCGAGGCGATCGCCGACGAGACCGGCCGCCCCGGCGCAGGACGTGACAGAGTGCCGCAGCGCGGTGATGGCGCTCCGGTCGAACGTCTCCGAGAGCAGTACGTCGGTGCCGATGCCTCGACGGTAGGCCAAGCCTGATCTTCCCGCAGGGCGGGCCACCGGCGGCCCACGAGATGTGGGAAGGTCGCCGCATGACCGGTGGTCTCCAGGCGCCGTTGTGGCGGGCGATCGCGGTCTACCGCATCGCCGCGTTGGCCTACGCCGCCGTCCTCGTGGTCAGCAACGCCGGCGGTTACGAGCGGCCCATGCCGGCCTGGCCGGTGCTCGCCGCGATGGCCGCGTGGACGGTGCTCACGACCTATGCGTACGCCGACCCGGCCCGCCGCCGGGCACCGCTGCTCGTGGCCGACCAGCTGATCACGATGGCCGCGCTGACCGCCAGCATCTGGATCGTGGGTCGGCCGGCGCTCGAAGCGGGCACGCCGACCCTCGCTGTTGCCTGGCACGTCGCGCCGGTGCTCTGCTGGGCAGTGGCCCGCGGGCGGCGCGCGGGCATCGTCGCCGCGCTCGCGATGGGCGCCACCGATCTGATCGTGCGGGCCCACTTCGACCAGGCCGCGTCGACCGGCGCGGTGCTCATGCTGCTGGCCGCGATCGCGGTCGGCTATCTGGTGCGGATCGCCGACGTGGCCCAGGAGAGGCTCGAGCGGGCGATCGAGCTCGAGGCGGCCACCCGCGAACGGGAACGGCTCGCCCGCGACATCCACGACTCCGTGCTGCAGGTGCTGGCCCTGGTCAAACGGCGCGGGGCGGGGCTCGACGGCGAGGCCGGGAACCTGGCTCGGCTGGCCGGCGAGCAGGAGGCGGCGCTGCGCAGCCTGGTGGTGGCGCGGCAGTCGAGCGACACGGGCGGCGACGACCTCGACCTGATGGCGCTGCTGCAGACGTACGCCTCCCCGTCCGTGACCGTCTCGGGCCCGGCCGGCGCCGTCGCCCTGCCCGCCCACGCCGCCCGCGAACTGCGCGCCGCCGTGGCCGCCGCCCTGGACAACGTGGCGCAGCACTGCGAGCCCGGCACGAAGATCTATCTGTTCGTCGAGGACGAGCCGGCCCAGGTGGTCGTTACCGTCCGTGACGATGGTTGCGGCATCCCGCCCGCCCGGCTGGCCCAGGCCGAGGCGCAGGGGCGGCTCGGTGTCGCCCACTCGATCCGCGGGCGGATGGCCGACCTCGGTGGCCGGGTGAAGATCGTCTCGGCGCCGGGTGCGGGCACCGAGGTCGAGATGACCGTGCCGCGCGCCCCGATATCGTGACGGCCATGACTGCTGCGATCCGGGTGATGGTGGTCGACGATCACCCGATGTGGCGCGAGGGCGTCAGCCGTGATCTGACCGCGGCGGGCTACGAGGTGGTCGCGACGACCGGCGAGGGCCGGCAGGCGGTGCGCATCGCGGCGGCCGCCCGTCCCGACGTCGTCGTCCTCGACCTGCACCTGCCCGACGTCTCCGGGGCGGAGGTGATCACCGGTCTGCAAGGCGAGCTTCCGGGCGTACGGATCCTGATGCTCTCGGCCAGCGGTGAGCAACAAGACGTGCTGGACGCGATGAAGGCCGGCGCGACGGGCTATCTGCTCAAGTCGGCCGGGCTGCCGGAGTTCCTCGACGCGGTCAGCCGCACGGCCGCCGGAGACACCGTCTTCACGCCCGGGCTGGCCGGTCTGGTGCTGGGCGAGTTCCGCCGGCTCGCGGTGACCGAGCCGGCCGGTCCGCGCGACGACGCGCCGAAGCTCACCGAGCGGGAGACCGAGGTGCTGCGCCTGGTGGCGAAGGGCCTGTCGTACCGGCAGATCGCCGAGCGGCTCGTGCTGAGTCACCGCACGGTGCAGAACCACGTCCAGAACACGCTCGGCAAGCTCCAGCTGCACAACCGCGTGGAACTGACGCGTTACGCGATCGAGAAGGGGCTTTATTCGTAGGGCGGCGGATTGGTCTCGTGAATGGCCAGCTCCTCGGCCGTGGCGCCACCACCGGACGCGCCGGCGTCGTAGCCCACACTGTCGGTCTCGTCGTCGAAGCCGTAGCCCTCGTCGGGCGCGACCAGGCGGCCCACCGTCTGCGGGTCGTCGGAGTCGAGCTGGCCGTCGTCGTAGAGCGAAATCTGCGACTTCGGGTCGGAGGTCGGGCTCTCGCCCCACACGTCGGCGTCGAAGTCGCGCTGCTCGGAGCTGCCGATCGTCTCGTCGATCGGGTTGTGCCGGACCGGGATCGGGTCCTCCGCGCCGAAGTCGGGCTCCTCCTGGCTGAGCCGATAGTCGAGCGACTCGCCCTCGACGGCCTCCTCCGCGGTGTCGCCGAATCGGTTGGAGCCGCCCGGGCCGACACCCGCCAGAGCCGCCGGGTCGGGACCGTCCGCCCAGCGGGTGCTCTCGACCTCGTCGTACGCGCTCGAATCCGCATCCGCGGTGTCGGGCAGACCGGAAGCTTCCGGGTCGGACACCTCAGCGGGGTAGTCGTTGTCTCGCATTCCCGCAATCTACCCGCGGGCGGGGTCCGTCATGCTTACCCCGGGAGCGTTCCAGACCACTGTTTCCGGCTCGCCCGACCCCGGCTCCTCCAGCTCGCCCAGCTCGCCGGAATCCCGCTCGTTCGTCCCCGGCTCGCGCCCGTGTCGCTGGTATCCGTCCTGCTCGTTCGCGTCGTCGGTGAGCAGCGCCCAGACCACCTTGCCGTCGTCGAGCCGCAGATTGCCCCAATGGTCAGCCACCGAGTTGATCAAAAGCATGCCGCGGCCGCCGTACGCCGTGGGGGAGACCGGACCGCCGGTGAAGGTCGGCACGTGCGTCGAGTGGTCGCGCACTGCCACGCTGAGGCCGCTGCCGTGCGTGGCGACGAGCACGACCATGTCCGTACGGGCGTGGACGACGACGTTGTTGACGAGCTCGGTGACGACGATGCAGGCGGTCCCGGCCAGGTCCGGCCGGTTCCACCGCGCACAGGCCTCGGTGATCAGCTCGCGGGCCCGGCGGGCGGCGCCCAGCGCGGGTTCCAGGTCGAGGCTCAGACGCCGTTGGGGTTCGGCCTGGCCGAGGTCGGTCAAGGCGTCCCGCACGCTCGGCCAGACCGGCCAGCCGGTGTCGGGCCAGGCGGCGGCGCCGCGCACGTCGCAGAGGGCGAGCTGGGCGCCGGGCCAGTCGATCGTCTCCCGACGCAGGTCACGCAGGACGGCGGCCGCGCCGGGCGTGGCCAGCACGAGCCCCCCGACCTCGACGATGACGGCCTCGGGCTGCTCGACGAGCACGTCGAGCAGCGCGTTGCGTACCGCTGGGGAGGTGTCGGCGTCGAGGACCCCGGCCAGCTGGACCACGGGATATTCCGACCCGCGGTCCACCAGGTGCCGCACCTCGCTCGCCATGATCGCTCCATTGTGCATAACGTGTCCCCTTTTCGCATTTCGTGCGCGGTCGGGGGCCTGAACGCCGTCGTCGAGGCGGCACGGGATTAACTGGGACATAACCTCCCGTCAGGCATGGTCAGATGTACCCGGCGGTGGATATCTCATGCCGCCGGGCGCGAGGCATGTCGGTCAGCGACTCGTCTGCGCGGTGCGCAGCGGCGCCGGCTCGGGCCGGCGGGCAGGTGGGGAGGGCACATGGTGATGCTGCGGCTCGGCGAACCGGGTCAGCCCGATCACGGCGGCCAGTGTCACCGCGAAGCCGACCGCGGCCAGCCATTCCCGGCCCGGCTGGATGCGGTCACCGAGCAGCAGCAGACCCACGATCGCGGCCGGGACGGCGCCTGCCGCGTCCATCGCCGCGACCGCCGCGGTGGTCGAACCCCGCTGCATCGCCAGCCCCAGCAGCAACTGGCCGACCAGCGAGTGCACGACGAGCAGATAAAGCAGCGGGTTGGCGAAGAAGCCGGCGGCGGAGTGCTCGGTGGCCAGCGGCCGGGCGGCGATGGCGGCGGCGCTGAACCCCACCCCGGCCAGCGAGCCGAGCGCCACCGAGCCGACGGCGCCATGCAGCCGTACGGCGAAGAAGCCCAGCCCCGCGATCACCAGGAGCGCCACGGCGAGGCCCACGATGCCGGCCGCGCCCAGCGGCCGGGCGTGCGCCGGCTGGGCCGAGTGAACCAGCCCCGCGATGCCCGCCATCAGCAGGACCAGCAGCACGATCTCGGCCGCCGGCAGCGACCACTTGAGCAGCACCACGCCGAGCACGGCGGTCACGCCGAGACCGGCGGCCACGCTGGCCTGCACGAGGAAGAGCGGCAGATCCGCACGGGCGAGGAACGCGAAGACGAACCCGAGCACCTGGCAGCCGATGCCGAGCAGGTAGGTCCGCTGGCCGGCCAGGCGTACGAGAAGGTTGGGGTCGAAGGTGTGGTGCACGGTCGTGCGCGCCGCAGCCGCCGACTGCAACAGGTTCGCCACCCCGTACGCCAAAATCATGGCGGCGAGGAAGCACCATCCTGAGGACACCACCTGACGCACGATAGACCAGCCGAGCCGTTACCTCAGCGGTTCGGGGACACTCTCGGCGCGGGGTACGCCCGGCATCACGCAGCGCAACACCCGCTGGGCTGAATGTCCGTTACCGGGCCAGCGCGGTCAGCACCGTCTCGTGCAGCGGCCCGTTCGTGGCGATCACCGAGGACTTGTCGGCCGCGGGGCGTCCGGCCAGGTCGGTGATCGTGCCACCGGCCTCCTCGACGATCGGGATCAGCGCGGCCACGTCCCAGAGCGACAGCTCCGGCTCGGCCATCACGTCGAGGGCGCCCTCGGCCAGCAGCATGTAGCCGTAGAAGTCCCCGTAGGCGCGGCTGCGCCAGGCGGCCAGACTGAGTTCCACGAGCTGGTGCAGACGCCCGATCTCGTGCCAGCCGTCGAGACTCGCATAACAGACGCTGGCGTCGGCCAGCCGCCCCACACCGGAGACCTGGATGCGGGTGGCGGCGCGTTGATGCTTTCCCGCGTACGCCCCGTGGCCGCGCGCACCCCACCAGCGGCGCCCCAGGGCGGGCGCGCTCACCAGACCGGCGACCGGGACGTCCCCCTCGAGCAGCGCGATCAGCGTGCCCCAGATCGGCACCCCCCGAACGAAATTCTTGGTGCCGTCGATCGGGTCGATCACCCAGCGCCGGCTGCCCGGCCCCGCCACCGCCGGCGTCAGCCCGAACTCCTCGCCGAGCACGCCGTCCCGCGGCCGGGCGCGGGCGAGAGTGGACCGGATCGCCTGCTCGACCGCGGTGTCGGCGTCGGTGACCGGGGTCAGGTCAGGCTTGGACTCGACCCGCAGGTCGAGCGCACGGAACCGGCTCATCGAAATCGAGTCGGCGGTGTCCGCGAGCAGATGGGCAAGGGCAAGATCGTCGGCGTAACCGGCCATGCCCGCACGCTAGCCGATTCCCCCCGCGGCCGACCTCGCGCAGCCCCCGACTGAGCGGGCCGGCGGGTCAGGCCGTCGGGAGTTGGTCGTCGGGTGGGGTGTCGCGGGTGTCGGTCTCGCCGGCCCGGGAGGCCAGCAGGCGGCGGTAGGACTGGAGGCGGCGCGGGTCGGCCTTGCCCGCGGCCACCCAGGCGTCGAGACGGCAGTCGACGTCGTTGCTCGTGTGGCCGCAGTGCGGCTGGTCTTCGACCGTGCCCTCGACCAGGTCGGAGAAGCCGTGCAGCAGGCTCTCGGCACTCACGTGGGCCAGGCCGAAGCTGCGGATGCCGGGCGTGTCGATGATCCAGCCCGGGTCTTTGCGGGAGCCTCCCACCGTCGGCAGTCGCAGGGCGACGGCGCTGGTCGACGTGTGCCGGCCCTTGCCGATCGCGCTGACCACGCCGACCGTGCGCAGAGCGTGCGGGACCAGCCGGTTGACCAGCGTGGACTTGCCGACACCGGAGTGGCCGACCAGCACCGAGATGGTGCCGGCGAGCCGTTGACGCAGGTCGGAGAGGTCGCTGTCGGGGCGAACCAGCACGTACGGCAGGTCGAGCTCGGCGTAGTAGCCGACCACCGCCTCGGGGCCGGCCAGGTCGGCTTTGGTCAGGCAGAGCAGCGGCTCGATGCCGGCGTCGTAGGCCGCGACCAGGCAGCGGTCGATGAAGCCGGTGCGCGGCGGCGGGTCGGCCAGCGCGCTGACGATGACGAGTTGGTCGGCGTTCGCCACGACCACCCGTTCGAGCCGGCCCTCAGGCGTGGTGTCGTCGTCGTCGGCCGTGCGGCGCAGCACCGACGTGCGCTCGCCGATGCGCACGATGCGGGCCAGCGCGCCGGCGTCACCGGACACGTCGCCGACCAGCGCGACCCGGTCGCCGACGACCACGGACTTGCGGCCCAGCTCGCGGGCGCGCATCGCGGTGATCACCGGGGTCTCGGGCGGCGCCTCCTCGCGCACACAGCCGTACCGGCCGCGGTCGACGCTGATCACCAGCGCGTCGACGGCATCGTCGTGCTTCGGTCGAGTGCGTGTTCGCGGACGCGATGAACGACCCGGCCTGACCCGGACATCGTCCTCGTCGTACTCCCGCTTGCGGCCTGGCAGGTCTAGCTCCTCGCCACGAGTCCCGCCCAGAGTTCGGTGAACTCGGGCAACGTCTTCGAGGTACACGCTACGTCGGTGAGGGAGATGCCCGGCACACCGAGTCCGATAACCGCGGCGGCGTGCGCCATCCGATGGTCGGCATACGTCTCGAACTCGGTGGCGCGCAACGGCCGCGGCACGATGTGCAGCCCGTCCGGCAGCTCGGTGACCTCGGCGCCGGCCTTGCTCAACTCGGCGGCGAGCGCGGCGAGGCGGTCGGTCTCGTGACCTCGGATGTGCGCGACCCCGCGCAGCTCGGACGGCCCGTCGGCCAGGGCGGCCAGGGCGGCGATCACCGGGGTGAGCTCGCTCACCTCGGACAGGTCGGCGGTGATGCCGTGCGGCGAGCCGGTGCCCCGCACGGTGAGACCGTCGGCCGACTGGGTGACCTCGGCGCCGAGCGCGGTGAGCAGCTCGGTGAGCCGGCCCACCGGCTGCCAGCTCTGCACCGGCCAGCCGCCGAGCGTGACGGACCCACCGGTGACGATGGCGGCGGCGAAGAACGGGACCGCACCGGAGAGATCAGGCTCGATCACCCACGTGCGCCCGCGCAGCTCGCCGGGCTCGACGGCCCAGACATCAGGAACTGACTCGTCGACCACAGCCCCCGC
>Ga0247781_1000267_pt1 | contig 15719 bp, 11 predicted proteins | sample UWRJL184509B5_FD_179922 | JGI IMG/M metagenome (GOLD analysis project Ga0247781, IMG submission 179922) | Plant litter microbial communities from Arlington Agricultural Research Station in Wisconsin, United States - UWRJ-L184-509B-5 | ecosystem: Environmental > Terrestrial > Plant litter >...
GTCATCATCGCTCCTCTCGCGCCTGCCCCAGACGCGGAAGACAGCATCACCCACGGCATGACAACTAGTCAAGAGACTTCTTGTCGCATGCCCAGGACCGCCGGGCACTCGACCTTCAACTCTCGCGTGGCGACGTGCACGCCTCGCCACCGAAACGCAGCAGGCTGTGGCTAGGAACCCGTACTCATGTGTAGTCACACACCGGGTTGGGCCTCGACGTCACGTCGATGATGTCGTTGAGCTTGTCCCGGGCGATGATCAGCTCGGCGATCTGGGTGTTGATCCGGTCCCGCTCCGCCCGCAGCCGGGCCCGCGACTCCGGCGTGCTCACCTGGGCGTCCACGCATGGCAAGAGCTCCGCGATCGTCTTGCTGGACAGTCCCGCGCCGTACAACTGCTGAATCAGCCGTACGCGGTTGACTGCCGCGTTCCCATAGAGCCGCTGCCCGCTCTGGCTACGCGTCGAGGCCAGCAGGCCCTGCTCCTCGTAATACCGCAGCGCCCGCACACTCACCCGTGTCTCGACCGCCAGGTCCCCGATTCGCACAGTGATCCACCTCGCAACACTTGCCTCTGACGTCAACGTGAGGATTTAGCGTAGTGGCATGCAGATCAACGGCACAAAAGCTCTCATCACCGGCGCCAACCGCGGCCTCGGCAAGGCCTTCGCCGAAGCCCTCCTCGCCCGCGGCGCCACCACCGTTTACGCCACCGCTCGCAACCCCGACCGCATCAACATCCCGGGCGTCGTCCCCCTCCAACTGGACATCACCGACGCGGCGTCCATCGACGCCGCGGCAGCCCAGGTAGGCGACCTCGACATCCTCGTCAACAACGCCGGCATCTCGACCGACGCCCCCTTGCTCGGCCCCTCCACGGCCAACATTCACCGCGAATTCGACACCAACTTCTGGGGCACCCTCAACGTCACCCGCGCCTTCGCCCCCCGACTTGCCGGGGGCGCCATCCTCAACGTCATCTCGGCCCTGAGCTGGTACGCCTTCGCCCCCGCCAGCAACGGCTACGCCGCGTCCAAAGCCGCGGAATGGTCACTCACCAACGGCGTCAGACTCGAGTTGGCCGACCAGAAGACCCAGGTCACCGCCCTGGCGCTGGCGATAGCCGACACCGACATGATGGCCGCCTACGACATCCCCAAGCTCCCGCCCCACGAGGTGGTGGCGATGGCCCTCGACGGCCTGGAAGCGGGCAAAATCGAAGTGATCGCCGACGCTCCCACCGCCAACGTCAAGGCCGCCCTCTCCCGCGACCCCGCCCTCTTCTACGCCGACATCCCCACCGCCCTTTTCGGCTGACACCACACCTCCCGAATAACGACAACATCCGGGAAGGATGCCTGCTGGTACCGCCCACGATGCGCCTGCTCGGAAACCTGACCTGGTAACTCGCCCGTTGCGCGCGGGTTCAAAACGGGAGTCGGACCACATGTCGTGATCAGGAGCCTGCGGCCGCACCGAGAAGCTCCGAATACCTGGCCGGGTCGACAGTGTCGTGGTGGCAGCGGTCGAGCAGCCACTCGAGTCGTCCGGCGATCTCCTCCGAGTCCAGCTCGAGCCGCTCGCACAGATCCCGGTGCGCATCGACCAGGGGCTCGCTGATCTCCTCAGGATCAATGCGGCGCGCGTGATAGGAGTCGATCAGATGGCCGGCCAACTCGTCCCAGACCGCGATCGCCTGCTCGATCAGATCGAGCAGAGCCGGCGTCACGGGACGGGCGCACAGGATCTCGACCTCGGCGACGAGGCGACGGCCGGCGTCCTCCACATCGGCGATCTCCCACCTGGTACCGGTGGTCACGTTCGACGCCGCACGAATAGCAGCCTGAAAACCGGCCAGGGCCGACTCGTCGACCGGGGCGAGCATCCCCGCCTTCCCCAACAGCAGGGTCGCGAACAGGCGATCCCGAACAGCCTGCTCCACCACCAAGTCGGTCAACTGCCGAGGACCGAGAGACTGCACAGCCCGCAGATAGTCCACGCGTTCCGGCTCGACCGGTCCCGCACCATGCGGCCTGCCCACAGCAGAGAACCTGACACCCACCTCGAACGCGGACAACGCCACCGCGACAGCGTGGGCACAGAAATCGTCCTCACCAGACTCGACCTCGCAATCGCAGTCCCCGATCAATGCCCGATCGACCACACCCACCCACGGCTGGAACCGGACCCCACCGTCGCTGACCACCGCCCGAGCACCGCCGCCCACCACTTCCAGGTCCCCGACGCCGCCGTCCCGCAACAATTGCTCAGCGGCCACGACCACCCGCGCCGAGACCGAACCACGAAACGCGGAAACATCGATACGAACTGCCACGAGCGCTCACGATACCGCCACAGCCACAGCGCTTCAGCGCAGGACAGCAGCGCCATACTCGACCATCTCCCGCGCCCCGCGAGCCACCCCTGCCGACGCCAGACCTAGGCGAACCACCGACCGCACCCGCAACCCGGTCGCCGACAACCAATCGAGCAGCTGCCGAAGTCACCTGCTCGCTGTAGTGATACTTGCAGGCAAAGATCTCGACATAACCGTCCTTAACCCGCTACACCAGACGGTGTTCCCGGTCCCCGAGCCTCGATCGGGCTACTGTCCGGGGGTCCGGTGGACGGATGGTGGCTAGAATTCGGCCGTGCCGTCGCCTGCTGTCCCCCCGCGTGACCGCTTTGCCAGTCTTCTCCGTGAGGCGGTGACAGCAGGAGCGTTCAGCGCGCGCCGCACTGCCCAACCGGATGATCTCCGGCTGAACGTGGAGGGTGTCGGCCCGATCGTCTTTCCCGTCACGGCCGGGCAGGCGAAGCAGTTGTGCCAGATCGGTCGCCCGGCCCGATTCGGCAAGGGCGAGCAGACCCTGACGGACGCCGGGGTGCGTGACACCTGGCAGATCCCGAAGAGTCGCATTGGCATCGACAAGCGGCAGTGGGATAAGACGCTTCGACCGGTCCTGCAGCACCTGCGGGGCGATCTCGGGCTGCCGCAGGGGTGTGAGCTGGCGGCGGAGTTCCACTCGATGCTGGTGTACGCGCCGGGCCAGTTCTTCGCTGCGCATCAGGATTCGGAGAAGGCCGATTCGATGATCGGCACGTTGGTGGTGACGCTGCCGTCGGCGTCGAAGGGCGGCATGCTGTCAGTCGAGCACGCCGGCCGGACCGAGACGTACCAATCGTCGAATGAATTGCTCACGTTCGTGGCGTTCTACGCGGATTGCCGGCATCACGTCGAGCCGGTGACGTCGGGCTACCGGGTCGTGCTGACCTACAACCTGCTGGTCCGGGGCGACACGGTCGCGTCGGCCACCGGCAGTGTGGACCCGGGCGTGGTCACGACGTTGACCGGGTGCCTGGCGGAACACTTTGCCGGGTCGACCGACAAGCCGAGCCGGCTGGTATACCTCCTTGATCACGAGTACACCCAGCGGGCGTTGGGCTGGGATCGACTCAAAGGCGACGACGCCGGCCGGGCCGCGGCGGTGCGTGCGGCGGCGCAGGCCGCGGGCTGCGAGGTCACGCTCGCGCTGGCGGAGGTGCAGGAAACCTGGAGTGCCTCCGAGCCTGAGAAGTCGTGGGGCCGGGGGCGTTACGGCCGGTCCTGGGCGGACGAGGACGACGATGAGGATGCAGGCGGCGGCACCGAGTCCAGTGAGTACGAGCTTGAGGAACTGATCGAGTCGTCGATGACCCTCGACTGCTGGCTGGAGGAGTCGGGCGAGGTGGTGCCGACGTCGTTACGGATCTCCGACGACGAGGTGTGCGCGACGACGCCCACTGGGGATCTTTCACCCCATTCGTCGTCGTACGAGGGGTACATGGGTAACTACGGCAACACGCTGGACCGTTGGTACCGGCGGGCGGCCATCGTGGTGTGGCCGCGCCGGTGGTCCTTCGCCATCCGCGCGCAAGCCTCGCCGGGATGGGCCCTGGATCGGCTCGCCGACCTGCTGCGGGCCGGGGACGTGCCCGGCGCCCGAGCGAGCGCCGCCACGCTGGCCTCGTTCTGGCGGGTAGCGGCGGGCGGCGAGCTGGTGGTGGGCAAGGCGCTTGCGGTCGCCTGGGAACTCGACGAACCGGGCCTGGCCGCGATGCTGCTGGCGCCGTTCCGGGTCGAGGCGCTGGCACCGGCGGACGCCCCGGCACTGGCCCGCCTTGCGGCACGCTACGGCGAGTCCTGGACCCGGGAGCGGGTCGAGGGCTGGTTCGGCCAGGACTGGATCACCCGTTCGTCGATCTTCAACCAGGGGGTCCCGAACTGGATCGCTTCGCTGCCCGCGATGACCGCGGCGCTACGGGAGACCCCCGAAGCCGGTGTACTGGTGGGCCGGCTGCTGGTAGCCGGCGTCTGGTCCGAGTTGCACGGCTGGGCCGCCGGGCTGCTCCGTTACGAGGCGCCCGGCCGTCGACGTCAGCATCTTGAGAAACTGGGCCCGTACATCGCCGGCGTCCTGGCCGGTGCGGTGAACCTCGCGGACGCGGATCTGCGGGACGACATGGTCCGATTCCTGTGCCAAGACGAGGATGACGTGATCCCGTGTGCGATGTCGACGCTGCGGGCCGCCCAGACCGACCCGGCCGTCAGCCCGAGCACGACAAGTCTCGACACGATCGCCTCGCACACCACCCGACGGCTCGAGCAGCGGCTCACGCGGCCGGGCCGGGCCCCCGGCGACTGGTCGATCAGGCTTCCGAAAGGATGCGACTGCGAGTTGTGCACGACCTTGGGCACGTTCCTCGCCGACCCCGCGCGCCGCTCGTTCGAATGGCCCCTGGCCGAACAACGCCGGCGCCACATCCACTCCCGGATCGACCGGGCCGAACTGCCCGTCGACCATCAGACTCGGCGCACCGGACGACCGTACACTCTGGTCCTGCACAAGACCGACGCGCTCTTCACCCGGGAGCAGGAAGCTCAGCGACGCGACCAGGACGACCTGGACTGGCTCACCCGGACCTTGCTCGACCGATGACCGGGCAACCGGCAGCCGCCTTGATCAGCCTCCGTCAAGAGACAGGTACAGGACTCCCGGCATGTCGATCAGGCAGGTCCATCAGATGGCGCCTGGAGCCCGGGAAGGCCGTCCGGTGGACCCGTGCGATCAACGGCCGCGGCACGTTCCGCCGGTTCAAGGACGAGTTGAACGAGGTCTTCGTTGAGTGTCCCGACCCGGCAGTGCTCTGACTCCACTGGTGCTCCGGCTCGCGTCCATCGTTCGGGTCCCCGGTTTTGGCGGGCGTCGCGGGTGCGGCTAGCGTTCACGGGGTGGATTCGCAGCCGCTCCCGGTGCTTGCTCCTGTCGATGTCGTCACCGCTGCACGCCTGGCCCGCGGCTGCCTGATGGCCGAGCAAGCCAGCGAGCTGGCGAGGTGGGTGGGCCGGCCAGGTCGGCCGGTGACGGCCGGCCGGGTGGTACGTCGCGCTGACGTCGCTGCCGCCGGGACCGCGGTGGGAGTGCCGGTGCCGGACCGGGTGCGCACGGCGGCGGATGTGCCGGCCCTGCACCGGCCCTGGAGTTTCGCCCTCGGCGCAGGGCTGTTGGAGATCAGCGGCTCGGTCGCCGCGGCCGGGCCGGTGCTGGACCAGTGGTCGTCGTTGACTGACGCCGAAACCCTCGACGCGTGGTGGGCCGGGTTCCGTGCGGTGTGCACGGCCGAGTCCGACAGCCGGCACGAAGGAAGCGTGATCACCCTGGCGCTCGCGTTCCTGGAGGCCGCAACCATGCCGGACGGCCCGGACCAGGACAGCCTCTGGCGCCGGGTGGTCGTGATCGTCGAGCGGCGCGAGGAGGACGAGGGTTCGTCGGAGTGGGGGTACACCCATTCGCTCACCCAGTACGCGGATTACGAGACCCGTGATCCGTTCGCCGGCCTGGTGGACCTGCTCAGGCAGCTCGGCGCGGTGACCGGCGACGACAGTGCGACCGTCGTCGTGACATCGCTGGGCCGGTGGTCGCTGGCCATGTCTCAGGCCGACCGGCCGCGCACCATCACCCTCGACATGCCGGCCGAGGCGGTGGCCGAGGTGCTGGCCGACCATGTGCGCCGGGGCACGGATCCATGGCCGGCGGTCCGGCGATGGCTGGAGTTCCGGCACCCGGCTGACGCGGCCCAGGAACTGCTGACCACAGCCGCCGGCCTCTCGGCGGCGGCCCGGATCGGGGCCGGCGACGTGGCCGACCGGCTGGGCGACGAGGCACCGGCCGTGTGGCAGGCGGTGGCGCATCTACCGAACCTGGGCGCGCATGCCCGGGTGTCCCTGATCTCCCTGGAGGATGAGGATGACGAGCCGAGCGTTGCGCCCGCCGACGCCCTATGGTTGGCAGTCGAGTTCGCCGCAGCCGCCCTGGAGGGGACCGGTCCGGACGAGGCGCTGACCGTACTTTTCGACCGCTTCCCCGGCGAAAGCTTGAAGGCCCGCCTGGACTCGGCGGCAGTCATCGATCACCCGGATGCGGCCCGGGTCACCGCCGCTGTACAGGAGTTTCTGGACTCGGGCGCGGTCCCGTCGATCGACCAGGTGTACCAGCTCAAGGTGAAGCTGTTGCACTGGCGCCCACCGACCTGGCGGCGGATCCTGGTGCCTTCTACCATCACGCTCGGTGACCTGCACGCGGTCATCCAAGTCCTGTTCGGGTGGGGTGGCGACCACCTGCACCAGTTCAAGGTCGGCGGCAAACGGTACAGCGACCCGTTCTTCGACCTGGGTGGCGACGAGAAAGACGAATCCGACGTACGGCTACGGGACGTGTTCGCCGCAGCGACCGAAAAGATCCGCTACGAGTACGACTTCGGCGCGAATTGGCAGCACGAGATCACCCTGGAACGAACCGCGGAACGCGACCCGGACACCACGTACCCGCTGTGCACCGGGTTCTCCGGCGACTCCCCCGTCGAATACTGGTCCGAGGACGATCCGCACGAGCCCGAGCCGTTCGACCTGGCCGAAACCAACCGAAAACTCGCCAGGCTAGACCGTGCCGACGAGCAAGGCCTTTGACCCGATACGACGCCGAGCCAAGCGGTACCCCACCTGAGGACCGCTCTCCACTCCCTCGGTTCGCGCAGTCACGTGGTCGGCTCAAATCCAACGGTATGCCTCACAGGAGGATCGCGGGGCACTATTCTCGCGTTCTTCTCGCCGAGGCAGCAAGCATCCACAAGGAGGGTCAGCGACAGCCGTACGGCACCACCGGCTGACCGATCGAAGACTCACAGCTCGGTCCACGGTCGATACCCGATCGGCCGACCGCCCACAATCGCCCACGACCGGGCACCAAAGTCGCCGGTACCGAGAAGGCACGATCACGATCATGCCGCGGGGTCAGATCGATCGCCGTACCCCGAAGGGACTACTAGCAGGGAAAGGGGGTGTCGCGCGGCGCTCACGATCTCATCGTCGCGGCCCATGCCGCCGAGACTGGGCGAACCGTCCTGGCTGGCGACCTCAAGGCCGGCGTTGCCGGGCTTCCTGACCGTCAGAGCCGGCCGCCGCCACACCGCACTCACCCTTCGTCTCACCGCATAGGTCGCGAGCCCGCCGACGGGCCAGGCATTCGGCCACGCCGGCACCGCACGCCGAACGCATCCGGCGAGCTCATCGCCGTACGGTTGTTGTCGTAGGTGTCGAGGATGACGATGATGCTCGAAAGGGTTACTGCCCATGACCGAAGACGATCTCGCCGCCGCGGCAGCGTCGGCACCCGTGTTACGGCAGGTCACCGCGCTGACGCGATGGGTCGGAGAAGGCCGCAAGCTGACCCAGACCGGGCAGCTGACCATGGCCGATGCCCGCCATCTGGTCGGTCTGTTGGATACCGGCGACGAAATCGATCCTGTTATCGGCGAGCGGGTGTTCCGTACCCGCAGCAGCGCTGATCTGCCTGTCCTCGCCATCGTGGTGGCGTGGGCCAAGGCCGCCGGACTCGTCCGCGTCGTTCACGGCCGGCTGGTCCCGGTGAAGAAGAACCACCAGCTGGTCAATCGGCCGGCCCAGCTGTGGAACGTCATGTTCGCCGCGTTCGACCAGCTCGGAACGGTGATCTGCTCCACTGGTTGGTTCCAGTCGCTGCTCGGCGACAACTTCGCCGACGGCATCGCCTTCCTTTTCCGCGGCATCGCGGACGGCGGCGGCACCGCGCCCATCGGCGCGGTGCAAGAGGAGGTCTGGTCTGCCCTCAGCGCGCGCTACTACCTCGACGACGCCACGACCGAGCAACTGGCTCGCCTGCGCAAGACCACCGACAATGACGTACGCCGCGCCGTGGCCGGTCTGGTGACCCTCGGCGCGCTCGTCCAAGAGGACGCCGCAGCCGGGACGCTACGACTGACGCCGTTGGCCGAGTGGGTTCTGCGCTCCCGGTACGGTGCTGTCGCGCCCGGCGACCAGATCGCCCAGCTCAAGGTCACCCTGCTGGACGCCGAACCGCCGGTGTGGCGCCGCCTGCTCGTACCCGCGACGATCCGCCTCGACCGGCTGGACCGGGTGATTCAAGCCGCCATGGGCTGGACCAACTCGCACCTGCACATGTTCATCCACTCCAGCGGCCGATACGGCGTACCCGACCTCGACTTCCCGCTGCAGGATGAACGCCGCACCACCCTGCGCGACCTGGCCGATCGAGAAGGCGAAACCGTCAGATATGAGTACGACTTCGGCGACGGCTGGGAACACGAGATCGTACTGGAGCAGTTGCTAGCCGCCGAGTCCGGCGGCCGGTACCCCAGCTGTGTGGACGGTGCACGCGCCTGTCCGCCGGAAGACTGCGGTGGTGTCCACGGCTATGCCGATCTCATCGACACACTTGCCGACCCCACCCACCCCGAACATCAGCAAATGCTGGAATGGCTCGGTATCGAGAAAGGCAGCGACTTCGATCCGGCGCACTTCGACACCGCCGACGCAAACCGCCGCCTTGACGCCGTCATACTCGCCGCGACCCGCACCGGCTGAAACTTCGCCGAGTATCCCGACCCGGCAGTGCACTGACTGCATCGGTGCTCCGGCTCGCGTTCATCGTTCGGGTCCCCGGCTTCGGCGCGACCGCGCCGATCTGCCCGTGCGCTGGTCCGGTAGTGCGCCACCTGTTTGTCGTCGTGCAGGAATCGCGAACTGCCGGCGCCGGGGCATGCCCAGCCGTCGGGCCGATCAACTGGACCGGGGCGAGGTCACGTGTCGCTCGGACCTTGACTGCCGTCGAGGTCTCGGGCGCATCTGCGTCGGATCTCCTTGATGCTGACCACGTCGCCGCTGACTGCGTCGGTGACGTGCCAGAAGACGAGCCCGTCGGTTGAGATCGTCGACTCCGGCGCGTCATGTCCGAGGATCTGCTGCTTGACGGCGCGTCCCGCCGCGGACAACGTCGAGTGGATCTGCCCGTTGTAGCGGACGCGACCGTCGGCGAGTAACTCACCGTGATGGGTGAGCCCGCGATAGTCCCCGTAGAGGGCGGCTCCTGGCCGGAGTCGCCTGGCGGCGATCATGTCGGTCACCTTGATCGATCGTTCCTGTGCGGTCACTGCCTGCTTGGTCCGGCGACCGGCGGCGGTGGCTCTGCCGTCACCCGGCATCGTCGACGGTGTGGTGACCGCGGAATTCTGCGGCGGGCTCCCTCCGGCGCCGGAAGGGAGAACAGGCTTGCCGACGGGTACGGGGAAGTCGAACGCGGCGCGGGCCCGGATCAGACTCGTGCGGACCTCGTCGGTGGTCAGCCGGGGCAGGCGCCGGTCGAGCAGGGCGACAAGCTCGGCCGGCGGCTCGATCCCGCCGAACATGCTGGTCAGCTCGGCGTGGACCTGACGGTCGACGAAGAATCCCTTCCACAACTCGTCGATCCGATTGTCTCGCATGTTGTCCTTGCTCAGCAGGCTGAGCAGTTCCACAGCCCGCTCGGGGTCGTCGATGCGAACAGCCCGGAACAGTTTCTGCTCGATGGGCACGGGGGCGTGCGCGTTGTAGATCCGCCACTGCATCCCGTCGGTGAGCGCGACCCATTCGACTCCGGCGGCTGTCGCGTATGCGATCGTCTGGTTAGCCCAACGCGGCACGTCCAGGTTCTCGCCGAGGCCCTTCGCCTCGATGAACAGCTTTGGTGTGCGCAGGAGCAGGAGGGCGTAGTCGACCGGGTTGTCGGCGCCGTTGCGCCGGTATTCGTGGGAGACCTCGTCGGGATCTCGCAAGTCCCAGCCGAGCGCCTCGATGATCGGGCTGATCAGGCTCGCTTTGGTGTTCTGTTCACCGAGCCGCTGCGGATTCCGCTGGAAACGTTCCAGCCGTTCGGCGCACTGCTTGACGACATCTCGCAGGTCGAGCACCTTCACCCCCGTCTGTCAGGTCGGCCGTCCGATCCGCCGCGCCGTCGTTGGTGGAACTGGTGGTCGCGGTGAATCAGCGCGACGATTCTCTCGCATGACTGCGAGTCGAGGGCGACAGGGCCAGGTCAACCTGGGTACCCGGCTCGGAAGAATGGGTAATGCGCCCGTCGCTCGTCATCACCGGCACGGCCCGAGGAGCCGGCCGGGGGCGTCCCCGAAAGGTCGGCCTGCCGGACGCGGTGGAGCGTCGCCGATTGGCAGTTCGCTTACCAGTGCAGCGGCGGTCGCCCTGGCGTGCCGGCCGCCTTCCGGGTGTATGCCGGAGGCATGTCAAGGAGACGAAGCGCCGCCGACCACGCCACCGAGAACCACGAAGAAGAACAGCAGGGCAGCCGGTACGAGGCACACGTATCCGAGAACGAGGCCGGCGACGGCCATGCCGCGTCCTTGTTTCGCGTTCGTTTTCGTGTCGTTCAGCCCGGCGTGGCCGAAGATCACGGCGAGGATGCAGGGAAGCGCGAACGTGCACCAGCCACCGAGAATCCCGATGATGCCGAGCACCAGGGCGGCGACGGCGTACCCGGACGTCGGCGTTTGATTGCCGACCACGATGACCTGCGGTCCGTGGGTCGGGTATCCGCCGCCGTACGCAGCCGGGTACTGCGGCCCGGGATAGGCAGGTGGATACGACGGTCCGGGATAGGCAGGCGGGTACTCGCCGTCGCCTGACGGTAGTTGTGGCCGTTCGTACGACATCGCTCTCCCGTGCCTGGGCATAGTGGTGGCCACGGCAAACGAAAGTCGTGGGTTGATTCATTGCAGCCGCGGCGCGACCGAATCGCAGTCCCCCGTTCAGGTCCAGATCGACTACGTTCGGCGGCGAACCGGGAACCCGCGCCGACACCGGGCCGGGTACGCCCAGCACCATCCCCGCCGATGCGGGCCCTGGGCGGTGCGCGGCAGGCCGGGCGGCTCAGCCGGTACAGCAGCGCGGGTGCGACGGACGCTCCCCGCACGTGCAGGGCAGGACGAGGGGTGCCGTTGTCAACGATGAACGCGACCGGTCCGTGCCGACATACGCGGAATTGGACCGGCTGACTCACTCACGAACAGATGATGGCTGGCGAACCGTGTCCCGGCTGCCCCTGGCGAAGAACTCATCTTCCGTCTCTCGGAGCGTCCGTAGATACCGAACGCCGTACGGTGCTTCTCAGCTTCGGTCATAGCCTTCTCGCCCTGCGTGTACACCGCCGCGCCACCGACGCCAACGGCCACCCCGACCACCGCAGCTTTACTCAGCAGGTCACCCAGAGCACGGCCACCGCCGCCCGACGCAATCGTCCCGCCGCCCAAGTACGCCTCACGCGCGGCCGTCTGGGCCGCGCCGTGCAGTTCCGAGGTGGCGGTCCCGGTCCCGGCGACCGCGATCTGGTTCATCCCGTCCTGCAGGAAACTCCATACGGTACGGCCGGCTTGGGCTGACTGGAGGAGGCCCTGGGCCCAGCCCTCAACGTCGAGGTCGAGCTTCGGCTGCGCCATGACCTGCAAGGTGGTGGAGAACTCGACCCCGTCGAGAACGAGTAACTCACCGACACGTACCTGCATGTTGTTTCGCACCAGGATGTCGCGCATCCGCAGGACGACGCTGTCATGGACCTGCTCATGCTTACGGCCGAACACTCGCAGCTGTTCGTTCGTCTTTTCGTGCTCGGCGAGGTGTGCGTTGTGGCGATCTGAGTAGGCAGCCCACAGGTCCCGCATCTGCCCTTCTGCCCGGTAGCGTTTAACGCTGCCGTAGACGGCGCCTGCAGCACCACTCACCCCGGTGACGGCTGCGGTAGCCGCAAGCATGACAGGAACAGGCCGCATTACCATCCGCGCCATCGGCGGCTCCTTCGTTGAGGTTGGTCGAACAATGCGTCCCGGTCGGGTTTGCCTCGCCAGCGGATGTTATCGGTTCGCGACGTTCAGTCCCCTAACACGAGAGTCATGCAGCAGGCCGCTTCGGGTCAGCGGAAGCTCGCGGTGGGAAGGTGGTCGCCGACATAGCCGACGTGGATGCGGCCGGTTCGGCCCCCGGTGTCGTCGTGGAAGTGGATCCGCGGACACGGGGTACCGCCTTGCTGAATCTTGAGGTGGGCCTGCATGTAGGCCCGACCTGATGCCTCCACTTCGGTCGGCACCGCGAAGGTGCGCGCTTCCCGCAACTTCGGCATCGTCGTGGTCGTTTCCGATTCGCTCAGCGCAACCCACCTCGCCGGGACCGCGGCGCCGCCCGACGGAGGCGCTTGGCACCAGGCCAGGAACGAATTGGTCCAGGTGCCGGCCGACCGCGCCTCGGCATAGTCGTTCAGCGCCGCGAGCGCCTGCCAGATCTTGAGCGCCCACCGTTCCGCCTGTGGGTGCACGTCCAGCCCGGCCGCCGCGTCCGAGGTGGCCCCGATCGACAGCAATGGCAACCGGGCTGCCAGTTCGAGCGTCTCGACTACGTTGCCGGGCACGGTCAGCTGACCGGGAGTCTCCTGCCCGGCGACGTGCACGTGATGGGCGGACAGTTCGGATTCGAGCCAGCGGATCCGGGCGCGCAGGCGCTCGTTGTCCCGTTCCAGGTCAGTCAGCTCGATCTCGCCGAGTTCCCAGCTCAGCCGTAGGTCCTCGACCTCCCCGCGCACCTTCTGTTCCTCGGTGAGCTGAATGGTGAGGTCGTCGATCTCGGCGTACAGCATCGTGATCTCCGCGCCGGCCTCAGCCAGCTTCTCACCGGCCTCGGCGTTCGCCGGCATCGAACGCAGCAGCAGATCCTGCAGGGCGAGGCGTTCCGCTGTCAGAGCCTCGACGTCGGCTGGCTCGTCGACCAGAGTGATCGCGCTCGGATCGACGCCGGCCAGCGTGAGCGTGGCCCGCAACAGCCGGTTCCCCTGGGCGGTCTCGGCCGGTGCCTCGGGAACGGCGACATCCCCGCTGAGGCCGGGGAGCACGGCCGGTTCGCCGGGGGCCGGGAACAAGGCCGGATGCGTGGCCGGTGGCCGACGATCCGGCACGGGACGCGCCGCGGAGCCACGCGACAGCGCGCGACGGACCAGAACGTAGGACACGGGCGGCGGACGGCGGGTGGACAGGGTCAGAACCTGGTCCCGTACGGCGTTGGCCGACCGCTGCCCGAGCGCGCGCATGCTGGCCGCGGACAGGATGCGGTGCCGCCGTGGAAACGGCTCGTTCGGCGTCAGCCCCGGCAGATATGTCCGCATCCCGCCGCCGTACACCTGCAGATGCGTACCGACCCGGCGGTTGAAGGCCGCCGCCGCGGCGACATTGTGCAACCGAACCACCACGGCCACCCCGGTAACATCCCGAGCGAGCCGTCTGGCGAAGCGCGCCTGCTCCTCCGGTTGTTGCGGGTCAGGGCTGAAGACGATCACCGGAATCCGGCGCCTGGGGTCGAACAGCCAGCCGCGGAGTTCATCGACGTGCCCCTCGGTGATGTCGAGAACCTCCGACGTCAACGGCAGCGACGCATCCGTGCCTTCGACCGCGGCGAGCAGGTCACGGATCAGCCGCGGACTGCCGGGCCGCACCGATGCGGTTTCCGGATCCCGGTGGTGCTCCAGATCCAGCCACACCCAGGACCGCTGCGGCCACGCCGGTTCGGCGCCGAACAACGTCGCTGGCTCGCCCGTCTCCGCAAAAAGAGCGGTCTGCTCGGCCTGTTGGGGCACTGCGATGCGCAGCGAGGTGGTCCACTGGCTGCCGTCGACCAGCCGCTCCTCGAGTCGGAAGACCGCCGCCTGCAGTCGCCGGCCGGTCGACCGATCGGTATACGAACCGACGCTGCCGCGCGCGACACGGTGCGTATCGTCCGCCTCCGCCTCCGCGCCACCGCCGGTCAGCAGTTCTGCCGCGCTGACCGGCACGCTCTTGCCGGTAGCCCAGGAGGCGAAGAGTTCCGCCGCCCGCGACCGCAGATCGGGCTCGGCCGAGCTGAACAGACTCCGGTAGACCAGCTCGGCCGGCACCTCCCGGCTCGGCTGCCAGGTGCCGCTCACCGCGACCCGGCCACTGCAGCGGCCTGCAAGCGTTCGGCCACCGCGACCAGTTCGGCTCGCAACCGCAGCAGCTCGCCGACTGTCAGCCCCAGCTCGTACCGGTGATGGTGCCCGGCCCGGGACAACGCCCACCACAGATAACCGGCCCGCCGGGCGATCTCCTCACCCGCGTACGCCGACAGCATCAGCAGCTTGGGCCGCTGTGCGCGGACCACGCCGATCTCCGGCCGGACCCGCGCCCAGAACCGGTCGAGCGCCGCCTCCAGTTCCAACCGCAGCAGCCAGGCACAGGCCCGTGGCCATGTCCCCCGGGCTCCCGGCACAGTGGTGGTCAACAGGCGGTCCGCGGTCGACAGATAAGTGCTCATCGGAGCTTCTCCACCAGGTCGGAGGTGTTCTTCACCAACGTCGTCATGCTGGTGCGCCGGGTGCCGTGCGCGCCCTCGGCCACCGCGCGGAACGTGTCGGCGGCCCAACTACCGTATGTCTGGTCGAGGTACGGATAAAGTTCATCGCCTCGTTTGAGATCATCGAGCAACGTCAGGGTGAGCCGCTGATGGGCGGTGTTCGCTGCCGCCAGCTTCCGTTCCACCTGCCGGTGGGTGGCGCCCTCCCGGTAACGCCGTGCCCGGTAGGCGTCCATGGACGCCGCCTCCAGTGCCGACCGGCAGAAACCGGCGACCACCGGATACCGCGCGTCGTCCGGCAGGGACTGCGCCGCGGCCAGGGCGAACGCGTCGGCCAGGTACCGGTCGGCTGGGTCGTCGGCCATCCGCAGGTCCACCACCGACCGGGCCCGCCGGCTCACCTCCCAGACTGTTGCCTCCAGCCCGAGCCGCCGGATCGCCTCCGGCAGCCGATCGTCGTGGGTGAACACCACAACCTGCCGGCTCTTCGCGATCTCGCCGAGCACCTCGGCCAGCCCGTCCACCTTCGCCGGGTCCATGCTCTGAACCGGATCGTCCACGATCACGAACCGGTACGGGCTGGCCTCGGCCGCCGCCCGCGGCAGGAACACCGACAGGCCGAGCGCATGCAGCTCGCCCTGGCTCATCACGGCCAGCGCGTTCGCTTCGGAACCGTCTACGGTCACCGGGAACCGCACCCGTCGTTGTGTGTTGGCCCCCTCCATCCGCATCTCGCGCAGCTCGACGTTGCTCTCCTGGCGCAGCCGCCGCCAGATGTGCTCCGACTGCCCGACGAAGGCCGCCAGCCGCTCACTCCGGATCCCATCGAGCGCGGCGCCGAGCGCGGCCCGCGCCGCCACCAGCCGACTCAGCTCCCCCGCCTCGATCTGAACGACCTCGGCCCCGGCCAGCCACCGGCGCAGCGCCGCGGCCGGCTCCTGCCAGACGTT
>Ga0247781_1000268_pt1 | contig 15676 bp, 4 predicted proteins | sample UWRJL184509B5_FD_179922 | JGI IMG/M metagenome (GOLD analysis project Ga0247781, IMG submission 179922) | Plant litter microbial communities from Arlington Agricultural Research Station in Wisconsin, United States - UWRJ-L184-509B-5 | ecosystem: Environmental > Terrestrial > Plant litter >...
GGGAGGGGGGGAGGGGACGTACCCGTGTGAGGATGGAGGTTTTGCCTGTTCCTTTTGCTCCGATTACGAGGATGCGGAATTCCCCTGCGGGTTTTTGTTGTTCTAGTTGTTGTTTCTTGTCGGCGTTGTTGGTTTCTCGACGGGCGGCTCGACGGCTGTCGTCGTCTTCGGAGTGGGAGTCATTTTCCTTCCATTTTAGCACGGCCTTGAGATATTTGGCCTCTTCGTCTGTCCAGACGAACGAGTTTACCATTTTCTTTCTTCTTCCCTCTGGCATTTGGTCGATTTGACGTGAGGCCGGGGGTATTATGGGTAGACAGGAGACAGTCAAGTCAAGTCACGGCCGGCCATGAGTGGGGGAGAGTAAAAGAGGGAGATGACGGCAGTTTTAACAGGCATCACATATGGGATGAGATCAGATCAGACCAGACCAAGAAAGACAATAGTTGAATCGGATTATGAATGAATGGCAGAGGGAGCTTCGTTTTCTTTTTTACTCTTCTATGCACCTATCACACCACGTTCAGTTCGCTGGTACCATTCTCTAGCCTGTATTTCGTATCCTACAAAGGGTCCTGCTGGGCAGTGAATGCGCGGGACCGGATTCTGGCAAATATCAACCTGTAACAAGACATTGGCCGAGACTGGTTTGAAGATGAACACGATCCCTGGACCCGAGTCCCTTTGCCGGGAAGGATGAGGTGAAGTGACGAGATGAAATCCATCCTACTGGTTCATTGAAAGAAGAAGGAAATAGGTTATGAAGGAAGAAGAAGGTTTGTGCGATTGAGGCTAATTTTCCGTGTCGTTGGTTTACCCATCAATTCCGCCAGCTTGGATAACTGTCATTCGAGGGGGCCTGAGCGTTTGGAGGAGCATCCTGAAGCTTGGCCGTGCTGGCCCGAATCCTTCCGCTCTATCGGATGGATCAGGATGCCCGCAGCGCACCCACGCCGCTTCGTAGGGCTGGCTTGCTGGCCGGCTGGCCGTTGAAATTTTGGGAAGGCGTCAGATCCCTGTGGTGTGCTGATGCCCCCAAAGGCCGCTCAACCCGCCCAACTTGTCAGCAGCCGGCCTGAAGCACGGCTTTATTATTGACGAGATGATAGGCAGTTGACCGTTCCCATTCAAAAGACGAGAGAGCCGGATGAAATGCGGGAATTGTCAAGTGCCGCTGTTAGTAAACTCTAGGGAGTCTCGGGGTTGGAGACTACCGTGATACCCCTCCTTCCCCTTAACAGCCCTCGTGATATTCAGCGGAACAGCCATCTCTCCAGCTCGCAATAAATTCTCATCGAAATGGAGAAAGGGGGATATTGGTAATAACCCAGCTAATAATAACTTAATCAGGGCAACCTCGTCCCGATCGATGTATCATGCATGTGCATACGGATATGTATGTATGTGCTATGTTGTGCAATGTATGGTGGCAGTTGCGCAGGTAGATGCGCTGATACTCTCCTCACGCGGGGGCTCCCTAACAGTCTTCGCTAGACGCTCGCGCTTGATCAGATTGGCTATTTATAGGCGCCACCATTCAGTGTCGTCACCCTGTCAATTTGTCAATTTGGAGCTGCTTCAATGACAGCCACCAAATGAGAAAAGAATCCCGCTCAGACCAGTTTGGTCGGTTCGCGGCTGGCCGCCAACAACACAAAGTCAAACCAATCTATGCCAGATTCAGACATATCTTGCTTCCCCATCGGATTCACTGATGTCCAGAACCTGTAACACCGAACCCTGGGGCCATCGCCTTGTTATGCGTTTGGGGTGAAGGTCAGTCAGCAAGTGGAAAGGCACTGTGTGTTTCGTGGGAGGCAACCCGCGCTTCTCAGCCAGATGGCAAGGTGAGATGCATCAAAAACCCACTGACAAAGCTGGATGTGACAGTTGCCAGTCTCCGTCTGTGCCACGGGAATGGATCGTTCCAGTGGGGAAGGGACCCCAACTTTCCTCGGGTAGCCAAGCTAGCCAAGGCAGCGCTGATGGAGGGCCAATTGCCCGACCCTCCCAGATCCCACCAAGCTCCTTCCCAGCGTGACGACACACGTCGGGTTGATGTTGTGAGCAGGCACGACTTTCTTACATGTACCAATAGTTGTCTGTAGATCAGATGGAACATTATAAGCAGTTGCGACTGCCCTCCACGGTACCGGGAAAGGGTGAGAGATGCGCTTCCAAATTCAGGTGACTTCCTCAACTGTCTCAAAATCCACCGCTGCCTCATCCCAACCTGCAGACTGGCGCTATCGAATGGCTGGCTGACAAGCACGCTACGGACATCGATGAGGCGTTGGTCCAGAACCCATACCCACGCGAGACTCCCCGAGCTGAACAAAGTGGGCTGCTAGCTCAGTTGAAGACCTGCAGGCACAAGACAACTTAAAGTCAACAAGTGCTCCCAACTCGTCACGCCTGGCTACCACTTTCTCCGTGCTTCATTTTCACACTCCATTTTACGTCCGGTAAGACGTGCATCAGGCTGATTTCCTGCGGCTGGACCTGGTCACCGTCCCTCGACTTAACAACCACCATTGGACGAAGCTCGAGACCTGACAAGAGCTCATCTCGAGATTCACTCCCGCGGCTGTTCGCTCACTCTAACTACCTAGCTGCCTGGTCGCTCGCTTCACCATTCCGTACTTCTTTTGAAGTTCTCGTATGTCTATCACGCCAACACTCCCTAGTCCAGTGTATATCATGTTATAGCCAGAATGGCGCATCCTGGTCAAGCGAGACCACGACCCCCACTCCATTCGAGCGCATCCACCAACTCGCTGAGCCGGATATCGACTGTCTCGGACATTACCGACTTCGAAACCTATCCCGACAACTTCACAGCCTCCCCTGCGGCCCTTCATGGACGACCGTCACTTGTATCGCTGCAGTCAAACGATGGCGACTATCCGCGGTCAAAATCACTAGATGATGGTCACGCCTACTCGGGAGCCTCATCCGGGTGGACGACGTTTACGGGGTACCCGGGCAGTGGAGGCTATGAACCGGTTCGACCAGCTGGAGAAGCGTCACCCCCGAGGAAGCAGAGTCGCGGATTCGGTCATTCCCTGTCCTTACATAAACACCATGAAACTATTCACGAGGAGGAAGATGGCATTGATCTCGGACTGCTCAGTTCCGCCGCGCCTATGGGCCAAGATCCACTACCTTCAGTCGATAAGGATTTCTCGGCTTTCGATCTAAGCAGCGCACTAGGGCCTTCGACGACAGCGGACGATGCTTTCCTCAAGAGGTTACAGGAGCAGGAGGCACAGGGAAAACTAACGCTGGGCCTGGGTCTTGGGATCCAATCTGACACGGTGCTGACGGAATCGGCGTTGCTGGCGACGAGTCCACTTCCCGAAAAGGCACCATGGAGTCAGGCATTTGGCCCGGTAGGCGGGAAAGGCCCGACGCGGCGAGATACGGTCAAACAGGTGGCACAGAGTGAAGCAAACAAACATGGGAAGGTGATTGAGGTGATCATCGAGGAGGAGACACCCAGCCAATCGGATGTGGATTTAAGCCTCATGGCCGGCCCTAACGGTCTGTCAGGTCATCATAGCATGAGGAAACCAACATTGCCGAAAAAGAACACTGCGACAGAGGTCTTCTACCCCCAACCCGACTGGAAGCCCTTTTCCATGAGGTGGCCATACCTCCTATCGCTCATCGTTGTCTCGATTGTTCTTGGAGGAGGCGTGGAGCTGCTATATCAAAAGTCGGCCCGGAAACCACTCGTGACTTTTCGGGCGCCCTCGGAAATTCCAGGGGTCGAGTACTTTGCCTTCAAATTCCTTCCGACTCTCATCACTGTGTCGTATGGTGTTTTATGGCAAATCACAGACTTTGAGGTCAGGCGACTGGAGGCCTTCTTTCAACTGTCCAAGGAAGGTGGCGCGCTGGCAGCGGAGTCTATCAACGTCGACTACATCACCTACTTCAACTTCTTCCGGCCGTTTCGGGCTCTCCATTGCAAGCATTACGCTGTGGCAGTGTCGTCTGTTGCCAGCCTGCTCGCCAATGCGGCTGTACCGACCTTGGGTGCCGCCTGCATCTTTCTCTCGCCGGACCGGGAAGCGCGGATGAAGTCTCCCAACGACGAGAAGCATATTTTAGTACATTATGTATGGGCCCGGTTTCTAACCGTGGTTTTCTTTGTGCTTGCCTTCTTGGGTTGCATACTGTTCTATCAGCTCGAGAGCCGTCGGTCCGGCTTATTGGCCGACGTGAGGGGCATCGCCGGTCTTGCTTCCATGGCGACAGTGAGCCATATATTGATGGACTTTAAGGATATGGATGTGGCAACCCACGAAGATATCCACCATAAACTGAGGGATCACAGATATGTCCTGCGCAACTCGTCACTCGCCCCTGACGACCAACACCCCCCCTCGAAGCAGGAGATCACCAAATACACAAAGAACTACCTCTCTCAGAACCCCCACCCCATCATGTTGCGGACCAAAGGTGCCGTTCCCTTTATCACGGGGATCGCCCTCTTCCTAATCCTTTTGCCCATTTTCCTCTTCACCCCGGCCACAATCATCGCCGACAAGGCCCCATGGGTTGTCACTGCACTTGCCGTTTGCATCAAGCTGAGCTGGAATGCTCTCGAGACCAACGTGCGCATGATGGAACCTTATTATATCCTCTCACGACGACACGCCTCACCCAAAACACTCACATTAGACTACACAGCCATGCCCTTCGGATGGGTCGCATTTCGCAGCGCAATGAACGGCCACTGGCTTGTATTTTTCGTCGGGTTCGGCACCATCATGACCGAACTCTTGACCGTGTTGGTGACTTCACTCGCCACCGTCGAAGGCCGCGTGTTTGTGGCGCTCATCAACAAAAACGACCACCACGATACTCGCGACCACGACGACGCAGCCAAGGAAATCAACTCGGGCCAGGAAACTGCTTTCAGCTTTTGGATCTCGCTCGCCTTGGCCATATTTATTCTCACGTACATGGGCGTGGTGGCTAGCATCGTGTTTGTCAGGCGGAAGAAGGTGTTTCTCCCGAGACAGCCGAATACGATTGCCAGTGTGTTGGCATTTATACATCAGAGCAAGATGTTGTACGACTTTGTGGGGACGGCGAAGCTGAGTAATGCGGAGATGGTGAGGAAGCTGGAGGGGATCAAGAAGACCTATGGGCTGGGTTGGTTCCAGGGACGGGATGGACAGAGCCATTGTGGGGTTGATGAGGAGGAGCTGTTGAGTGGGTATAAGTTTGGGTATGATTATTCGAGGGCTACGAAGCCTTGGGAGGAGGCCGAGGTTAATTGGCTGTGAGGCGGGATGTTATGATTGATGTTGGGTACCTAGGTACCTACTTTATGATTGATGGATTCTGGTTTGGCGGGACTTGGATTGGTTACTTAGGTCTTGGATTGGATGAATGAATGTATGAAGGGATTTATCAGGTCTAATCGATCTTATTTTGCATTTGTAAATCTACTTGATTTGTGTCATTTTCTCGGGGGTCTAGTTCTGTGTGGTGATTTGAGGTAGTTGAGTAGTAGATTACCGTGAACCATCTGAACATGTGTTTGTAACTGTGTGAACAGTCATCGTTTCTGAGTTTGGACAAGGAAGGGCAAGAAGAACTCGCTGCCTCTCGCGGTGATCACATACGAATATTACTGGAGATTCTTACTCGAGACCCCCTCCTTCCCCGACAGTTGAAATGGAATCTAGGTCTACCTACGCAGTTCACATTCGCGAGGGTTGTAATCGTTTGTATTTGTTTGGTAAGTTAGAATCCTGCAGGCCAAGAACTACTATCTCAAATACCAGGTCATGTTGAAAGGTTAGAAACAGAGTGAATTGAGTTGGGTTGGGGAGTCAGGACTGTTGGCCGTCCATCGATTCCAAGTAGCAACCAGAAGCTTTTGCTTCTATTTCTAGATCGGGATCATATATGTATGCACGTGTGTGGGCACGCAGATATATATATGCAGAAATAAAGTATGCCCACATGGTTGGAGGGTCGCACCGGAATAAATTGCCTCACCTCAAGTTGGGGAAGGGGGCAACATTAACGTCGTTGCATGCGTGCCCCTTTTTTGTCCAACGTGGCACGGTTTGCGAGTTTTTGGTTCGGTACAGGATTTTGTTTTTTTTGGGTTGTACAGTTCTGACAGGACTGCGGGAAGGATTCGATGGAAGGATCAATTACCTTTTGCATTTGGGCCTTGAGTTGGGTGGCGGGCTTGGCTTGATCTGATCTGATCTGATGTGCTTAATCTTTTTCTTGAGGCGCGGTTGAGGGGATGAAGATTGAGGTTTGGATATTGTGGTTTGGTATTCCTGTATTTGTGGCGAGTGATTGTTACAGTTCATGAGGATTTAATGTCACGGATCAAGTTCCGTCTGTTGGTGTTGGTGGTGGAATGTCAGAATGTATCACAACTTCGATCGACCAACTACAAGATCGAACGGGGGAAATTTGGGCCAGGTCGATGATCACCCCGTAGATCCAAGCAAGCCATCTGAGTGGGCGAGCGGAAGAAACAAAATGTTTTGGTGGTCGCTAAGCGGTGTTTCGAATCCCCCTTTGAGTCTGCCCCCTATAAGATACAGAATAAGGGGTTGGTTTGTCCTTGGAACCCACCGTGTTTGATGTGCGGCAGGCAAGGAGATCGACATTTTCCTATTACGTAGCTGCTTTTTGCATGTTTGAAGGTGAGCCTGGCAAATCTTTATTTCGTGCCTTTCCGAGTCGATTTTGTTTCTTTCTCAAGGTTTAAAGACCAAGGCAAAGGGGGTTAGGTTGGGGGGTTGGTTATAGAGGTTGACGTTAGGAAAAGGGGTCGGCTTTGGCGGAAGTGTCGGAGGTGAGAGATGGTGTGCTGATTAGTGCTTGTTTACTGTTAGGGGACTGGTTAGAAGACAACGGTAACACTAACAGAGAGCATTGGCGTGTCTTGTCGTTTCTTGTCGAGATCTTGGATGAAATGCGCCCAGGGCTGGGCAATGGCACTCGACTTTTGCTAAAGAAACAATTCCTTGATAAGTGCTGCAGGATGCCGTTGGGATCATTGATTAAAGCACTTCAACTGGGACCTGCATGATGCATTGCTTTACACCAAAAAGCAGGGCTGTAGTAACCGTAACCGCTGCCATAACAAAATACGAAATGCTGTTATTTTCTTGTCTCGTTTTCTATTATTGAATTTGCCCGCATGACGAATTTAATCATTCCCGTTGTGTCCGGCTGTCACCACTCACCACTCAATTCACCCCTTAGAACGGAATAACCGTATTCACTAAGCACACTCATGTCGTATCGGAGCAGAGACATGAGATTGGCCCGAGGGTGTAGAGGGTGGCTGTGCCCAATTTCGTTACGCGGCTGCCAGAGAAGGGGAAACGTCGAATGTCGCAAAACATGGACCAGCAACCAGCTGGCATGCCGCACTCTGAATGCGGCGCAATCGATTGATTGGAGGACAGAAGCTTATATTCAATTGGGTTGCGGCCATTCATTCATTTTCATCCGTTCTTCCAGGTTGTTTTCTAGCGACCGACGGCTGGCCGAGGCCGATGCGGCGGGATTTGTCCCGTTTTCAAATTCTCACCACGAGGGAAACGACGTCCCAAAATATTGGGATACTCAAAGACTGCAACTACGTCGTAATGTCAGATAGCTTGCGCACTACTGCATGATAAGCTGGAATGAGTGACGAAATTCTTAGTTATTGTCATGCTGGAATCTCCATAACTTCTCAGCGCCAAAACTTGGAAGGTCGGTTGCGGTCCATTCCTCCGCTGATCTCGCCGTCAAGCCGGGTAAAAACCATGGAATCTCTGAATTGCACTTGATTAATCCCGCCACACCTTATGACAGCCTCGAAATACACTTGTGCCACTGATGAAGTATTTCAATCTCACCTCATCGATATTGGACAATACCGCTGTGAAATGTCACAGTGAATGTGAATCTGCATCTCAATGAAGATTAAACGCCGAGTCATGCCCTGAACCGTCAAACACTCTCACTAGCGAAGCATGGGGAAGGGTCGAACAACCAGACTGGCATTCCCGCGCTTCGTTTGGCCTTTGGCAGGCCCCTGGAAAGTACGGACGAATGCTAATTCCCATATTGGGCATGTGTAGCTGTTTGTCAGACCTGTCTGTGCACTGCCAAGATGTTAGTGAAGTACGCGTCTACCCCGCCAAAGTCCACAGATTGCGCCTTTCAGAATAGTAGTGCCCTAGCGCGGGTGATCTCATCTCCTGAGCTGCATTATCTGACAGTACCCTTGGACTGGGCAGGAGCGATGCTCCATACCCAGACCAGCAACCCCGTCTTCCCCGTGTCCCAGTTCTTGTCCCTTCATTACGACCAGCACTGCCACCACTGGCACACACACCATTGGATTGGCACTCTTGTTGCTTTGGCAGACCCGACTTCTTCTTCACAACAACCACCACCACCTTCGCTTTTCCCCATCCCCAAACTCGAACTCGCCCAAATCCCATACCGAAGTCGACCGCGAATTTCTTATTCCTCTCTCGCCGACCGCCGCTGATCGAATTAGATACACCTTTGGATCGCGACCTTTAGGACCGTCGTTGGCAGACTACTCTCGCTTCTTATTTCCTGCCACGACTCAGACGAGACCCCCTGGCGGAAACGGTTCCTTGAACTTGTCCCTCCGAACGAACTTTGATCATTCAACACCGCAACCACCATACGAATCCAGTAAACATCATCCACCGAACCTCTTTTCTATTTTCTCCGAATCTTCTTTTCTCTTCTTACCTTTTTTTGGCTATAATACTTAATTAGCGGCAAGTTTAGTTGGATACGCAAACCCATCACTTTGTTCTGGACAATTATTCAGTGAACATACCCGATACGACAAGAATTGGACAAAGAAGCGACCGATCCAGACGTCACCCAACCGCCAACCCGCCCCTCCTGGGGACAGACAACCGCCGACCGAACGCGTTTGACTACAACTTCACCAATTCACAGCAAATATGCGGGCCTCAATAGCAAGGCCCCTTGTGGCAATCGCGTCACTCGCAAGCCTCGTCTCCCCAGTTGTTGCCGAGCCAGTTCTCCAGTCCAACTCGCTAAACTCGTGCCAGGAAGAATCGGGATTCACAGCGAGTTTGTTCAATGTCGCGTTTACACCAAACAATTTCAGTGCGGCCGTGAATATCGTGGCGGTTTCTTCGATTCAAGGCAGTGTTGTCTTCGACTTTACCATCTCGGCATATGGCTTCGAGATCATGAAGAAGACCATCGACCCGTGCACTTCCAACTTGGCCGGTCTGTGCCCCATGACCGCAGGAAAGATCCCGCTCAAGTTCAACCTCCCGATCTCGAAGGATGCTATCAAACAGATTCCTGGCATCGCCTACAACTTCCCCGATCTCGATGCCAAGGTGAAGGTGTTCATCAACAGAACCGATGGAGCCACACCGGGCAAGAGCGTCGCCTGCGTGTCGGCTGATATTTCCAACGGCAAGACGGTGGATTTGGCCGGTGTTAAATGGGCCACTGCTGTCGTGGCCGGCCTCGCCCTTGGTTCTTCTGCTCTGGTTTCTGGTTTGGGCCATTCCAACGCGGCCTCGCACGTGGCCGCGAATGCCCTGTCGCTGTTTGGCTACTTCCAGTCCCAGGCCATGCTTGGACTTACCGGCGTTCCACTGCCACCAGTGGTCATGTCGTGGACCCAAGATTTCCAGTGGAGCATGGGCATCATCAGGGTTCCCTTCATGCAGGACATCTTCACCTGGTACCAGCGCGCAACTGGCGGCACCCCTTCGCACATTTTCGACTCGCTGACCACTGTCTCGGTTCAAGTTGAGAAGCGCGCCTTGGAGTTTGCAAACGCCGGCATGAGCTTGGCCAAGCGCCATTTGGCCAAGTTGCCCATGTCGATCACCGAGCCGGTTTCTAATGTCATGAAGCGTGATCTTATCAAACGCGGGAATATTCAGACTGGCTCCGGGAGCTACATCGTGTACGGAATTCAGCGTGTGGCGTTCCGTGCCGGAATCGAGTCGACGAACCTCTTCATGACCTGCCTCGTCTTTTACATCATCTTTGTCGTCTTTACCGTCATTTGCGTCGCCGGGTGGAAGGGCTGGTGCGAACTGGCGGCAAAGAAAGGATGGATGAAGAACGACACCTTTCTCGAGTTCCGCAACGGCTGGCTTACCGTTCTGAAGGGTATCCTCTTCCGGGTCACCCTGATTGGATTCCCCCAAATGACCATCATGTGTCTCTGGGAGTTTACTCAAAACGACTCCCCGGCTGAGGTCGTCCTGGCCGTTTTCTTCTTCTTCGGCATGTCTCTTACGCTCGGTTGGGCCGCCATGAAGGTCATCAGGATTGCTCGCAGATCGGTTACGATGCACAGGAACCCAGCTTACATCCTCTTCTCGGATCCCCAGGCCCTGAACAAGTGGGGTTTCCTCTATGTCCAGTTCCGCGCCTCCGCCTACTACTTCATCGTCCCCTTCCTCGCCTACCTCCTCGTCAAGGGAATGTTTGTAGCCTTTGCCCAGGCCCACGGCACTGTCCAGGCCATCGCATTCATTATCATTGAGGCCGGTGCTTTGATTGCCGCCAGTGTCATGCGCCCTTGGATGGACAAGAGCACCAACTCGTTCAACATTGCCATTTGCGTCATGAACTTCTTGAACGCCATCTTCCTCCTCATCTTTACTGAGGTCTTCAACCAGCCACCCCTTGTTACGGGCATTGTCGGTCTCGTTCTGTGGATTTCCAATGCTGCCTTTGCCTTGGTCTTGTTGATCATGCTCATCGTCACTACTGTCATTGTCTTCTTCAGAGAGAACCCCGATGGTCGCTATCAGTACATGGCCGACGACCGGACATCGTTCATGAAGTCTCAGACGGCTCTTACGGCGACTACCGAGCTGGATGCCCTCGCTGCGACGGCCCGATCAGGCTATAAGCCTGGTCTCGACTTGGACGATGATGCCGAGTCCCTCTCGTCAGATTCTCTGCGTCGTCAGACCGGAACTCTGGGCGGCCCTCATGGCGCCTCGACCGCCTCGTTCCATTCGTACAACAAGGAAAAGCCCCCTAGGTCTCCGGTCGACCCCTCGATGCCTCTATTCCCTGCCGATGCACCTCGTAGTCCGCGTAGTCCGCCAAGGGGGTTCGGCGATCACGGGGCCTATCAACGGCAGCCGGTAGCCGGTGGGTTCAACGACCGTGCGCCGAGTCCGTTTGGCGCACAGGGGCACAACCTTACGCCTCAATTCAGGGCTCAGAATAATGCTAGTCCTTCAGCCAGGTAAGAAGGTCTTTCCTGCCTAATGATGATCAATTTGCTAACCTCTGTCTCTATCTAGCCCATGGCAACGCGGCGCAGGCTACGAGCACTAATGAGATGACCAACACTTTTGCAACGATTTGTCCATAGCTCTCCCTCTGCATTATTATCATTAACCATGGGGATTTTCGGTGTTTCACGTTTTGCTTTTATTATACCAGGCTTTTTGGTTTTGGGGAACCTGAGCATACCGCGGACCATGGGATGGATGTGTGGACATTTGATATCCACTTATCTTTTGGACAGAAAACAATCTCCGCATTGGGTCATGGGCAACAAACTGGGCTCCTGAGCTGGACTCGATCTTTTCACAGTATCCGGCGTGCATATAGCTACTGAGCCTGGACGTATTACAGACAGCCGTGTTGGATACACGCGCAGTACAACGTTACAAAACGTTTTCATTTCTTTCGTCACACTACCTTAACATCACAGCAGCCCTTATATGGTTCTTTCTCTTTGTATACCTGGGGAGTTTTTATTTTTTATTTCAGGGGGATTTATAGTATCTCCCCTGTTTCTTGTTACTGGTTTCTATTCAAAACAAGGCATGATAGGGCGTCTGCAATTGTTTGTTTTTCGGGGGAGGAAGGCGGAAGAATAGGGAGAGAAGAAGAAAAGTGGCCAAAGGGTGATATGAATGGAGACGGTTGACTTGCTCCGGATATTACATGTAACTGGAACTGGTCTCTTTATTATTATTATCATCATCATCATATCGATTATTGATCATTCCTAATATCTCTCCCTTTTTCAGTGCTGCCATTTACTCCGTACTTTGTGTAACATAGTGATTCTTATCCCTACCTCCCTACCTGCTTGGTCACCTCGTTCATGGAAGTAAACGAACACCCTTGTAATCAATCCCAAAGCCCATATTATAAACCGAAAAGGGATAGAGAGGAACAATTGAACCCAACCACAGCAACCCCAACACCCGAGCAAAGTAGACTTTTCCTCGTCAACGTTTTGCATTCATGAAGCCCCAAAACACCAATCCACACATGCAATCATGGAATAGAAGAAGAAAAACGGTCTGGTATTTAAAGACGGAAAAGAATAAAAAGGCCCCCGTCCGATGGAATGTAAATGAACCCGCTTGCAAACCCTATGATGCTCCAAGCAAAAGAACCTGCCTGCCCAACCAAAGCGAACCGAACCAACCCGCCAACCCAACCAGTAGAGCCAAACCAATCCAGTACAACCAACCACCGCCAATGAAGATTAAGAAGGAAGGAAGCAAAGAGTTCTAAAAAACGAGGGAAGAGAACAAACGCAACCTACCAGGCTAAAAATAATGCAAAGTAGGTAAAGTATGTGCATATGGTGGAAGTCATCATATGATTCTGTTGAAAAAATGCAATGATGAATCCGCCGTCATCCATCCCCGCTCCACCACCACGGCCGTCTGTCTGCCTGCTTGCAAAGCAAAGCTAGATAGATATATGGATGTTGATAATAGAAACATTACAAAGTCATTACTTCACCCGCCTGCCAACCCTTTGCTTGCCCTTTTTGTTTGTGGTTCCGCCTCAGTTGAGATACCCTTTGCAAGCGGTTGTCCCGCACAGACAAGGGATACGGTCCTGGCTCCCGATCTCCCGCTCGAATTTGTAGTCGTATGTTAACTCCTCATCTGTGGCGTGTTTGTCAGCTCAGTCTAGTTCGTAATGGGGAACGTATGATAGAACGCGGGAAAAAAAAGAGGGAGCAAAAAAAACTTACTCTGAGCAATATCTCGGAGAGCATAAATGACAATCCGCTTGCTGCCTTCCACCTTGATGATCTTTGCCGTGCAGTTGGGCGTGCAGCTGTGGTTGATAAACCTCGCAATACCACCCTTCTTGGTCGCATCAATCACGGTATTATCGTCGATACGGAACAAGTAACTGCTACCGATGCCGCTCTTCAAGTATCTCTTCTCCCGGAGATCGGCAATCTGCTGGCGAACTTCCTCACCGACATACTCGATGATCATGTCGTCCTTGGGGATATTCTCCATGGCATACAAGCCCCAGTTGTGGATGGCCGAGCGAGCAAACTTGACTGGCTTCTTCCGCTTCTTAAGCTGATTGAAGCGCAGCACATCCGAGTCCTGCCCGAGCGTCTTCCTCTGGTCGTTCAGGTCTGCCACATAGCGACGGTTGTTGACACGATTGGCGCGAGAGTTGCCCTTGGCCACTACTCTGTCAGCAGCAAGTCGGCCAGCCTCCATTGCTGCTGCCGCCGCCGCGTCTTTGCCGTTCTTTCCGGATTGCGCCTGTCGCTCTTCTCTGGCCTTCTTGACCTTGATGTGGTGAGGCAGATACTTGGACTTCTCCGAGTTGAGAATCTTCTTGACGCCCTCGGTTCTGGCGCAACCAGTAGGGTTGGGCACATAATACCCCTCGATGCCAACTGGGCGAACAGCCGAACGGTCTGGCGAGTTGAGCTCGCGGATGCGATCTCTCCTCCACAACCATAACTCAGGGTTCTTGATCGGACCACCACCGAACCTCTTCCGCAACTTGGAAAAGTCTGGAAAGTCGTTCCTTTGCAGCGACAACGCTTGAAACCCAGCCACGTCAAGAAAAAAGTCCGAGGGTAGCTCAAGAGCTGGTTTCTTCGCCGAAGGATAGAGATTCTCATCCAGCTCAGGTTTGCCGCCATCCCGTACCTCCTCAACCAGAGGTTTCTTCGGTAGCACCTCGGGTTCGGGTTCGGGTTCGGGTTCGGGTTTGGGCTCCGGTTCAGGTTCCAGTTCCAGTTCAGCATCAGGAGTGTTCTTGATCTCGTGAACATCTCCTGATTCAAGCGCCTCTTTTTCAAAGATGGCTTCCTGTACTCGTTTGAGCGCCTCGCGTTCCTCGAAGATCGCCTTCTTAGATTTCCGCTTCGATTTCACAGGCTTCTTTTTCGACTGGGCGTCCTGGGGCGCGGGAGTTGCCATGCGAGAGCTGTCCGTATCCTTTCCATCTCCAGCGTCGGCGTCAGCATCGGGAAGAACAATGTCCTCCGGAGATGCTTCTTTGGACGGGATATCTGCTTCAATGCGATCGATAGTCACACCAAAGAGCTCCTCGTCGGACTTCTTCTGCCGTTTTAACGCCGTCTCCAGCTGCGTGTCGGGCTTCCTCTTCTTGGTAGGAGCTGAGCTATCATTCAGCGCAAAGCTGGCCTCCGTCATGGAATCGTCCTCGCCAGGTCCCCACGAGCCATAATCTTCCTTGGCATCATCTGAGCTCATGCGACTGCGGGGTCTAGACTCCGGTTCTTCGGTGTCCCGGGCAAGGGAGTCCCTGTTCTCGCTCTCATCTTCGGATTCGTCGCTGTCGCTCAGGTGATAATGCAGGGGTCGGAATGCATGGCGCTGCTTCGTCACGCGTTGTTGAGATTGCCGGGCAAACGGATCATTGAAGCCGTGCTTGCGAGTATTCACGCCCAAGTTCTTTGCCTTTCGGATACGAGGTAGCGATGCGACATCCAAGCGCCCAGTGCGTCTCTCAATAGGATCCGCCCTCGAGTTTGGAGTGCTGATGGGAGACTTGTCCTCGGACTCTTCCAAGAAGATAGGGGGTAGTCTTGATCCGGAGGGGCCATCAATGTTTAACCTGCGTCGTTTGGCGGCGTGGTTGTCGGGATCGAGGAATCGGTACAGCGCAGGAATCGCAATCTTGGTGCGAAACTGTTTCATAATATGCTCAACCAATTCCTGATGTGCCACCTCAGCACTAATGTTGACCGGATCGGCGTCTTTCGCTCGTTGCCTCTTTTCCTCTTCGAGATCAGCCTCCTCCTGCCGGCGCCGGTCTTGTTCATCTTGCTGTCGATAATCGATTACCGGCACCGGTCTGCGATCCACGCTGTGGCTATGGCTCGGCCGCCGAAGCTTGGGCGAAGGTCGAATGTCGATAATGGGGTCTGCCGGCTTGCCAAGCGCCCCGTGGGGATAAAAGTTCATAACCATCTGGTACGTGAAAAGCGCGGTGCCGTTCACTTCCCTATAGCAACGTTCAGCCTCGGCGCGACCATCCGAGGAGTCAGAGAACGTGACGTAGTAGCCCGTCTTGTCCAGCCGAACATCCTCGAAGACAAACTTTTTTAACCTCTTTTTCATGTGGGAAATCGCGTGGCCCATTACGGGGACATGCTCGGCCGCAACATGGATATACGGCTCAGACTTTAACAGGTTCTTGATCAATTCCGCCTCCAGAATATTATTGCGAGCTTTTGGGGGCACCCAAGGCGTCGTAGACTCGGGCGTACCAAGAGCTCGGTGGGCCGCTGGTCCTTTCGGGGCAGTTGGAGGAGGACCTGGAATGTCGTCTTTCGATCTAGGGCCTGTGGGAATTTTGGTCGGCGCCT
>Ga0247781_1000269_pt1 | contig 15623 bp, 8 predicted proteins | sample UWRJL184509B5_FD_179922 | JGI IMG/M metagenome (GOLD analysis project Ga0247781, IMG submission 179922) | Plant litter microbial communities from Arlington Agricultural Research Station in Wisconsin, United States - UWRJ-L184-509B-5 | ecosystem: Environmental > Terrestrial > Plant litter >...
GCGATGAGCAGATGTCGAATGTGCTCGTTGCTGCAGTTTTGAGGCAGCGGAGTCGCGAGAGGTGTTCGTGGCGGATGTTGAGTTGGTCTTTTGGGGCTTGCAATGTGGCATTTGGAGATGGCGTCAAGGATGGCCTAAAGGTACACGGGTGGGGTGGTTCTAGCGGATTTAGAGTGGGGCACATGCCCGGTGTTGCGACGCTAAAAATGCAGTGATTCCTTCCGGCTGTCGTGAGTCTCCGGATCACCAGTCTGCAATCGGCAGCCTCACCTAGGATGTCGCCCAAACTGTGCTAAGAGGCTGTAAATGGAAGCCCCTTCATCCCCCAAACTAGGACGAATATCTCTCTGGGTCTGCTCTATTATTTCTCATGCGCACCGAAGAGAGGGCATCTGAGCTGTGCGAAAATACATTCTGACTGTAATATCGTTTCTCTGCAAATTCTCTACTGGTTTCGGCTACTTACAGGTGTGCGATTAAACAAACTTCAAATCAACACCCCACCCCTCGCTCACACCATTAGCGCCTCGCTCACCATTAGCGCCGACTGTTTATTTTCTGAACATCTTCCACTTCTTCGCCACTCATTTTTATCTTCAGCATTAATTCGCCTCCGTATTGCTAAGAAGGCAGCTGACCGTTTATACATACTTATACCTTCCGTTTCTTCACTGTCTAATGATTGGGATTCCAGGGCCTTGCACACGGTGTTGTAGTGGTCGACAGGGTGAACCACTAGTAGGCAACTGGAGTGTATGCAGAGCTTGTAGAACAAGGTGGCCTAGTAGTGAATTCGGGGCTGTGTAGAAGGAATAATTATTTCTTCCATATTCCAACAGTTGTTGTGAGGCCTGAAGGCAAGATATCTAAAATCAGAGACAACCACGTTGTAGAGAATTGAATGGAGTATAGGATACTCCGAGATGGGAGGAATCGGAGTTGAATTGATGATATGTAGGATGAGGATTGGAAGACTTCTCTCCTGAGGGGGCGACCCCTTTATATATCCAATTTCCGGCTCCAGGCTTCCATATTCCACTCGAACAAGGTTCGATAATTAAGGTTCTGAATAACCGTTATAGCTGTTACGGCCGGTAGCCACGCGAGGCCACGTTACGGATTAGAATCGATAAGGTGATAAGATAACCTTATATAAAATAGAGTTTCGGATACGTTTTATACTCTTTTTTCACTCCGAACAGCCTCGGCTTATTTAAACTTTATTTAACGTGTGTGATAAGCGAGTGTCGCAGACAAGCGAGTGTCGCACTTTAACAAAATTCGGCGGGGCCACATGCCAAACCACGATAAGAAATTGATAAGCGTTCTAACAATTTACTATCAAATATCTGCAGGTAGTCCCGCCAAATTTTGTTAGAGCGCAACACTCGCTTGTCTGCGACATCCGCTTATCACGCACGTTAGGCCATGTTTCGGCTATGTAAAACCTTAAATTAAGATTTATATAACTTCTTGATTATTTTGCAATCTATTCCAGATATTCCAGAAGTGGAATAATATTTTTCAGGCTACAGGGTACGCAACCCTAACCCTAGGAATGACTGCAGGGTGCGTAAAGTACTCTGTTATATAGTTGTGGCTATAGTTATTAATATAATAACTATAGGGTACGCAGTTGCTATAATTGCTTAGGTTCTATTCTATACTATAAGGTACACTATAGTGCTTATAAGCCTTATAGGCTTCTTGCTTATAATTATAGCTTATATATAGCTTATACTGTCTTATGTAGTAATTTTTATACAGTTCTATCAGAAGCACTGCACTTTAGATTCTGTGGAATTGAAGGATTACAACTGCATGATTTTCTTACTTATTTAGCTCTCTAGCTCAGCTAAAGAACCTTCTCTTATAATTGTGAATAGTAGCAAGCCGTGTGGCAAAGCCGCGCGGCTACAATTACGTATCTGTAATAATAGTTACAAATCTATTATTCTGGTAGTTTCCTAACTCTTCTTTCTAACAGTTTGTGACGACCTTGCGGGCTGTCGCTTGGGCCGGGGCGGCCCGACGAATCCCCCGCAGAAGGAACAGTGTAGGGAGACAGTACGTACAGTACTGCGTACTGGGCCAGGGGTGTAAAGACCCGAAGCCCCTATAACCAATCGTTAAGTGATCATTTTAATCTCGCTAAAAGCACGGTGATTATAGTAAGCAGAGGCATTCTAATCACTCTAATCACTCCTCGTGTTAAGTGAGCACAGTGATTATGGTATAAAGTACCTCCTAGCTAGTTAGTATAAATAGCTATGGTTATGCCTATAATTATAGTGAGGAACTCTGGTTCCTTACGTTAATATTTAATTATTTATTTGTGTCTTACTGTTTAGACTTACCTCTGTGTATTATAGTAATAATAACCTATAGTGACATTAAACCCTTATTTAGGAGTGTTAGCTTAATAAGCCGTCTTTAGAACGCCCCTTAGCCTTTAACGTCCTGTTATACATTCTATCTTAACTTATACCAGTCCTTTTAAGGCCTATGTTAGGTGTAGGTTATAATATAATATTAGTGTTATTATTCTGAACGCTGTTTATTAAACTCCCAGACACCCTCTTCCTTTTCCTATTATAACTTATCTCCTTCCCCCTAATCCTACTGGGAATAATAACTTATCTAATAATATCCTGGTGCCTGATGTCGCTCTTAAGCAGCACGTGGAGATAAAGGCTGAAGATAAGCTCTCCTATATAGAGCTTATTAAAGCTTTCCAGACTTACAGAGTGTTTATAGCTATAATAATTAAAAACGCGTTAGCTGCCCAGTTATTTAGGAGCCTTAAGACCGGTTAACCACTTAAGTTTACTAGTAAGAGCATTAAACTGTCCACCTGGCTCACCTATATAAAGTGTGATTTTTAACTTTAGGTAATTATTAGTGTGGATTAAAAGGTCCTTTACGCTGTAAGCTGGCTTAAGGGCGACCCTAACTTTTAATTCTTAATAATTATTAAGGATTACTTAAACTCTATGCTTATAAAGTGAAGGACTATTATAGCTAAGGTCTTTAATAAGTATAAAGGGTGGGTTAACTTTAAGACTGAGATTATTCAGATGTATAAAGTCTGGGATAAGTAGAAATAAGCTGAGGACTGTTTAGAGAAGCTGGTATAGCTGTTTTTAATAGCCGCGTACCTGTCTGCTTTTAACTGTAACCGGCATTATGTTAATTAGGATAAGTTAGCCTTAAAGTACTGGTTTTACTAAGGTTTAAAGAACAATGTTAAAGATGAGCTTTATAAGAAAGATTAGTATATAGTTAATTTTAATCAGTACACTGTTAAAGCTATTATTATTAATAACTAGCTGTTAAACAACATTTGGAGAAAAAAGGCTAGTACTAGCGCGGTGCTCCCCTTATAATAAATGGAAAGAATATGCCAAAGCCTTACCACGTTAACTATTAATATTAAGCACTGCCCACGGCACTTACCCTGGCCTAATGGATATTAACATGGTGAATTGCCAGAACAGGCCTAACTATAATAAGTTATAAAAATAATAATAGTAGAAATAGCCTAGGGATATATCCTAGGTTTAGTGTTTTAACTGTAATAAAAAAGGCTATATAGTATAGCAGTGCTCCTTATTAAAAAGAGTTAGTTAGAAACCAGTCCTAGATAAAGGAAAGTACATTAGGTTTAACTCTAGAGACGTTTATGTCTAGATAACAGGTAATAAGAAAGATTACACTTAAACAGGTAAGTGTAATTTAGGGATAAAGAGAGTGAGGAGGAAGAAGGAGTAGAAGAGGAGGACCTCTAGCTTTTATAGGATGTAAAGTATTTAAACCTCAGAGGAATTACGTTAAAGTTAGCCACGGAGGTGCAGGTTATTATAAACTGACTTTAAGGTGGAAACTTAAAGTAATTAAAGGTGTAGGTTACTATAAACTGATTTTAGGAAGAAAAGCTTTAAGTAGCAGTTACAGGCCTTAAAAGTCTTACACTGTAAGCTTAAGAGTTAAGGAAGTCTAAGAAGGACCCTAACTTAAATTTTACTAAGCTGGTAAAGGGAGTTGAAAAGTTAACTCTCCAGGCTACCTAAGGGGTAAGGTAAGCCTTAGAAAGTGAAAGGGAGTAGATTGAGAAAATCAAGCTAGGAAAACAAGAGCTCTTTTCCCAGATGCTCCTTAAGGTCCTTAAATATTTTAAACATATTAAGTGGATTAAAACCCTCACTACCTTGAAAGAAGGATAACTTAACTAGTTACTGTAAACGATAAAGGATAAAGTATTTAAACCTGGAACGGTTAAGGTCCCTTAAGAAGATTATAAAACAGCATATTAGTAAAAAGTGTAAGACTTAAAGGATAGATATTAGGAATTAGTGGATAAACTGGAAGATTTATAAGTTAAAGCCCTTACGTTAGAATGTGAAAATAAGGCAGTTAAGGTTGGGTTGGAACTCTACAATAAGGTTCACCTTATTAATTAACTTAAATATTAACTTATTAAAGAATAAGCTGGGATGCTGTTACTTAAGTTCTGGGAAGAAGCTTAGGAAAAATAGTATATAAGAAAACAGGTGATTGAGGAAAAGGAGCAGGGCATTACCCCCCTTATTCCTTACTTTTAAACCTTAACCCCTGTTATTTATATTAACCATCCTAATTATAAGGACTTACTATGGATTAATTATATGTATAATAACTGTGTTTTTAACTGACATTTTAAACCTAAGTCCCTTTATAACCACTTCCCTTATATGAAGAATTAAGATTACGCCGTTATAAGAGTGGAGCTGGGATAACGCTATTATTAAATTTCCTACACTCCTAACAGGGAGTCTGCTAATAGTGATTCTTAAGTAATCACCGTGGTTAATCTAGCCCCTGCTGGGTGCTGGTGTAGTGCCTTACTTAGTAACTATATGGTCACATCCTGCTCTGTATACCTTAAAGGAAAAGTTAAGGTTTGGTAAAAATAAGCGGACTATAAGTAAAATTAAGAAAGAGAAGACATTACTAAGATCACGTCCTATAAAGTGTATTGCTAACTTATTAAGGAATTACAGAACATTAATCTGTTTAAAGTTAACTGGACCTTAAGGTGAGAAAGGAACCTTAATAAGTTTAAATAGTAACTATTTTAAAAAACCCTCCACCTGTAAAATTGTTTGGGAAATGACTTTAGGGCCTTTAGAAGGCCTAGAAGTTAGTAGTTTACTAGCTGGTAAAAACCTTAAGACGAAGAAGAGGTACTTAAAGGTTAGGCTAGATAAGACTTTAAGGACAGATAATTACGATAATTTAAATGTAAAAAAACTATAAGTATTATTTTATTTATGTTAACTTAATAGATGGAAGAGGGAAGCCATTTAGGGTAAGAGTAATAATTAATAGCGGGAGTACTTTTAACTTAATGCACCCCTTATTAATTAACTGAAGGAAACTTCTTAATAAAAGGTATAAAAAGGCCATTCTTATTAAAAATAGAGATGGAGTTTTATATAAATATAATAATGGAAAAGTCACCTATTATTCGCCACTTTTAATTAAAGTGGATGGAGATAAATAATAAGTGGATTTTAACGTTATATTAATGGCAGGGTATAATATAATACTAGGTCTGCCTTAACTGGAGAAATATAACCCTGTAATTAACTAAAGGAGTGGCTACCTTACCTTTAATAAGTCCCCCAGCTGTAATTACAGTTTAAAAGAAGCTTTAAAAGCCCCAAACCGCTTTAAAGGTGCATAAAGCACTTAAAAGCACACTAAGCCCTTAAAACTAAGTATAGTTTAGGTTAGGTTTATTAAGATAGTTAAAGAGCTAGAGAGCTTACTATATAGCCTAAATAATGATTTAAAAGGTGGAAAGAAGTAAGAAGCTAATTTACAGACAAGTGAAGAAGTTAACTTATTTAAAGTACCTGTAGAGTATAGGAAGTTTACCCTGTTTTAAAAAAAGATATTATAATTACTAGATTACAGACTATGGGATTATAAAATCTAACTTAAGCTAGGAGCGAAACTTTACAGCTTTTAACCCTACTACCTAAACCCTAAGCAGGCAGAGGCCTTACGGGAGTACGTGGAAAAGAACTTAAAAAGCGGCTTTATTATAAAGTCTTAGTCCTTAGCAGGGTATCTAGTGCTGTTTATCTTAAGGAAGGGAGATGGTAAACTTTATATAGTTATTAATAACTAAATGTTAAATAAGGATATGATTAAAATTTTTTACTTATTACCACTTATTATTAAGATGTAAAAACGGATTATTAAGGTAAATTGGTTTTCTAGCCTTAACTTCCCTATAGGATTCAACTACGTTAGAATGAAAGAAGAGGATAAGTATAAGATGGCCTTTCGGACTTATAACGGGTATTACTAATACTAAGTCATGCCTATAGGATTGATAAACACCCCTGTAACTTTTTAAAAGTTAGTTAATAATGTTCTCTGCCCTTTCCTTAATAAGTTTGTTTTTATATATTTAAACGATGTTTTAATTTATTTTAAAACTTTAGAAGAATATTGAAAATATATATAATAAGTTCTGATAGCTTTTAAAAAGATAAAGCTGATAGTAAACTTAGAAAAGAGTCACTTTTACGTTTAAGAATTGAATTACTTAGGGTTTAAAGTATCTCCTGAAAAACTTAAAATGTAACTAGAGAAGATAAAGGTAATTAAGGATTAGCTTACTTTAAAGAACCAGATGGAGTTATAAGCTTTTATTAGCTTTACAAACTTCTATCGATACTTTATTAAATACTTTACTAAAGTTGTAAAACTATTATATAAGCTTACAGGAATAGGTAAGCCGTTTAAATAGACTGATAAGTAATAAAAGGCGTTTAAAGGACTTAAACACACCTTTGTTATAACACCAGTCCTGGCCCTCCCTAACTTCTTAAAACCTTTCTAAGTTAAAACAGACTCCTTAGAGTTTGTAATTAGTAAAGAGCTTAATTAAGTTTAAGATGATGGAAAACGCCACCTAATCGCCTTTTTATCAAAAGGGATTTATAGCCCAGCCTTATAATACCCTATTTATAATAAGAAACTAATAGTAATTATTTAGTGCTTTGCTAAGTGGATATTATATCTAAGTGGTATAAAGGAACCGGTTTAGGTCTTTTTAAATTATAATAACTTACGGTACTTCCTGATAAAGGAACTTAACTTATGGTAAGTATAATGGGTAGAACTAATAGCTCCATTCCACTTTTAAATCCACTATGTTAAGGGAAAAGATAATAAGTAAACTGACGTTTTTAGCTGAAGACAGGATTATAAGGAAGCTAACCAAGCCTTAATCCCTGTTACCATATTTACTAAAGCTGAGAACAGTACACTGGAATACATATTATAAGTGTTAGATAACTGGACCCTGGAATAAACTATTAATATTTATATAAACTTATAAATAAAGTATAAAATCTATTAATAATAAGAGGACTTTTAGGTAAAAAGGCTGGTAGAAGGAACCTGTAAGTATAAGTGTTTTTTAGAAGACCACTTAAGGCACGTGTAAAATTATGGTAAGGAGTGTTTAAGACACCTAAATTATAATAAAACTGGTTATTAATAAGAAATGTTGTTAAAAGGTGTAAATAGTGTGTTTAAACTAGGAGTAAAGCTCTGGTATTAAGAGAAACTATATATTTAAGATTTAGGTAAATGGAAGGAGTACGTTTAATAAATCTATAAGTCTAGACTTAAAGGATATATAAGTAAGGTTAAAACTCTTATATAAGCCTAGTAAGTGTACGCCTTCCCTGGAATAAAGAGCCTAGTTAAGGAGGTAATTAATAACTGTAACATCTGCTATTAAAAGCAGAACTGACGTTATAAGCCTTACAGGCTTTTTAAACCCCTCCCTATATTACAGGCGCTATAGAGCTTTATCTTACTTAACTTTATTACTAAGATACTTAAGTTTAAAGACCCTGTTATAAGAGTTACTTATAACTAGATCCTAATAGTAGTTAATAGATTGATAAAATGGGCTTACTTTTTACTAACCTTAAAGGACATAACGTTTAAATAACTTATATATGTCTTTAAAAGAGAGGTAGTTTTATAACACCTCTGGCCAGACAGTATTATTACAGATTAAGATAAGCTGATCACGTTAAAATTCTAGTAAGGGTTAATGTAAAGGATAGGTGTGAAAAGTAAGCTTTTAACAGCCTTCTACCTATAAACAGACAGCTAAACGGAATAAGTTAATTAAATACTTATAATGTACCTTTAGGCCTATATTAACTTTAAATAAGATAATTAGTTTAAACTGTTGAACTGGTACAGTGATGCAACAGGGAAGAAACCATAAGGAGAACCACACCCACGAAACAGTACTGTCGGCCTGAAAGGCCGACTCCCAGACTACTGGTCCTCCGATCAGAGGGATACAAATGCAACTGACGTAGAAAAACAGATACGTACCTAGTATGGAACAAAACCTAGTATATAACGGTGCCTAGCATAAAACGGAGCCTAGCATGGAACAATAAAGGAAACGTGACCGTGGATTAGGTCATCTTCCTTCGATCGAAGGGCCAGAATGTCACTGGGCTTTTAATGGGAGGTCTTCGTAGTGAAAATCGTCGGAATGATGATTGTTGAAAGAAGCGCAGTTTAAAGAACCGCGCGGCGCGGCCCCTTTTGACGGTGGCACGCGCCAGAGAACGCATCGCTATGTACATAAGCGGCTACAATAATATTACATACAGAGCCTAAAAAGAACGACAGGGTCGGCCTGAGCAAACGCCCCGAGTCACTGTTATTAATAGTATAGATAGCTTATAATATAACATTAGTTAAGTTAACAGGTGTGTTACTATTCTTCACTAATTATAGTAAGGAGCTTAAACTCTATTAAGGCCCGCTAACCGGCGCCCCCCGGGCTGCAGTCCACACAGACCAGATGTAAGAGCTGTATAACTATCTGTAAGCTAAGCTTAAGTTTACATGTAAACGAATAAAGAGATTCGTTAATAAATATTAAATCGAGCAGCTAACGTTTAAGGAAAGACTTTATTATAATGGTAAATAAGTTAAGGGACTGACTCTCCAGGAGGGGGATTATATTTACCTTTTTTCACAAAACCTATATTTAAAACGACCTAGTAAGAAGCTTAACTTTAAAAGGTATAGACCGTTTTAAGTTAAGAAAAAGGTCACCACCTTTAATTATAAACTTAACCTACCCATTAGTATAAGGGTGTGGATTAAGGTTTTTCACATCTCACTTTTAAAACCTGCCTTAAAAGGAGTTCCTTTAGAAAAGAAGATTAAGATTAACGTTAACGAAGATAAGTATAACATTAAGGAAGTTATAGATTTACAGAAGGGAGAAAACATGTTTAAATATCTTATTAAGTAGTTAAATTACAGCCTTAAAAGTAACTTATAAGAGCTTATTAAAAACCTTAAATGCCTAGACCTGATTATAGAGTTTTATTAAAAGAATTTAAATTAATTAAAATTAATAATAAAAACTAGAAGAAAGATAAGATCTAACATTTAACTTATTAAACTGAAGAGTAAGACTATTATGGGACACAGAGTGTAAAAAGTGGCAGGAAACTCCTTAATAGGTATAGAAGGACGTTTATTAAAACCTTTAACTATAGGTTATAAGGACCTTAAACTTAAGGAGGCCGGGCCTTTAAAGCTGGTAAGCTTTACAAATCACATATATGGCAGTATAGAGACTGGAACTGTATAAAGACAGCCTATAGGATAACTGTTGGGTTTTTACAACCCTAACCCGGCCAGTGTGGTTAGAACAGTGTGGCTGGATCCACACAGCCGCTCCGCAGCTGCATCCGTGGATCTGCACAGCTAAGAACGCCAGACTCCACTGCCAACCTCGTATTCAGTTAGCTAACCTTGCTTCACAGAAGTGAGTGTGGCCAATGCACTCTGTGCACTGGCCACCCTCACGGCTATAATAACACAGCTTCCACTCTCAAAGATAGAAATAATTAATCACCTTCAACACACTGCTTTCTAATGCCTTGACCCCTTTTGCATTTCAATAATAACTTACACTTTAAACTCCACCTGCTCTGGAAGCAGAGAGTTCCATATTAAAACTAGCAGGATAGTAAACGGTAAAAAATAAGTTAATATACTGTAAGGTCTCTTAAATTAGTTATATAATAATATGTAGTTAAAAAGCATACTTATATGGTAAGCGTCTATTAAAAATAAAGATCAGCACATAATAAAAGTTAATTAGTGTTAGTAAAAAGCTACTTTAAGCCCTCTAACCCTGGAGGGGTAAGGATCTAAAGTAGCAGAAAACTCTTATAAGAGTTAAATCTATAACCTCTTACTTTAAAAAGTAAGCACGTTATTACTGCGTTAAAAAGCTATTTTATTTATTAAAGGAAAGAAATAACGAATTAAGTTAAGAAAAGGTTACTAGTTACAGTAACCCTTTGGAAAAGGAACTATATACTAGTTCCGCTAGGAAGTTTCCCTAATTAAACTTTAAAAGAGGCACAGCAGCCTTTTAAATAAAACACTCCTCCTTTACTATTATATTAAACTTATAACTAAAGAGCTCGTCTACGTGGTACACCAGCCCCTTCTGTTAGTCCTTAAGGTGTAGAAGTTTAAAGGTAGTGTTGTGAAAAAGAAGAGCAGTTTCACACTCCTTAATATTAAAACACCTTTTCTTATTTAAAACCCTATATAATACAGATAAGTCGTTACTGTAAACGTTATAAAAAGAGTATACAGTCCTTTTAATTACTATATAATAACTGTAAGAGTTACTCTTACTAGTCACTTTATAGTCCGGTAGGTTTAGGTAGTAATAGTGACTATATTTTATAAGTATAACGATTTTAAAGTAAGGATAAATTTAACGTTAGTAATATAACGTTTAGTTAAAGAAGGCGTTATATTTCTCTTATTTTTAGTTACTTAATTAGATAATATAATAGCTAAAGGAGGAAGGAAGAAAAACATATAAGTAGTTCTTTATAGAAAAAGAACGTTAAAGAGGGGGAATTATATAATAACCCTACAGGCCGTCACTTAAGCCAGGGCAGCCTAACAAATCCCTTATAAAAGGAATAATATAAGGAGACAGTATATACAGTATTACACACTGGGCTAAGGGTGTAAAGACCTAAAGCCCTTATAACTAATTATTAAGTAATTACTCTAATCTTGTTAAAAGTACAGTGATTATAATAAGTAGAGGCATTTTAATCACTCTAATTACTCCTTATATTAAGTAAGTATAGTAATTAAGGTACGAAATACCTCCTAACTAATTAGTATAAATAGCTATAGTTATACTTATAACTATAATAAGGAACTTTAATTCCTCACGTTAATATTTAATTATTCATTTATGTCCTACTGTTTAGACTCACCTTTATACATTATAGCGATAATAACTTACAGTAACATTAAACCCTTATCTAAGAGTGTTAGTTTAATAAGCCGTCTTTAGAACACCCCTTAGCCTTTAACGTCCTGCTATATATTCTGTCTTAACCCACGTTAGTCCTTTTAAGGCCTGTGTTAGGTGTAGGTTTTAATACAGTTCTGGCCTTTAGCTAAAACCCCCTTCTTTTTAACAAGTTGTAACTTATAAGTTAATTTTAATAAGTCTTAGCTATTATATCTACGTAGTAATAACGGTTAACTTTACGTAAAATTAGCTAAGTAGGGTATCTTATATATTTAATGCTACTAACGCTGTTAGTTACTTAATTAAAATACGCTATACTGTATCTAGTTTTAGTTTTAATAGAGATGGAAAAAGTGGAAAGATCTATTTTAAATAAGTTAATAATAGAGTAAAGTAACTAATTCTTAATCTGTAAGTAAGATTAATTAAGTAAATATATAAATCGTTTAATTAGTTTATATTACCTTACCTAAGTGTTATTACTGAGAATTATTATAATTTCAGTACTATTAAAAGAGATAAATTGATAAGAGATAATACGCTGCTTAAGATATATAAGCAGCTGTAATTTAACGCCTTTACCTATTAACTTAAGTTTAAATGCTTGCCTGGCTTTATAACTGTTAGGTTTTTACAACCCTAACCCGGCCAGTGTAGTTAGAACAGTGTAGCTAGATCCACGCAGCTGCTCTGCGGCTGCATCTGTGGATCTGCACAGCTAAGAACGCCAGACTCCACTGCTAACCTCGTATTCAGTCAGCTAACCTCACTTCACAGAAGCGAGTGTGGCCAATGTACTCCGTGCACTGGCTACCCTCACGGCTATAATAACACGGCTTCCACTCTCGAAGATAGAAAGAATTAATCACCTTCAACACACACTGCTTTCCAATGCCTTAACTCCTTTTGCATTTCAATAATAATTTAGAAGTTATATAAGCCTTTATAAACCACATATTTATAAGCCTTAAAGTATTTTATTAACTTAAAAGTCTTACCACTCCAGTGAAAATTTACCTTTTATTTTATATAAATGTAGGATATTAAAGTAGCTTAGCTTCTTTTAATAACTTTATCTTTAATCCCTATTATTTAAAGTAGGTATTTATTACTTAGTAACATTAATTATCTTATAAGTTCTATTAACTTTAACCTTACCTTTAAGCAGACCTTAAATCTTAAGGAGTAAGCTAAGTATTACAACCTACACTTAACTCAGGCCTTAAGAGGACTAGACAGGTTAAGACAGAACGTATAACAGGATGCTAAAGACTAAGTAAGCGTTCTAAAGACAGCTTATTAAGCTAGCACTCTTAAACGGGGGTTTAATATCAGTGTAGGTCACTGTTACTATAATACACAAAGGTAAGTCTAAACAGTAAGACACTAATAAATAATTAAATACTGGTATAAGGAACCAGAGTCCCTTATAGCTATTTTAAGCATAATAATAACTATTTATATTAACTACCTAAGTGTCCTAATACTTACTTATTATATTCCCAGGACACTGTCCCAACCTTTATTATCCTAAGGCCCGGGACACTCCCGGCTAGGACACTCTTAATTAGTTATAGGGGCTTTAGGTCCTTACACCCCTAGCCCAGTGCACAGTACTGTATATACTGTCTCCCTGTACTGTTACTTCTGCGGGGGATACGTCGGGCCGCTCTAGCCCAAGTGACGACTTGCAGGTCGTCACACGATTTCTCTAACTGAAACGAGTCCAGTTATAATTATAGTAAGATGGAAGAGAAAGGCCGTGTCTTAGAAGAGGCCGAGGCTGGTTTGGAAAGTGGCCTAAGTAGGCTTATTAACGTTAAATACTTAATATATAGGCTGCTATTAGTAGAGGAGGTATTGGGAATTAAGGACGACGATAAAAACAATGGCGAGACAGACTTTAATAATATATAAGATAAAGACTTCCATTTTAAAGTGTTAAAGTCTAATTGCCAACTTATATACTTAACGGTTAATATCACTTACACCTATCCCAGCTAAGTCAGGGTTCCCTGCCTATTATAAGCTCTTATGAAACTTAAGAGTGTAATCTGACAGGTTTTTACTAAATTCCCATAGCTAGTTCTTTAAATCCCGTATATTAAAGTTTAAGCTATTAATCCAGTTTATAATCACTCCTTAAGATAGATTAGTAAACGGATCAGGGGTAGCGTATTACATAAAATCGATAAATTCCGTATAAGGAAAGAACTTAATATCGGTGGAGAATAAATAAGCCTTATTAAGGCAGTTCACGTAATAAAACCTAGCTGTCCAATTACAGTTATTAGTAAAGTTAAAGTTAAAAAGCGTCTAGTTTCCTAAGATGCTTAACCCATTACCAGCCATTACTAATATCCCTAATACGGTGTTACAGGACCTGCAATTACGAATAGTAAGGGCGAGCTTACTTAGTCGCAGGTGGGAAGTCGCGGATGTTATACAGGTTCTGGGGTGACACGGGAAGGATGAAAGGAACAACAGCTGCGCCACGCCAGTCAATGCCGTCCAGGCGGAAATTGCCGATCCACATTCCGCACGATGCTAACGTGAAACCAACAGCTCTGCGCCTGTGAACAAAACGCCGTATGGCGTGCGGATCCCGGGTGCCAGCGGAGGAAACAACAGTATCCCCCGCAAATTCGTTAACATCTACGATATCGAAGGCAGCTTCTGGTTCCGGCAAGAGACATTTTCCCTGTACGACGGTTTGGTAAGGGTAAATGGCCCGTCCAGGTCATGGACATTGTGATCTCGCCATCGCTCCCTCTCTCAACGGCGGCGGTGGGATGCATGCCGCTCGTGTCGGCTTGCGTCAAGAGGTTGCGGTGGTGGGCGGGGAGGTGGCTTGGATGGCGGCACTCAACGATCACCACCCGCCGCAATGGCCTGTTTGCTTCCGGTTTCGGTGACCGCTTTACGACGCCAATGACATCGCGCCAACGGACGACTTGGTATGCGCAGAGTCGTACGTATCCCTCACGGCCAATGCAGCGGCAAGGCACTGGGAGGGAACGCTGGGCGCGCGAGAAGCAGGCGGGGTTGTGGTCCTGACGACACTCGGTGCACCGTTTCCAATCTTTTGATATCGAACGACAGTCGCTGCAACGGCATCCTTTGGGATCCTCTACGCGATTATTGAGGGAATAATACCATGTCCAATCCCACTTTGCCTCGTCCTTTCGGCAGTCAGAGCAGAGTGCTTCGGTAGCGTCCTTTTCCAGCAGCTTACGCACCCCCGTGGTCGGTGGACACCGTTGCGCTCGGGGCCAGGGTTGGAAAGGCCGCCAGGATACCGAATACGGTGCGGGGCAAGGAGGATCGAGACGTCCGATGGGTGCTGCTTCGGCATCGTCGCGCCAGGCGCAGAAGGGCTCGGCGAGAAATAGGCGGAGAAATATGCGACAGGTTCTCCGGAGGCACTGCAGGCTCACGAAACCCAACTGCTCCATGACCATGACCAGGAGTTCGTCGGGGAGGCTACAGAGGCCGCTGTGCTTTACGTTGTGGATAGCATTTGCTACCAGCGGGTCGACCTCGGCATAGCGACGCTGGCCTTGCCCTATTCGTCCCGTCCAGGCTTTCTCCGGTCACGACGTGTTCTGCTTCATTGTGTTGCGTTTGTGTGACTGCATCTTGTGCGCCTTGTGTTCTTGTGCTGCGGGATGCTGCGGGATTCTGGCGGATGTGCATCGTGGATAGTCGTGGGATCAGTGCTGTGGAATGTGCGGCGTGTCTGTCCTCAAATAGTTCTTTCCGAGGTTGTGAATAAAGTTGCAAAGGGACCATCGCTTGGGCCGAAGTCCAGCCACGCATTACTAAACCATCTCGATGGCGGCTTTCACAACGTTTGGGGTTTCTTTCGAGGTATGCGTGACCCCACAACCAGACATTGTGATCGGCACTCCCGGCGGACAACGCCCTCATTTCCAACTACCGCCATTCCTGTCAGAAACACGGCAACCTGGATTCGATGGAACTGATGGGATTGCAATAATGTGACTGTATTGCTTATGTGGTTCTGGCTTCTAGCCAGAACCTCCTTCTTTTATAAACCTGTCTGTGGGATTCAGCCTCGTCACCACAGCGGCTCAGGCTCACTGGCGTCCTGGCAGTGCCAGGCAGTGTGCCGTGCTTCTGACAGCACGTGACAGCCAGTCAACGATGAGGTCAGTTAACGTTGAGGTCAGTTAAGATCAAGACCAAGGTT
>Ga0247781_1000270_pt1 | contig 15569 bp, 12 predicted proteins | sample UWRJL184509B5_FD_179922 | JGI IMG/M metagenome (GOLD analysis project Ga0247781, IMG submission 179922) | Plant litter microbial communities from Arlington Agricultural Research Station in Wisconsin, United States - UWRJ-L184-509B-5 | ecosystem: Environmental > Terrestrial > Plant litter >...
CGATGGAGGTCTACACCGAGGAGATCTTCGGGCCGGTGCTCTCGGTCGTGCGGGCCGACACGGTGGATGCCGCGATCGATCTGATCAACCGCAATCCGTACGGGAACGGCACGGCGATCTTCACCAGCAGCGGTGCGGCGGCCCGGCGGTTCCAGCGCGGCGTACGAGTCGGCATGATCGGCATCAACGTCCCCGTCCCGGTGCCGATGGCGTACTACTCCTTCGGCGGTTGGAAGGACTCCCTCTTCGGCGACAAGCACGTCCACGGGCCCGAGGGCGTCTCGTTCTACACCCGCGGCAAGGTCGTCACCGCCCGGTGGCCGCACGTCTCGCACGCGTACGACGCGTCCCTGCAATTTCCCACCGCGAGTTAGGGGTCCGCTCATGGAGATCCGTCAGTTGCGCTTGGGCAGCTGTCCCGACTCGTGGGGTGTCTGGTATGCGAACGACCTCCGGCAGACGCCCTGGGACCGGTTCCTGGACGAGATGGTCGCGTCGGGCTACTCGTGGTTGGAGCTCGGCCCGTACGGCTATCTGCCCACCGACCCGGCCCGGCTGGGCGACGAGCTCGCGGCCCGCGGTCTCAGCGTCGCCGGTGGCACGGTCGCCGGTGCCGGGGGCCCGCACAAGGACTTCGACGCCGTAGTCTCGGAGACCCGCAAGGTGGCCGCCCTGGCGTCGGCCCTGGGCGCGGAAAACATCGTTTTTGTCCCTGTTCCCGGCTACCGTGACGACGTGACCAACGCCTATCTCGCGCCGGCCGAGCTCGACCCCGACGGCTGGCAGGCGCTGACTCGCAACAGCACCACCCTCGGCCGGATCCTGCTCGAGGAGTACGGCGTCCACCTGCGCTTCCACCCGCACGCGGACTATCACGTCGAGACCCAGGCGCAGACCGAGCGCTTCCTGGCGGAGACCGACCCCCGCTACGTCTCCCTCTGCCTCGACACCGGCCACCTGGCGTACCGGAAGGCGGACGTACCCGGGATCATCCGCAAGTACCCCGAGCGGATCGGCTACGTCCACATCAAGCAGATGGACCCGGTGATCGCCGAGCGGGCCGTCGCCGAGGATCTCGCCTTCGGCAAGGCGGTGGCTCAGGGGGCCAGCGTCGAACCCCCGGCCGGTGAGCCGAACATCCCCGACGTGCTCGACGCCCTCAGCGAGCTCGACGCCGAACTCTTCGTCGTCGTCGAGCAGGACATGTACCCCGTCGATTTCGACGTGCCGCTGCCGATCGCGCGGCGCACCCGCACGTACCTCAACTCCGTCGGCCTGCACTCCCGGGCCGACGATCGACCCCGTCCAGCCACAGGAGAGAAAATATGACCCCTCGGAACCGCACTTTTCGCGTCTTCGCCGCCGGTGCGACGGTGCTGCTGGCCGCCGCTGCCTGCAGCGGCGGCGGCCGGGAGAAGACCGACGAGTCCGTGTCGGGCGGTGGTAACGCGGCCGGCAGTTCGGGCTACACGATCGCCTTCATCACCCACGAGACACCCGGCGACACGTTCTGGGACAAAGTCAAGAACGGTGCCCAGCAGGCCGCCAAGGACACGGGCGTGACGCTGAAGTACTCGAACGACCCGGAGGCGACCAAGCAGGCCGTCCTGATCCAGAACGCGGTCGACTCCAAGGTGAACGGCATCGCCAGCACGCTGGTCACCCCGGACGCGCTGGCCGGCTCGGTGAAGGCGGCGACCGACGCGGGCATCCCGGTGGTCGGCTTCAACTCCGGCATCGACGACTACAAGCGGCTCGGCGCGCTGATGTACTTCGGCTCGGACGAGACCCTGGCCGGCACCACGGCCGGCAAGCGGATCGCCGACGCGGGCGCCAAGAAGCCCCTCTGCGTCATCCAGGCGACCGGCTCGGTGGCACTCGAGGCGCGCTGCGCGGGCGTGCGAAAGTCGGCCCCGGGCACCGAGAACATCCAGGTCAACGGCGCGGACGACGCCGCGGTGGTGTCGACCCTGCAGGCCAAGCTGGCGCAGGACAAGTCGATCGACTACATCGTCACGCTCGGCGCCCCGATCGCCGTCGACGCGCTCAAGGCCATCGACTCGGCCGGCAGCAGCGCCAAGCTGATCACCTTCGACCTGAACGAGGAGGCCGCCCAGGACATCAAGGACAAGAAGATCGAGTTCTCGATCGACCAGCAGCCCTACGTCCAGGGCTACATGGCGGTCACCTCGCTCTACCTGAACATCAAGAACGGCAACGACATCGGCGGCGGCCAGGCCGTGCTGACCGGTCCGTCCTTCGTGGACAGCGCCAACATCGACAAGATCCTCCCGTTCACCAAGAACAACACACGGTAGGGCGAGGTGGCGACATGAGTCAGACACTTCAGGCGCCAGCTCCGGCGCCCTCGGAACCGACCAACCGCATACGCCTGAGCCTGTCCCAGCGCCTGCTGAGCCGGCCCGAGATCGGCGCCCTGGTCGCCGCGATCATCATCTTCATCTTCTTCTTCGCGACCGCGCCGTCGTTCCGCTCGGCCGAGTCGTTCTTCACGGTGCTCTACCAGTCGTCGATCATCGGCATCGTCGCGGTCGGCGTCGGCCTGCTCATGATCGGCGGCGAGTTCGACCTGTCGGCCGGCGTCATGGTCTACACCGCCGGCCTGGTCACCTCGATGTTCTGCTGGTACTACGGGGTGAACCTGTGGATCGGCGCGGGCCTGTCGCTGATCTTCTGCCTGGCGCTCGGCTTCCTCAACGGCTTTCTGGTGATGCGCACCGGCATCCCCAGCTTCCTGATCACGCTCGGCACGTTCTTCGTGCTGCAGGGGGCCAACCTGGGCGTCACCAAACTGGTCACCGGCACGGTGTCGAGCCCCGACATCAGCCAGATCGCGGGCTTCGACTCGCTCCGAGCGGTCTTCTCGTCCAGCTTCAAGATCGGGTCGGTGACGGTCTGGGGCTCGGTGCTCTGGTGGATCGCGTTCGTCGCGCTCGCGGCCTGGACCCTGCAGCGCACCCGCATCGGCAACTGGATCTTCGCCGTCGGCGGCAACCTCGACAGCGCCCGGGCGGTCGGCGTGCCCGTGGTCCGTACGAAGATCGGGCTCTTCATGACGGTCTCGTTCCTGGCCTGGTTCGTCGGCATGCACCAGCTGTTCCGCTTCAACACGCTGCAGGCCGGCAGCGGCGTCGGCAACGAGTTCCTCTACATCATCGCGGCGGTCGTGGGCGGAACGCTGCTCACCGGCGGCTTCGGCAACGCGGTGGGCGTGGCGATCGGCGCCTTCATCTTCGGCATGACCAGCCTCGGCATCATCTACGCGGGCTGGGACCCGAACTGGTTCAAGGCCTTCCTCGGCGTGATGCTGCTGCTCGCCGTGCTGGTCAACCTCTACGTGAAACGCATGGCCACCAGTAGGAAGGTGGGCTGATCGTGACCGACACCCTGGCCTCGCACGCCGATCGGGACCTCAACCGCGGCGAGCCGCTCATCGAGATGACCGAGGTCGGCAAGTCGTACGGGGCGATCCGGGCACTGAGCGGGATCAACCTGCGCGTCAACGCCGGCGAGGTGACCTGCGTGCTCGGCGACAACGGCGCCGGCAAATCCACCCTCATCAAGATCATTTCCGGTCTGCACCCGCACAACGACGGCAGCCTGCGCGTCGACGGCCAGGAGGTGTCCTTCTCGTCGCCGCGCGAGGCGCTGTCGCACGGCATCGCTACCGTCTACCAAGACCTGGCGGTGGTCGGTCTGATGGAGGTCTGGCGCAACTTCTTCCTCGGCTCCGAGCTGACCGCCGGCCGATATCCGCTGGCCGGACTCAAGATCAAGCAGATGCGGACGATCGCCGACACCGAACTGCGCAAGATGGGCGTCGTCGTCAAAGACATCAATCAGCCCATCGGTACGCTCTCCGGCGGCCAGCGCCAGTGCGTGGCGATCGCCCGGGCGGTCTACTTCGGCGCGCGCGTGTTGATTCTCGACGAGCCCACCGCCGCCCTGGGCGTGAAGCAGTCCGGTGTCGTGCTCAGGTACGTCGCCGCGGCCCGCGACGCCGGCCTGGGCGTCGTCTTCATCACCCACAACCCGCACCACGCCTACCTGGTCGGCGACCACTTCGTGATCCTGAAGCTGGGCACGACCGCGCTCGACAAGAACCGCGCGGAAGTGAGCCTCGACGAGCTGACCACCCAGATGGCCGGCGGCGACGAGCTCGCCGAGCTGTCCCACGAGCTGAAGCGGTGACGCGGATGCTGCAGGTCGGCGTCATCGGCACGGGCATGATCGGCCAGGACCACCTCCGGCGGATGACGTCGGTCCTGGCCGGGGTGCGCGTGTCCGCGGTCTCCGACGTCGACCTGGCGGTTGCGGCCACCGTCGGGGCCCGGGTCGGCGTGCCCGCCTTCGAGACGGGCGAGGCGCTGATCGCGGACCCGTCGGTCGACGCGATCGTGGTCTGCTCGTGGGGGCCGACCCACGAGCAGTACGTGCTGGCCGCGATCACCGCCGGCAAGCCGGTGTTCTGCGAGAAGCCGCTGGCCACCACGCAGGAGGCATGCCTGCGCATCATCGAGGCCGAGGTGGCGCACGGCAGCCGGCTGGTGCAGGTCGGCTACATGCGGCGCTACGACGAGTCATACCGGGCCTTGAAGGCGGTGGTCGGCTCGGGCCGGATCGGGGCGCCGCTGATGATGCACTGCGCACATCGCAACGCCTCGGTCCCCGGCTTCTACGAGAAGGAAATGGCGATCACCGACACCGCCGTCCACGAGATCGACATGGTTCGCTGGATGTTCGGCACGGAGATCACCGGCGTACGCGTCCTGGTCCCGCGCCGCAGTGGCAACGGCGGCGCGCTGCAGGACCCGCTGTTCATGGTGCTCGAGATGGCCAACGGCGTGCTGGTCGACGTCGAGATCTCGGTCAACGTCCGGTACGGCTACGACATCCGCGGCGAGATCGTGGGGGAGGACGGGACGGCCGCGTTGGGCTCGCTGAGTCCCGTCCAGGTGCGCGTGGAAGGCGCCGTTTTCGACCCGGTACCGGCCGACTGGCGGGACCGTTTCCTGCGGGCGTACGACGTCGAGTTCCAGGAGTGGATCGACGCCCTGCGCGACACGGGCCGGCCGGTCGGGCCGAGCGCCTGGGACGGATACGCGGCCGCGGTGGTCTCCGACGCCGGGGTGGCCGCCCTGAGCAGCGGCGACCGGGTCCCGATCGTCCTGGCCGAACGCCCCAAGCTGTACGCCGTGGAGGTGGCCGCCTGACCCTGGCCGCACCCTCGTCCCTTCTCCTCCCCTGAGGTGACCTGGCATGAAGATCGCCCTTGATCCGTACATGCTGCGCCGCGTCCCGCTGCTCGAACTCCCCCGGGTGGTGGCCGGCCTCGGCTACCACCACATCGAGCTGTCTCCCCGCGACGACTTCCTGCCGTTCTTCCTGCACCCCCGCGTCGACAAGGCCGGGGTGGCCGCGTTCCGCCAGGCCCTGACCGAGGCGGAGGTGTCGGTCGCGTCGGTGCTGCCGCTCTACAAGTGGTCGGGCCCCGACGAGGACGAACGGCAGGCGGCCGTCCGCTACTGGAAACGCGCCATCGAGATCACCGTCGACCTCGGTGTCAACGTGATGAACTCCGAGTTCAACGGCCGCCCCTCCCAAGCGGCCGAGAGCGAGGCCCAGTTCTGGCGCTCGATGGAGGAGTTGCTCCCCGTCTTCGAGCGCGAGGGCGTACGCCTGGTCCTGGAACCGCACCCCGACGACTTCCTCGAGGACGGCATCGGCGCTGTCAACCTGATCCGCGGCATCAACAGCGATCTGGTCTCGTTCCTCTACTGCTGCCCGCACACGTTTCACCAGGGCGGCAACCTGGCCGAGATCATCCGCTACGCCGGCCCGCTGCTGACCCAGCTGCACATCGCCGACTCGTTCGACTTCCGCGCGTCGTCGGGCCTGCGCTACATCGTCAACCCGCCCGGCTCGACGGCCCGAGTCCACCAGCACCTGGACATCGGACAGGGCGAGGTCGACTGGGACACGTTCTTCGCGACGCTGAACGAGGTCGGCTTCGACGGCATCGCCACAGTCTGCGTCTTCGCGTGGGAGGAACGCGCGGAGGACAGCGCCCGTTACAACCTGAGCCGGATCAACCAGTACGTCTCGCGTCCTTCAACACCCGAAGATGCCGCGACATCGCAGGCCGACTGATCGGCAACTCGTCCGCAAGCTCCCCCCACAGCCCGCGCCCGAACAGCCCGCGCTCGAACAGCCCGCGCTCGAACAGCCCGCGCTCGAACAGCCCGCGCTCGAACAGCCCGCGCTCGAACAGCCAGACGCGGTTCGCTCGCGTGACCAACAAGATGACCCACAACCTGCCCGGGGCCTGCCCGACAAGGCCCGAAGAGCGCGAGACCCCGCTCAGACCCCAGCCTTGACGGCTGCGGCGAGAAGATTCTCCGCAGCCAGCCGAAGCCCCTCGATCTGATCAAGCTCGGCGTCCTCGTGCTCGATGTTGACGGCCATGTCCGGGTCGATCGCGTGCAGCGCCCGCAGGAACGGCACCCAGAATTCCTCGCCGTGCCCGCGTCCCACGGCCACGAACTGCCATGCCGGTTGCTGCGGCCACTGGTTGAGCGTGTTGTCACCACCCAGGTTGAGCGGGTTCTGGTCGGCCGGCGTGCGGGTGAAGCGGTCGTCGAGGACACCGAAGATCCGGGCGTTCTCCTCGTTGATCCGCGTGTCCTTGGCCGCCGCGTGGAAGACGCGGTCGCCCAGATATTTCGTGGCCGCCACCGGATCCATCCCCTGCCAGAACAGGTGGCTGGGGTCCATCTCGGCCCCGACGTGGGTCGCCCCGGTCTGCTCGATCAAGCGCAGCAGCGTCGGCGGGTTGAAGACCAGGTTGTGCGGATGCATCTCGATACACACCCGGACGTCGGCATCGGCGGCCCGCGCCTGGATGTCGCGCCAGAACGGCACCGCCACCTCGTTCCACTGATAGTCGAGGATGTCGAGCCACTGGCTGTCCCACGGGTTCACCACCCAGGTCGCCGCCGTCGACCCCACCTGGGCGCCCGGCAGCCCCGACATGGTGACCACCCGCTTGACTCCCAGCAGCGCCGCCAGCTCAATGCTGCGCCACAGGTCGTCGGCGTGTTTCGGCCCTACCAGCGGGTCGGGACTCAGCGGGTTGCCGTTGCAGTTCAGTCCGGTGAGCGTGATCCCCGCCTGCTCATAACGGCCCAGGTAGTCCTCGCGAGCTCCCGCACTCGCCAGTAGCTCGTCGATCGGGATATGCGGTGCGGGGATGAAGCCACCGGTGTTGATCTCGGCACTGGTGAGTCCCAGCTCGCCGAGGATCTTCAGCGTTTCGTCGAGGGAGCGGTCGTGCAGGCAGGCCGTGTAGGCACCGAGGCGCATGGGGTGGTCTCCTCAGAGGTTGACGGGCTTCTCGACGGCCGAGACGACCGCTTCGAGGACGCGCAGGTTGTGCAGGCCGTGGGCCAGATCCGGGCAGGGCGGCAGTCCCTTGACCCCGGCGATCTGGTCGAGGAACGCGCGGGCCTGGTAGACGAAGAAGTCGTTCTGGCCGTGGCCGACGGTCGGAAAGTCCATCGGCAGCCCGCGAGCCACATAGGGGTGCCACGGCCCGATGTAGACCGTGCGGGCACCGTTGACCGCGATGTCGGGCCCGCCGTCGATGATGCTGAACTCGGCTGGGCGGGTCAGGTCGAACGAGGCCGTGCCGTTCTCGCAGAACAGGTCGACCTTCAGAGTGTTCGCATGGCCGAACGCGACGCGGGAGAGCGAGAACGTGCCCACCGCGCCACTCGCGTAGCTGGTGGTGAATGTGCAGACGTCTTCGTTCTCCACCGGGACGTGCTCGTCGCTGACCTGGACGCCACCCGCGTGGCCGACGGCGACCCCGAGCGGCCTGGGTCGCTCTCTGACCAGCGTGGCCATCGTCGTGCCCCGCACCGCCGCGGTGGGCCCGCAGAAGAACTCGGCTAGGTCGGTCAGGTGGCTGCCGATGTCGGCCAGCGCGCCGGAGCCGGGACCGCCCAGGTAGCGCCAGCTCATCGGACGCTGCGGGTCGAAGCCGTAGTCGCACCAGTAGTCGCCGACGACGTGGCGCACCGGGCCGAGCGCGCCCTCGACCTGCTCCTTGAGCGCGTTGAGCGCGGGGGAACGCCGGAAGGTGAAGCCGACCGCGCCGACCTGGCCGGGAGCGGCGGCGGCCGCGGCCACCATCGCCTCACCGTCGGCGACGCTCGGGGCGAGGGGCTTCTCGCAGAGCACGTGCTTGCCGGCGGCCAGCGCGGCCTCGGTGACCTCGCGGTGCAGGTTGTTGGCGACCGCGACGCTGACCGCGTCGACGTCGGGAGCCTCGACGACGGCCCGCCAGTCGGTCTCGGCGCGCTCGTAGCCGTAGCGGGCGGCGGCATCGGTCGCGAAGGGCTCGTGCAGGTCGGCGACGGCGACGAGCCGCGGGGCGGGCTGATCCAGACCGAAGACGGTGGCGGCCTGCCGGTACGCGTTCGCGTGGGCGCGGCCGACCATGCCCGCGCCGATCACGGCGACTCCAACTGTCATCTGAGGACCTCGAGTCTTCCTGGGGGCGAGTTCTTAAAGCGCTTTAAGACCCCTGTAATATCGATGTTGATCTCGCAGCGTGTCAACCCGTTCACGAGGAGTGAAAATGGATCAACATGGGCTGGATCAACATGGGCTGGATCAACGTCCGCTGGATCAACGTCCGCGCCTCTCCGATGTGGCCGCCCGCGTCGGCGTCTCGCCCGCGTCGGTCTCGCTCGTGCTGCGTGGCGCCCCCGGCCCGAGCGCCGAGACCCGGGAGCGCGTGCTGGCCGCCGCCGCCGAGCTGGGCTACCGCGCCGACCGTACGGCCAGCCTTCTGGCCCGTCGCCGCCGCCACCTGCTCGGCGTCCTGCTCGACGTGCGCAACCCGTTCCACGCCGAGCTGGTGGAAGAGATCCAGATCGAGGCGGACCAGGCCGGGTACGAGGTGGTTCTCTCCACCCTCACGCGCAACCGGGATGAGGCACGGGCGATCGAGACCCTGCTCGACTTCCGGTGCGAGGCGTTGATCCTGCTCGGTCCCGACGCGCCCGACGGTGACCTCGGCCGGCTCGCCGCCCAGGTGCCCTGCGTCGTCGTCGGCCGTACGGTGCGCGGTGTCGACGTCGACGTGGTGCGCCCGGCCGACGCTGTGGGCGTCGACGCGGCTCTCGACCACCTGATCGGTCTCGGCCACACCCGGATCGCGTTCGTCGACGGCGGTCGCGGCGCGGTGGCGGCCGCCCGGCGTCGCGGTTACCGCCGGGCGATGCGCCGGGCCGGCCTGGTCGCCCAGGTGCTGCCGGGCGATCACACCGAGGAGGGCGGTGTCCGCGCCGGTCGCCTGCTCGCCGCCGACCCCGGCCGACCCTCCGCGGTCGTCACCTCCAACGACCGCCTCGCCGTCGGCCTGATGGACGCCCTCGTCCGCGCCGGCGTCGACGTCCCCGGCCAGGTCTCCGTCGTCGGCTACGACGACAGCACCCTGGCCCGCCTCGCCCACATCGATCTCACCTCGGTCAATCAGGACGCTCCCGCGCAGGCCCGCGACGCCGTGTTCGCCGCCGTGTCCCGCCTCGACGGCGGCCGGACGGGCGCCACCGAGATGGTCCTGGTCCCGCGCCTCGTCGTCCGGGGCAGCACGGCGCCGCCGAAATGTCGTACCCCCGGAGCAGGCTGAGCCAAGACGTTCGACGAGGAGGAGGACACGCTCGTGAGTCCGAAACCGCGTGGCTTCGGCCACCACCGGGCCGGTAACATCGGCGGGGCAAGGCGCTGATGGGGACGAGTAAGACCGCACGCAGCCAGGAGAGACCCGGGGACGGTGGAAGCCCGGGGGCGAGCGCGGTCCCAAGATCACCCCGGAGCCGTCGGAGGAAAGGCCGGCAACGGCCGATTAGAACCGACCGCACCCACTTCGAGTGGGCCGTGGCTTCCTGCCGTGGCCAAAGAGGGTGGTACCGCGGGGCGTCGCCTCGTCCCTCTGTCGCGAACCGTCCGACGGAGGAGCCCGCTTTGTATCGCCAGGTGCCCGCGCAGGTCGACCTGCCCGCGCTCGATCACGACGTCCTGCGGTTCTGGCGGGAGAAGCGGATCTTCGTCCGCAGCCTCGAGCAGTCCGCGGGCCGCCCGGAATGGGTGTTCTACGAGGGCCCGCCCACCGCGAACGGCAGGCCCGGCGCCCACCATATCGAGGCCCGCGTCTTCAAGGACGTGTTCCCGCGCTACCGCACGATGAAGGGCTACCACGTCGCCCGCAAGGCCGGTTGGGACTGCCACGGCCTGCCCGTCGAGCTCGCCGTCGAGAAGGAGCTCGGTCTCAGCGGCAAGAAGGACATCGAGGCGTATGGGGTCGCCGCCTTCAACGACCGTTGCCGAGCCTCCGTCACCCGGCACACCGACGCGTTCGCCGAGCTCACCGAGCGCATGGGCTATTGGGTCGACCTGGCCGACGCCTACCGCACGATGGACCCCGACTACATCGACTCCGTCTGGTGGTCGTTGCGGCAGATTTTCGACAAGGGTCTGCTGGTCGAGGATTTCCGCGTCGCGCCGTGGTGCCCGCGCGACCAGACCACCCTCTCCGACCACGAGCTCGCGCAGGGCTACGAGACCGACGTCGACCCGGCGGTTCACGTCCGGTTCCCGCTCACCTCGGGCCCGCTCGCCGGCCGGGTGTCGATGCTGGTCTGGACGACCACGCCGTGGACCCTGGTCGCCAACACGGCCGTCGCGGTCAATCCCGAGGTGACCTATGTCGTCGCGACCGACGGCACCGAGGAGTTGTTGCTCGCCGAGCCACTGGTGGAACAGGTGCTCGGCGAGGGCTGGCGCACGACCGGCGAGGAGTTCGAGGGCAAGCAGCTCGAGGGCTGGACCTACCGCCCGCCGTTCGACCTGGTCGACGTGCCCGACTCGCACATCGTCATCCTCGCCGGCTACGTCACCACCGACAGCGGCACCGGCCTCGTGCACCAGTCACCCGCGTTCGGTGCCGAGGACCTGGCCGCCACCCGGGCGTACGGGTTGCCGATGGTCAATCCGGTGCTGCGCGACGGCACTTTCGAGCCCGAGATCCCGCTGGTCGGCGGCCTCTTCTTCCGCACCGCGAACGAGCCGCTCGTCGAGGAACTGCGCCGCACGGGCCTGCTGTTCCGGCTCGACCCCTACGAGCACCAATATCCGCACTGCTGGCGCTGCCACACCGCGTTGATCTACTACGCGCAGCCCTCCTGGTACGTGCGCACCACCGCCGTCCGGGACGAGATGCTGCGCGAGAACGAGAAGACCACGTGGCAGCCCGAGACGGTCAAACACGGCCGGTACGGCGACTGGCTGACCAACAACGTCGACTGGGCGCTGTCGCGCAACCGCTACTGGGGCACCCCGCTGCCCATCTGGCGCTGCGCCGAAGGCCACCTGACCTGTATCGGCTCCCGCGCCGAACTGGGCGAGCGGGCCGGGCGCGACCTGTCCGAGCTCGACCCCCACCGGCCGTACATCGACGAGGTGACCTTCGCCTGCCCGCAGTGTGCCCGGACCGCGACGCGGGTGCCCGAGGTCATCGACGCCTGGTACGACTCCGGGTCGATGCCGTTCGCGCAGTTCGGCTACCCGTACAAGAACAAGGATCTGTTCGAGCAGCGCTTCCCCGCGCAGTTCATCTCCGAGGCGATCGACCAGACCCGCGGCTGGTTCTACACGCTGATGGCGGTGAGCACGCTGGTCTTCGACCGCTCGTCCTACGAGGCCGTCGTCTGCCTCGGTCACATCCTGGCCGAGGACGGCCGCAAGATGTCCAAGCACCTCGGCAACATCCTCGAGCCGATCCCGCTGATGGACACCCACGGCGCCGACGCGGTCCGCTGGTTCATGGCCTGTGTCGGCTCGCCCTGGTCGGCCCGCCGGGTCGGCAACACCACGCTGCAGGAGGTCGTCCGCAAGACCCTGCTAACCTACTGGAACACGGTCGCCTTCCAGGCCCTCTACGGCCGCACCGCGGGCTGGTCGCCGGCGGCGGAGGACCCGGCGCCCGCCGACCGTCCGCTGCTCGACCGCTGGGTGCTGTCCGAGCTGAACGCCTTGATCGGCAAGGTCGACACGGCGCTGGCGGCGTTCGACACCCAGGAGGCGGGCCGGCTGCTCGCCGCGTTCGTCGACGACCTTTCCAACTGGTACGTGCGCCGCGGTCGCCGCCGTTTCTGGCGTGGTGACCGGGCCGCGCTCGCTACCCTGCACGAGGCGCTGCGCACGGTGACGCTGCTGATGGCGCCGCTCACCCCGTTCATCGCCGAGCGTGTCTGGAGCGACCTGGTCGTCCCCGTCGACCCGCAGGCCACCGAGTCGGTGCACCTGGCCGCCTTCCCCGAACCCGACACGTCGCTGATCGACCCCGCTCTGTCGACCCGGATGGCCTTGGTCCGCCGCCTGGTCGAGCTGGGCCGGGCGGCGCGCGCCGAGTCCGGGATGAAGGTGCGCCAGCCGCTCTCCCGCGCGTTGATGTCCGGGTCCGGGTTCGACGACCTGCCCGCCGACCTGCTCGCCGAGATCGCCGCCGAGCTCAACGTCGGCGCGGTCGGCCCGGTCGCGGGCTCGTTCGTCGACACCACCGCCAAGGCCAATTTCCGGACGCTGGGCCGGCGCTTCGGCAAGAAGGTGCAGCAGGTGGCCCAGGCGATCGCGGCCGCCGACGCGGCCGAGCTGACGGACGCCCTGCGCACCTCCGGGACGGCGACGATCGAGGTCGAGGGCGAACTGATCACGCTGACGCCCGACGAGGTCGTCATCACCGAGACCCCGCGAGCCGGTTGGGCAGTTGCCTCCGACTCCGGCGCGACGGTGGCCCTCGACCTGGAGATCACCCCCGAGCTACGCCGAGCCGGTGTGGCCCGTGACGCCGTCCGCCAGATCCAGGAGGCCCGTAAGGCGAGCGGCCTGGCGATCTCCGACCGCATCGACCTGCGCTGGTCGGCCACCGACGAGACAGCCCAGGCTTTGACCGACCACGCCAGCCTGGTCGCCGACGAGGTCCTCGCCACCTCCTACGAACCCGGCGACGATCCGGCCTGGCCCGAAGCCCGCGAGTTCACCGACGAGACGATCAGCCTCACGTTCTGGCTGCGCAAGGCCTGAGCGACTTCCGCACGCGGCGGTTGACGGGCTCCTGCTCAAATCGTCAGCCGCAGCGAAGGATGCCTGCCTTCTGCTTGGTTTCGAGGACGTGGCGGGCGGCGTCGTTGACCCGAGCGCGGAAGGACTGATCCTTTTCGGCCTTGGCGATGAGGGCGCCAGCCATCGGGGCGGTGTCGGACGGGACGATGGTGAGGACCAGGTCGCCGCCGGCGGCCACGAACCCCACGGCTCGTCGGGCGGGGGAGTAACCGGTGACCGCCCGCGCGGCACCCAGATCGTCGGAGATCACCAGGCCGCGGAAGCCGATCTTGTCGCGGAGCAGACCGGTGATGATGGGCTTGGAGAACGCGGCGATCGCGTGGGGGTCGAGCTTCGGATACGACGCGGACGAGATCATCACGCTCGCCGAGCCGGCCTCGACGCCCGCCACGAACGGGCCCAGGTAGGGGTCGTTCACCGTCGCGGTGCTGTCGGTCGCGCCGGTGGAGGTGTCGGTGTTGACGCGGACGCGGCCCAGGCCGGGGAAGTGCTTGAGAACCGTAAGGACGCCGGCGTCCTGCGAGGCGGGGACCACCAAGCGGATCGCCGTCGCGACCCGCTTGGGGTCGGAGCCGAACTCGCGGTGGAACGCGCCGATCGGCGGGTTCTTGGTGCCGATGCTGGTGGGGACGGTGTCGGCGACCGGGGCCAGGTTAAGGTTCACGCCGATCCTGGCCAGCCGGCCGGCACTTTCGCGGGTGGTGTCGCGCAGGGTCGCCGCCGGGCCGCTGCCCAGCCGGAACGCCGACGGCAGGCGGGGGAAGTCGGGGCCCTTCAGGGTCTGCACGCTGCCGCCCTCCTGGTCGAGGGCGACCAGCATCGGGATGGCGGCCCGCTTCTGCAGGACGGCGACGTCGGACTTCAGTTCGGCGGCGCGGTGGGTGCTGCGTCCGCGCAGGAAGAAGCCGCCCACCCGGTAACGGGTGAGGGTGTCGCCGATGCCGCTCGGCGCGTTGACCGAGACCCCGACCATGAGCAGCTGCCCCACGCGTTCGGGCAGATCGAGGCCGTCGAGCGTAGCGGTGACGCAGTCAGGCGGAACGGCCGACGACGGAGTGACCGGAGCCGAAATCGGAGCCGAAACCGGAGCGGACCTCGGCGCCGTGGAGGCCGAAGCGGACGAGGCCGGTGCCGCGGCGAGGGGTGGCGGCGCTGCTTCCGGCGACTTGTCGTGGGAGCAGGCACTCAACGATACGATCAGGACCACGGCGAGCCAGCGTCTCTTCATCAGCGGCCACGTTAGTCACCCGGCGCCCGTTCCGCTCGCAGCCCCTCGAAGGCCAGGGTGGTCACCGCGTCGGCGAGCGCCTCGGCTCCGCCCGGGCGAGGGCGGTACCACTCCGTCAGCGAGTTGACCATGCCCAGGAGCAGGCGTGCCGCCGTCGGCGGATCCACATCGGGGCGTACGCCGCCCTCCGCTTGGGCCTGTTTGACAAGCTCGGTGACCAGGCCGTCGAACTCGCGCCGCCGCTCCAGGGCCTGCTGCTCGACCTCGGTGTTGCCGCGCACCCGGAGCAGGACGGTCACGTACTCGAACCGCTCGTCGAGTACCAGCACACTGCGGCGGATCAACTGCTCGAGCCTTTCGAGCGCCGGTACGTCGAGGGCTCGTACCTCATCGGCGGCATCGAAGAGACCGTCGAGCGCCCGGTTCATCGCCATCTGAAGCAATTGTTCCTTGCCGGTGATGTGGTGGTAGACGCTCGATTTCGTGATGCCGAGAGAGACCGCGATGTCGAACATGCTGGTGTAGTCGTACCCGCGGTCGTTGAAAAGCCGCACGGCCGCGGCCAGCACGGCATCCTGGTCATGCCCGGGTCGTCCGCGTCGACGGGGCTCCTGAGTGGGTGCCATTCTCGCTCCCGGGCTTGATTACCGACCGACCGGACGGTAGATAATGATGGCACGCGAGCGCAAGGGAGCGCAGGATGACCACCCCCGCCGAGTTCTACGAGACGCATGCCGATCTCCTCGATCAGGCCGTCCGGGCGACCACCGTCCGCGACTACTGGTCGGCTTTCCCCGAGTCGCCCAGCAAGTCGGTCTACGGCGAGCAGGCGGCCCCCGAGGGCGAGCGGGCCTTCCGGGCATTGCTCGGCCAGTCCTTCCCGATCGAGGTGCCCGGCGCCGCGGGCAGCGTGTCGACCGAGCGCTCGCCGTGGGGCCTCGAACTCGGCATCAGCTATCCGAAGGCTGACCCGCTGGCGCTCGTCGCCGCCGCCCGCGCCGCCACCCCGGCCTGGCGTGCCGTCGGGCCGCAGGGTCGAGCCGGCATCGCCGCCGAGATCATCAAGCGGATCAACGCGCGCTCCTTCGAGCTGGCTCACGCCGTGCAGCACACCACCGGTCAGGCTTTCGTC
>Ga0247781_1000271_pt1 | contig 15557 bp, 16 predicted proteins | sample UWRJL184509B5_FD_179922 | JGI IMG/M metagenome (GOLD analysis project Ga0247781, IMG submission 179922) | Plant litter microbial communities from Arlington Agricultural Research Station in Wisconsin, United States - UWRJ-L184-509B-5 | ecosystem: Environmental > Terrestrial > Plant litter >...
CCACTGGTAGTAGTGCAGATTCAGAAAGCGTAGATGTGGGTGTGGAGAAGGTGAAGTTGGGTGCGGGGAGAAAGAGACTAGGTCGACTAGTAACCATCCCAACTCCATCCCACCGCCCCCCTCATGCGTAACTAGCCATCCCCAAAAGAGAACATCACAACCATAAAAACAACCATAAAATAGTTCAGACGAAATTGAGCATAATGCACGCACGTCCCCATCCGCAGCCAAGAAGCTGCAAAGACGGAGAAGCTACTATAGCGTCCGTCCTCCACGCACTGGCGTAAAAAGCAAAACACCAAGCTTGCCCCCCTTCAACAACGTGGTGCCCCGGTTGCGAACAAAAGACAGTCGAGACAACCTCCCCCCGATCCGAGCATTCCGGCCGGAGGTACACTAGTCACGATAGCGGGCGCCCGTTTACACCCTATCTATAGCACACCTGCCTACTCCTCTCAGATCTGAGACTCTAGCGTCGACATCCCACATGGAAAGGAAAACGAACTTGATCATCTGGCCTATAACCGAGCAGCCCAAAGTCAGTCCAATGCGATGGAAGCCTCCATGGAAGATTCCACAATGACACAAAACTGTTTGACACGAGACTAAACCTTCCTGCCCAGAATTTCCAGTCCTCCGGTAAACAAGTCAACTGATGTCAGAATGTCTCACAATCGGCCGCCAGAAACCAAAGATTGCGCAGGCTATTCCGTATCCTCATACTGTGCCTGCCGTACGCCATACCCACGACCATGGTAAACAGTAAATTCCAAGGGCAAAAAAAGCATTGGCCAGCACCCAGAGTTTGGTACGGTATGGCTTGGTCTTGTGAAACCAGTGCAAGAGAAACAAAAACGAGGGAGGTGGCGTTGGCCAAGGCCCGACCCGATGAAAAAGGTGAGACAATGGTGGCCGCCCGCCCCAAATCCACGTGGTTGACCTGGACCAGGCCTGTAAAACAAAACACCAGGGGGGGAATGAGGGGGGGAATGATTGGCGATCATCGAGGACCGGACGAAATACCCAATTCTCATGCTTGGATATCCAGCCGGTACCTGAGTCTCTACCACGAGCTGTTGAATTCCAAAGACAACAAACAACCAGGTAATATCTCGTAATGCATCAACAGCAACGCTCGTTGGGTAACCCGTACTGTACAAGAACTCGAATAAACAAAATGCCCAACAAGAGGCCCGTGTAAGTCCTCGATCCATGTTGTGACGAAGGATAACCAATAGTGGATACCCACCAGTGACCACCACTCCCAACTGCATGGAGACAGCCTGGGGTAGTCAACAAAACAAGTTAAAGCAGGGAACCAAACAGGTTAAAAACACCATAAAACAAATAAAATAAAAAGAACAATAACACAGCTCCGATATAATAAGAACAAGGTAAGAATAACAACCCCCAACCCCAATCAAACTCAAAGGGTTCTGTAACTTTTGACTCCATGTCCATCAAAATGCAACTTTGTACGCCCTAATCGAAACAGTGCTCAGGGCATGTGTTCACGCACACTGCACGCTCAAAAGCTGGTCCTCTCCACAGCGGTATGCACTGCAGTGCGGTGCACAAGCACGACGTCTCTCGATCTGCCCGTAATGTATGCTCATGTGGCTTACTTGCAGTCCAATATCTACCCAACAAAAATCACTCGGTGGTTGCTCAGTAACACTATGTGCCGACATGATGTTCTGCTTCATGTGGTGAGCTTTTCTGCCTGCCTCTGCGTTAGCTTGCATGTTCTACCAAACTTTTTTGCCTCTTCAATCACAACCAAGGTGGTCTTGCAGATAGAATACAAGGGGTTGACCAAACAAAAACAGCCATATTCTCTTCCGAATTCCGTCAACCTGCAGCCAAAAGAACTGCGCAAACGACAAGAATCCCATCACCTTTTCTGGCAGGTCAATTATGTGCTTGCGAGCTCCAAAAAAAAATCGTCAGCATCGTACGATGGTCCAAAAGGCGTCTGTGCTTAGTGTAGAGAACAAACCAAACCTGGGAGAGATGTCATCAACCGATGCAACCCTCACACTATTTCCGTCCGTCGTCGGAGAGCGACCGCTAACCCAGATCTCAACGGCCAGCCAGCTCAACCTGCCCGTCCGTCACCTGTCAATCCAACAACGGGGAACGGTAACATTCGCTATCCGTCCCCAAGAAAACAACGAGATTGCGAAAATCAAACCAGGTCAATGCAAAACACCTTTGCCCAGTCTTTTTCTTCATAAACGGGTCTAGCGGCAGACTTTAAGTGCTTGCATCGCGAAATGCCCTCTTCACCTCAAACCCCGAAACTGATCAATCTCAAGCCGCCCTTGGACCAGCTCCCTTCCCGTTGGCCAAAGCGCAACTTCATCATAAGCCGCGAGAATCATATGCAGATTGTACCTGGATCTCGACAAAATAGATGAAGATGCCGCATCTCGCTTGATTGAATATCCAGAGAGGAATAACTGCTTGCTGTTGGATGCGGCTGGCTGGCTGGCTGCCGAAGGGGGTGCGAGACTATCTTGTAGACGAAGTGGGTGTGGCGGGGAGGGCAACGACTGGGAAACACAGGGAATTGACGAATCAGAGGCCGCCCGGACCTGGCCTGGTCAATTGCGTGCTGCTGAAACAAACGTCGTTTTTAGCCCCGCATTCGTGCATCCAGTGGCTGCAGCGTTCGTGATTGATATGCCATGTTTTAAGCCGATGAGGTCCTGTATCTTGGGTATTTTCCACGAGGCGTATCTGTACCATATCAAAGATGATTATCTCTTGGTCGAAACGTTATCTGGGTAGTATAACCCCCAAGAGAGTCGCATTATTTGATATGTTGATAAGAGCTCGACATCTACACTAGTGTAGAGGCTTATCCTGAATGAGACTCTGGCGTGGAAAGCCAAACCGGGCAGTGATTGGTGCTCCCGCGCTAGGGAACGGTTGGAGAAGCCGAGCAGGGACCCCTGCCGATAAAACGTGACATAACGGGGGGACCCCTGAGGATCTCGGAAAGATCGCGAAGATCCACAACCAGCTTTCTCAGGGGGGCGGGGCAAAACTTTGTCTGGGTGGGACTTCGGCAAGCAACAATAGTTTCGAATTGGGGGTAGAGAAGCTTCAGAAGATACGGCGGGAATAACCTTAAGTTTTCGACATGAAGGGGCAGAAACAAAATGCAAGATATCATCGTGGGTTTGTGCAGGCGCACGTGAAGCCAGAAGCTCCGCAGCTGGGAATATCGGGGGCAAGCGTTCCTGCAGCGCATCCGTTTATCTGCGAGCGGTTTTTACAGTGTTGTTCCAAGTTGGGGTGGTTGTAAGTCGGGTGGACAGAAAACGTTCTGTCTCCCAAGTTGGGAGAGTGACAGCATGCCAGCCTGGGGCACAGTGCTTCTGCGGCTGCAATAAGTCGAATCCCGTTATCTGGAACTGTACAATACGAAGAACTGAGGATACAAATGCTCAAGATCGCTCCGCACGGTGCTCAGTGTTTCTTGCTTGCTTCGCATATCAATCAGAACCTGCAGGAGACTCGGCCAAATTCAGGCACACCCACAAAATGGTGTTCCCATTTGGGCCATGTGTCGTAGAGGTCCTTGAAAGAGGTTCCTGCATTTCAAAATACCAACTTTTGATCTCTTCCGGTTGTAGAGTGCCGTTTGCCATGGCATACCAGACGGCAGTTGCAACAGTGACCCGAACTTTGAGTGGTCATGATGCAGGTGACGGAAAGCTCTGGGTCGTGAACCAGAGGTGCTATCAGGATGGAGAGCCCTCAACGATACCACACATGCTATCACACTGATATTGATCATAGTCCGAATCCCAGGAAATCCCTCCGCGCAAGTAGCATTAAAGTGCTCACCGCCATAAGCTCTGGGTAGTATTCCTGGGGGAAAGAGGACTAAATGGAGATTTTCTGCAGCGTGGCCTGTGAAATGCAACATAAATCTGCACGAAAAGGCTTCATAGCAACACTGGGATATGGCGAAAACCGGGTGACAGGCGTCGATCAACCTGCAGCTAGGAGCTTGGGGCAGCTGTGTCTCGATATGTGCTCTGCTCTCAGTGCCCAAGCAAGATATTCAACCGGATAGATGGTATTGTGGTTGGAGAATAGGCGCCGTGACCACCTCGCACTATGCGATTAATCTCACATCGGAGCTTTTGATCTGGCAGCAAATGCAAGGTCTACTGCGGTTGAAAAGATCAGACGAAAAGCCAAGCTCGCCAGGGTATTTCAAACCTGCAGTATCGGGTCTGGTCTGTGTTTGAACGCATGAACTCGGTTGCTGGACTGGCTGGTGGGAGAACCTCCCCACGAACCGACCGCACCGAGTCCACAGCTAGGAGATGCCACTAAGCTGCGTCGCAAGTGATCGTCCCTTATCTGCCCACTGTTCAAGAGTTTAGTTCCAGGTCGCTGCAGTCGGCAGTGATTGTTGACGTTGAATCCGGGGAGTTGCTACCGCGATTTTCCGCGGTTAGAACTAGGTCCCGTTCCGTCTTCGACTTGTCCCGCCGTGTGCAAGGGTGTGCTTATCGATAGCCATAGCCGATCAACGTCACCACCTTCATGCTGTCTGGTTTGCGCGTTTGGAGATGCCTCATATCCGTTAGGACAACGTCCATCAACACTGGCTTGGGGCGAGTATCCGTATGCTTGAGAAGGGCTGAGCATACAATCTCTCTTTTGGTTGCAAAGAGTAAATCACGGCGAAGGGAGTTGGCCACGGACGGGCCGCAGCCAGGGAATGGACCAAGGGTAAATCATGGCGCAACTTTTGCGCAAGGCACCGTGAGCCTCCAGCCAATGTGCCCGGGGTTCAAGTTTAATGAGAGCACTCCCCGTAGCAAGGCAAACCCTCCGGTTCAGCTTGAGGATGGAGGCTGTGAATATTGTGACAGAGCGAGGAATCCAACAAGCCGCTAAGAATCAACCCCCTTGGTATCTGGGCAATGTTGGAGGCCAAGTTTGGGTATAATTTCGTTTGGGTGTGTCAGGTGAAGCACAAAAAATGTGTGATATCAGTCAAAGTCAGGACTGTGCCTCTCGGGGATTTGGTGTTGGCCATAGTGAAAGTTTCACTGCGCATCAGAAGGCTCCAAATAGTAACGACCGCTCACTCGGCCTTCCTCAGACGGGAGAGGCGGCCGAATTATCCGGGACCCGGTGCGCACTGACCCTCGGGCTGCTTGCTCTGAAGATCATGATTTGATATGTAGACGATGAGATAAGCATGGTGATGGGATTGTATTATGGGAGGCTTGTTGGTGATCTTCTCCAAAGAGTTATCTGGTTGATGCTGTGACTTTCTGCCTCTGGGTCGCCCTTCCCACGAAACTGTGCGCAGACAAATGACTGAGCTATTCATGGGAACATGGCAGACGGTCGCGGAATCGGTTGTTGGAGATGGGCCACGAGGGAGGGCCCGGAGGTGATTCTAACCTCAACCTGGCCAAATTGACCAATTGGATTTGGAGGACGACATAAAAAATTATCGACAAAGCTCTGGTTGTGGTCGTCTCCATGAAACAGACCCTGTGGTCTAGGAATATGTGATTGAAGCAATTTTGGGATAGAATACCGGTTATCTGTCAAGTTGACTCGATGCATGCTGTGCGCGCGGACAATCCGTTGTGTTTGAAATTTGATGTCGTCGTTGCAATGGATCCGGGGAACGGTACGGAGTCGACGTCGAGTGGAGTGGTAGGGGGTCAGTGGAGCGGTGGTGGATCGACCAATCAGCGGGGTTTAGCAGCTGAGAAAGGCAACTGTGACAAGCAGTCTGGGGCCGCTGGATGAGGTCTATGAATTGCTGATCTTCTCATGGAGAATCGAGGCTAAACCGGCATGAGAGTGGCCAAAAGCTCACATATCGGTGTTCCAGAGATGCCTAACCATCCATCATTGAACCAAGTCGTGACTTGACCGAGAACTGAATGGGCAAAATGTTTCCATCTTTTCCGCCGTTCTTGCCACTCCAGTCATGCAAGCCTCCCTCGTGAGTCCCAGAAGCTTCTCTTAGACAGGAAGGAACAGCCCTCACAACTACGAACCATGAAGAGATCATTCATGCGCCAACTCCACTGACATGACTTCTTCGGCCACTGCCGTACCTGGGCACCTAGTGATGTGATATGAAGAGAAGAGAAATTCTCCGGTGGATCTCAGATCTTATCTGGCAGTCATTATTCGCCTTCCAGTTTCTTTACGTCTCCCATCGCATATGCACTCGAGGCACTCATTTCATCACATATTTTGCCATAACTCGTCCATTATGGTTTATCCTTGCTTGCCGGAAGCCAGCATTGTTTACTCGAATGATGGCCTGGTCGATCACTCCTTCAATGCCATTGTGTCTTGCTTCTAAACGATTCAATATCGCCACATGTACAGGATCCGCAATTCGACTTTTCTTTTTCAACAGGATGACATGTTTTTTTGGTGGTTTATCGCATTATCTCGATGATTTCGCAGACTCGCTCTGGCTGACGTTAGCGGCTCTTGGTGCCACTCAACGACATTGCTGTCTCCGATTCGCCCCTCCGCACGTTTTTATCCCTGCTGCTGGCCAATAGGCTTCGTTGCGGGAATGCATCTCGACTTCGATACCGTCCGTGCGGATTCTCTGCATCCCCTTTCCCCTCCTTTCCTCCCATCTCGCCATCAACCCTCGCAGAGGATTTCAGACTGGCGAACAAAGGGTCGAATACAATACCACTTCCCCAGACTCTCAGGACTCTTTATCCCGTCGTTTGAGGCCTCAGGCGATGCACAACGGCTGGCGATGGAGGACAAAACCATCACGGGTTCCCAAATGAGTGGATCATACATGGCAGGAGGGCAGTAACAGGCGGAAAAAGGAAACCCGTCCCGTTCCCAACTTCAGCACCACCGGCTGGACCGTCTGGCTGTCAAGGCGTAAACATGGACAAGGAGTCCAGAAGCCTATCGCATGCTGTAGATTTTGGTATAGCAATGCACAGCACTGAGCATCACAGCAGTATGGGAATATCGATGAGCTCTCGAGCCTCTCGGCGAGTGCGGGGTTAAGATGGGGCACCGCAACAGGCTCAAGTTCTCAACGCTGGGCATCGACGTCTGCAGTGCATTGTTCGCAAACCTCCTTCACCTCATGAATCTGCAACCACTTTACCGTACCGCACCGCTTCGACATGAGCTATCCGAACCCCTAGGTCTTCCTTCTGGAACAGCTCTCCACGTGGACGAGGTCTGGGTATTTTGATCCTCTTCCTCCGCTGCCTTTGTCGGTGTAGCGGAGGGTTGCCTTGCCGTGGCTCACCGTCAGAGCCGGTCGAGAACCTGAGCTGAGGATGTGGACGCAAAGCCATCTGAGTGCCAGATTGAACACTTCGGGCTCCCTCACTCGGTGCCTGTGATGCTCGACGCTCGACGCTCATGCTGGCGGCACTTCTGGCAATATTGAAACTTGAACTTTCTGCCGGCTTCCTATTCGGACGCATGGCATCGCATGGCTTCTGTATGTTGCCGCCTCTGCATCCTCCTACCGTCTTGCTGTTGGACTCATCACTCGTGGCCAGTCGAAACAGAATTCTGACTGCTTGGACTCCAGTGTTGCTCCGGCTTGCCCACAGCGCATGTCAATTGCTGCAGGCACTTAGATGCACCCCAGTTGTACCAGAAAACCCTTCATTTTAGCCAAAAGCAACCCACTGCCTTCTTGCCTGTGCTCGAGGAGCTCTCGTTGGAGTCGAGTCGTTAACGCTCGCCGATATCGACAAGCATCGATGCGGCGGCCGGCCCCTGTCGTAGTGGGGTACCCACCGAAAAGGCCCCCTAGAGCCCCTCGAGCCCCCTTTGCGGACTAGCGTGGCTACTCAGTGCTGCCCTGCGAGAACAGGGAGGCATGTAAGTCAAGGGTCGGGCTCGACCCAAAGGGGTCTAAGCGGTTTCACTCTCTCTGGTATGCAGCTGTTTCTCACATTCGCTCGCTTGTCACCCCATGTACCCCCCTTGGCATGTTTCCTCTTTGCTCCCTGCCGTCAGGGGTCTAGATACCTTGGGCTGCCCCTTTTATCCACCACATCCATGGGTACCCAGCCACCTCTGTCTCTCGGCCATATACATGTAGCGACAAGCAACGGGCTGTCTCAGACAGCTTCTCCTGTCACGTTCGTATCGAGGCCAGAAAGGTACTTGCCAGAGACTCGAAGCTCCATCTGCTTACAGGGAAACTGGCACTGGCCAATGAGGTGTCGTTGCTTTGGTCGATCAGCAGTGCCTAGTGGTCTCCCAAGAAGCCGGGTTGCTCAGTTTGCGACTGCTTCCTCTGCCCTGTCTCTGCTTGTTGCAAGCTTCATGTCCCCTTGTCGGCCTGCTCCTCTCTCAGTCTAGTGTTTGAATCCACTTGGGAAAGGCCTGGCCTCGATGCAACGGGGAGGAAAAGGTCGAGTTGAAGTGAGTGCATACATATATGGCCGCACCACACCCTTTGGCCTATCAACCGGTCGATATTGTAAGAGCTTTAATCGTCTTTCGGGCCCTTGTTTGAAGCACATCTCCCGGGGCCGGTGTGACCATATACCTACACGCCATATACCTCTTACACAGGCCAACCCTGCGCCCACGCCAATGGCTCACATTATCAGCTGCATGCTGGATTCCGACTCGGACGATATAGCTCCTAGCCTCCATAATTATATAGCAAAGGCGGTTTCCCCACAAACTTCCAATGAATCGGTATGCAACCACTCTATCCCCCCCCAGGTTGATCATCGTCTCTTGCCGCTGGCCAAAGCTTACCTTTTCTCTCTCGGCAACACAGCTAGGCAGAGACTCCCCTTCTGGAGACAAGCCCTTCATCTGGAGAATGATGCACCAGACAGAGCGGAAGTACCAGCTCTTCCCCAAGGACAAGCAGCAACCAGCTGCCCCTGGGAAGTCTCTGGACCCAGAGCAGGCCTTCGCTCTGGCCATGGGACAGAATGGAGAGAAGAGCGACAAGACCACAGCGGGCACCGGCTTGAGGATACGAATCAAAGAACACAACCTCATCCGCAGGCGGAAAGTCAGCGTTCCCGAGCTGGGCCCAATGACGACCGTCCAGGAGGTTGCCATGGATTCCCGTAAGTTCATGTCGAGTCTGGCTCTCGCTTGCTTTCCCATGCTGATGTCTAGTAGCTACCATTCCTGGCCGACCACCCATCCACGAGCGATCCATCAGCGCCCCGGGGCCATCTTGGAAACAACATCAGTTTGCCGAAAGCATAAGTCTGCTGAAATACCAAACACCTGACGAGCGGGCCGAGCTTGATGTCACCAAACAGACCATCATCGAAGACAGGCGGCCGCAACATGAATGCCGACAGCCCCTTTCACCAAAGAACCTCGCACCACTTGTGATACCCACCAACAACTCGTCTGGCCCCCGTCTAACCCGACAGCTTTCTCTGAATCGCCTTCGGTCTGGAAGCACACCCGTCGAGCCCACACTCCGCTCGGCCCGAACCGACGACTCGCCCATGGCAAGAACACCATATACGCCACTCTCTGCCTTGACCACCCCTCGATCAGCGGCTACTTCCACCATGACGACTTCTACTCTCCCAACTCCTGTGTCGGCGCCGATTGAGTGTCGGTCGTCTCCCAAGCCGTGGGAAAGGATGGCAAACAATACGCAAGCCGGAACACCCAAGGAAGCCACTGCCACCGACCCCGACCCGTTTGCAACTCCAAGGGCGGAGCCAGTTGACGCCCTACGGACCGGTTCAGCTATTGGGCATCGAAGGAACCAGTCGGAATCAGCGAGCATCATGGAGCGAGGGCGGCCAAGGAGGCGGAATGATAGCACGGGTGGCGGCATAGTCCTCAAGAGAACTGAGTCCAAGAGGAGCAAAAGTGCCGAACGACGGGCCTTTGAGCAACTACCCAAGGGATGGAAGGCCGAAGATGCCGCCAACATGTTGAGCCCGACAGAGGCGGCCTCGTTGCACAAGCAGGCCCTGCAGCAAGCAGCGCGGTTCGAAGTGCTGAGGAAGGAGGACGTCGACAACCTTTCTCGAGTAAGTTTACCCGACACACACATATATCTACCAGCACGATAGGCTAATCATGTATTTTCAGGAACTTCGTCAACTAGATGAGCGAACCGACTATCTTCGTCGCACCTACACCTCGCTCCGGGCTGGAAGGCGCAACCTCCACACTCGCATCTGCCAGTATCTCCGTTCACCCCGCACGGCCAAGTTCAGCCACGAGTCGATGCTCAAGCAAGAGGAATCACTTGCCGAGCTTGACGCCTCTATCGACGACTGGGTCATGAAGCTCGAGCAGGCTGAAAACCGCCGCACTCGAGTCCGCCAAAAGTTGCTAGAGCACGTTGCCGCGGCCGCCACTCTGACAGTGCCAACGGGAGGCGTGGGCGTGGTGGGAGTAAGCGAAAGCTTACAGCACGCCATGGGAGTCCGCCCTTTGAACTCCAACTCGCCCAACGGAGCCGGTAACATCTCGACGCCGCCACGCAGCCCAACCAAGGCTATTTTCACATCCCACACTTATTCCTCCTCCCCCTCCCCACAGCGGGTCGTCGCCCAGGTGCCGTCCACCATCCTCGAGCACCCGCTGTTTGAGGAAGCGGCCTCCTCTACCGGCGATGCCACCAACGCCAAGGAAGACGCCGCCACCACTCTGCGGCGTGCCGAAACAATCCGCATCTACGCCGACAATGATGTCTACGCCCTTCTGGCCGATGTGGAGAACGCAATCACCAAGATGAGCGCGGGCGATTTTTCCACTGGCAACGAGGAACCCTGGACTGACTCGCAGCGAAAGCATGTTCATCGCGCCCACAGCCATGAGGTATTGAGTGGCTCTGGGAAGGGGTTGTCGTCGGCTTCTTCCAGCAGTAGCGATGAGAAGTCGTGCTCCAACTCTAGCGGCGCAACATCACCGTCTTCTACTCCACCACCTGTCCCCGAGAAGTCGAGCGCCGAGATCTTTCTCACCAGCGCTGTCTTCAAACCAGAGCGATCCAACACTGGTTTTTGATCGCTTACCCACCCTAATATCACCCTTCTCTTCTTTGGTCCTTGTCTTGCAGGCAAGGGCCCCCTGGCTTGATATTTTTTTACCACACTTTTTTTCATTTATGATCATGTCTCATGGTCATGTGTTCCCATGACCTTTACGTTCATTGACATTCATATCACGATGCCAACGGCCGACCTCATACTATCCTTGAAGCGCATTCTATTTACTATACCATTTACATTCACGTCGATCATTCATCCAGCGTTGCAACATTTGCATAATTTCTTTGTACCAATCTCCTTCGCATCACCTTCTCAATTTTCTATTCATCATACTGTCATATCACCCCCACACCTTTTGCCTCCTTATCAAGCCTGCTGCATTGGCACAACGGTCTCTTGTACCACATTTGTTTTCCTTGCATTCATCAAGCCATATCAGGAGTTGGCACCTGTTTTATCATCATCATGTCATATCATGCGACTATTATAACGGCCTTTGACAAAAGAGCAACAAGTTTGGAAACCTGTCCATTTATTCCCTAAGTACCCAAGTTCGAATCTCATTTATATGTACTGTGCGTGTGTGTGAACCCAAAACCCAGAGATACCACAAGGCAGCGACGGCAAGGCAATGCAAACATGGAAGATACCAAGGAAACGGCCGAACTTTAACAGTTTACTTGATTTTTATTATTTAACCTCTTTTTCTATTCACTTTTTCTTTTCTTTTTTTTCTTCTCATACCTCTTTTTCACTGGGGGGATTGTTTAGGGGGATTGAATCCCAGGGGGGAAATGGGATTGGGACAGAATGACAATTGCCAAGGTTGGGTTACCTACCTATCAGGGACCTGCATGGCCCATACATACATTCCTACGGGGTATTACACATCTTGTATTCATCAAGTCGATCATACCCTAGGGTACAATGAAATACAAGAACATAAGATACTACCTTCAATATGCATGGCTTCCTTGACAAATGTGACTGATGCAGTGTGATTTAGTCTGGTGTTGATGGGTCTATTACAGACACGACAAAGGTCCAGACTGGTGTCAGGACAGTTAGGTATATGCCCCTCACGTACCTAGACATACGCACATGTATACAAACCCGCCGATTGTGCTGTCTGCTTCATCTTCTGCGGTGATCATGTCGTTGATAGGGGATGGAATTCCTTTCTCTAGCACCTAGGTACTGTAGACGGCCGATGGCCCCCAGGTGGGATAGGGACGGGGCTCGGAAAAGGGGGATTACATGCCCGGTAGTGGTGTACAGCAACTTGAAAGATGCCGACAAGGAGCAGTATATTGGGACGGTAGTTGGGAGGTCACACAGGTATAGTATGGGGGGTTTCTCTTTTTCTGTCTAGGTGGTTTTACATATATCTTTCTGGTATTTCTCTTTCTCCCAGAGGCACTGTATGGATGGGATGGGGTGTGACGATATGTATCTACCCCCTCCCGTCGAGACTGACCCGCCGGGAGGAGAGATGCAAGGTCCTTGGGTGGGCTGTGGCCAATTGGGTGGGATGGGATGGGATGGAATTTTGAAGTGAAGAAAGACATTTTCTTCCTTAATACTGCAGTAGTACATGTGCCCTGCCGATCGAATAGCGGTGGGGGTTTTTACCAGGCTGGGATCTATAGGGGAGGAAGAACGGGAGGGGGTGATCTTGATTGGCTGCCTATGTTCTTTTCCTCGCTTTCTTCTAGTGTATGTATGACAGATCCGACGTTGTGATGGTCTTGCTTGCATCTGGCTTGAGTTGGTATTGTCGATTCCTATTGGCTGGATATGTCATGGTTTTTTTTCTTCCCTCTTTTCGAAACATTCTGATGGGTTGCATCGATAGGGTTGACTTTCTGGTCGTGACACCTGGGCTACGACATCTAAATGGTTGACGGGTTGGCATTCTGGAAGAAAGAAGACTGTTTGACGTGGAACATGTATGCTTCAACGATGATGATTGGGCGATAAATATCTTGGGGTTTCCGTCCTGCCGTTGCTGTTTCATTCATGGGGATTTGCTTGCTGCACCGGGGTCGGGGGACGACCCTATTAGGTAGGTGGTAGAGAGGGGAGGTGGGAGAGGGGATGGACGTTTTCTTGGGTTTCCATTTAATTTTTTCTTGTCTTTGGTGTGACGGTTGCATTCTTTTTGGTGGGTTATTTTTGTTCTTTTTCCCCTTTTCCAATTCGGGGGAATTCGTTTTGCTGAATTGGTACCGAATCAGGGGGGAGAGATGATGTCGTGGATTTTGACTTTGGAACTTCCATGTGGCTTAATGTCACGTCACTCCGATTGGGGGGTTGATATTGCCGTGGAACTTGATGATTCATTCACCTCCCTTTCTACTGCAGGGACGAAGTCGGCCGTTGACACCGGCGACTTTTTTTTCCTCTTGTCATTTTGTTACGGAAAGTTCTCCCTATGCAGTCATGTCATCGTGCAGGCCATCATCGCGAGCCACACACGTGCTGAAAGCCAGCTGCAACAATTGGCGATCAGTCCGCCACCACGCCGGTACTTTTGATTACTTGCAGGAGAACCCAAGCAATTGGGGGCGGAGGCTGTGGCGTCTTTCAAGCAGTTCTTTGCAGCTGGAACCTCCTTTTCTTATCTCTACGCCGTGCCGTATCCCCGTCCCGAGTCTGTGGTTCGCTAATTTACCGGCTCGGGGGTAACCACAAGCGCACGACATGATGTTCGGCAGCCAGTCGGCAGCTCATGTTGGACTGATCACATTGCGGACAGTTGTTTCAGTGTGTCGCTGCACTGGGCTGAATGGGTTGGGGCTTTTTTTTTGGTTTGGTTTGGCGCTCCCCCTTTTCGTGATATCTGTTTAAGGGGTTCATTCCCCCGACTGGATTTTGCTAGAATGCAAGTCCGAACTGGGATTTTGTCTTTAGACTGCTCCTTTCTGTGTCACTTGGAGTATATTTTCCGCCGGTCTGATCTCTTATTTGCTCTCGGCACTACTGATACGGCACGGTAAAGGGATGATGAAGGTACCCAGATCTGTCAGGCTGACTTCTTGGTAGTATACCGCCTCGCTGAGGCTGGCTGACATAGAAGTTCCTCAACGGATGAGAGGTGACTTTCTTTCGATCCGGAACTCTGACAGAAGAAATCTTGAAACTATTCCTCATAGCCAAGGACACGAAGCGCTCGATTCAATTCGTCACATTGAACTCGGGATATCTACATTTGTACCCGCCGAATGGTCGGTCCGTCAGTCATCCGCCCCTTTACCTCCTTCTCCGTGTACCGGTGTGATATGATCCGGCAGCGTATCGCCTCGTCTCACGGGAGTGTATACTGAGACAAAGACCTTGCCATGGGTCACCTGGGCGGCGAGTCATAGTGGCAAACATTCCCATTCGACCATCCATCCATACAAGCATGATAGATGCCTCCAGAGCCGGTTCCAGTGCTGCATGAACTCCCTATCAACGGCATGGGATGGGCTGTCAGTGATTGTCCCGCCTTCGCGTCATTGATATCAGCTGATATCTACCTTGCGGCTCTTAATTGGAGAGTTATAACCAGAGTCAAGTCCAAGTAGGCATAGTTGGTAAAGGTTTACGTGATAGCGTCATGTTCGCATGAATAACACTCTTTGAGCCTCAACAACATCGGGAAGTGGTGGGTCGCGGTTGCGCGGGGAACGAATAGGGGCTGTGATCGACGGCACATCAAACATGCGCTCAGCTGTTATTTTACCACCAACTGGACTGTTTAAACTTGGAATACAGGTAAATCCATTAGCTATGGCTTTTATTCAGAGCTTGATGTGGCTAGAGACTCCAATATGATCACCGTCGGAGGCAACCGGGCTTTCTATGAGCTGATGAACTGATGAGCCTTAACCAGCCCTTTTTCTAGCGTGCATAAACAAAACACCAAGTCTAGAAGTAAATCTCTCCATTGATCTGATGTCACCCGCTTGGTTCGCCACCTTGTGATCGGATCGGACCTCATGCGGGTTCTTGAGACCGAACGTTTTGTCGAGCGAGACCACAGCCAAGCCTATCATCTGCTTAGCTTTACTCGGACTTTTTGTTCACACCAAGGATAAGACAATGGAGAAATGTCACACGGCTCGCAAAATAGTGCTTGATTCGATCATACGACCGTCCCGTTGCTGCCATTGGTCGTGTCTGTTGACACAAGAAACTAGTCGGGAGGTGGTTAGGCAGGGGATGGATCACCTACGGCTTGATTCGAGAAATATTGTTACTGAGCAAGTCGTTGTGTTGTATCTTTCTGAGGAGGTACATTCTAGGTCTTCCTCAGAGCTGTCTTGAGTTGAAGGATGGACGGGCAGGCAAGCGGTTTGAACTATCCTCCTTTTCTGCCCCGTTCCGGTCTAAAACAACTGTTGAGAATATCTCACATGCTCCCGGCTGCTGGTTGATACCTACCTATATGAAGTAGGTTTTACCAGGTACATATCAGGCGAAAAGTCCGGGACTCGGCCAGCGAAAGTGAAAGAAGAAGGAACGATATCACTAAAATGAGTCCAAGGTAGGTATCTCTCAGGG
>Ga0247781_1000273_pt1 | contig 15524 bp, 3 predicted proteins | sample UWRJL184509B5_FD_179922 | JGI IMG/M metagenome (GOLD analysis project Ga0247781, IMG submission 179922) | Plant litter microbial communities from Arlington Agricultural Research Station in Wisconsin, United States - UWRJ-L184-509B-5 | ecosystem: Environmental > Terrestrial > Plant litter >...
ATCACGTGATGTAGAATCCGATTTTCACTCTATTTTCAGGGTTAGGGTTCAGTAAAAGGAGATATTCAGGTTTAAAGTGAAAAAACCATGACTTTCACAAGTATTATTTTAGTTTATAATATAGAAAAAGGTAGTATTATATATAGATTTTAACTGTAATTCTTAATCTGAAGCCCGATTTGGAATAGCTATTAAAACGAGAGAAATATTTAAGTTTATATTAATGTTATTATTATTATTTAGGTTTAAACAGTAATATCTTTACTATTATAAGCCGTATAGTAAAAGGAGTTCCAGTTCTGTGTTCAACATAATAAACTGTATTGGAAACGTAATTATTACTTCTTATTATGCTACTTATTAACAGGTTATTATTCCAATAACTATTATTTTCCAACTTTAAACATTAATATCTTTCTCACTTTAAGCAGTATGGTAAAACTGATTCCAGTTCTGGACTCTACTTAATAAGCCCTATAATAAACTTAAGTAATAGAACTTATTATATTACTCAATAACCAACTATTATTTAAATAATTATTAATGTTAGACTTTAAACAGTAATATCTTTTTTATTATAAGCTTTATAGTAAAAGCAATTCCAGTTCTGAATTCTTCATTGAAAACTACGTATAAAACTACCTCATTCGGTTAGATCTGTCCTTATTCTTGATTTTGAATACCCATTTGTTTAATTTTTTCAAACGCTAATAACTCCTGAACCATAACCCTAACCCTGAATCTGACTTCAGATTTGGACTCCTGATCACGTGACGTATCTGAAACCATATCATATCACGTGATTCGGGGCCCGAGTAGGGGCCCGAGCGGAAGGGTCCGAGCAGACCCACTTTTGATAATGAACCGACCAGTCCTAGGTCGAGTTGAATTTCCTTATCATTTTTGACTGAATTTCCCATAGTAATTTTTTTTTTTAGACCACCCTTACAACAAATTGTCCTCCGGACAGGATTATATATCCCCCACTTTATAACATCGGCTGCTTTATATTAAGTCCTAAGTTATAACTATTAATTAAGATGTATAGTTTAGTTAAAGAAACTTCACATCCTATATTTAGGACTTTATTAAGGATAGTTAGAATTTGTGCTATAGAACAATTCTCAGGCCTTTCTATTTATGATATATCAATAGAACTGGATTATTTTAGGAACTTAAGCACGATCCCCTTTCCCCTGCCCTTACTCCCTCTCCTTACTCCTCCCTATCCTCTCCTATCTCCCCTGTCTTATCTATACCTGGGACCTTTATAATAATACGCTAATATAAACCCTTAACTCTAAATGTTTTTCCCACTTTCATCTGTACCTTTAATATATTAACTTGACTATAGGTTACTAGAATAAGGGAAACCTCCACGTAATAACTCTTATAAGTTGGAAGTTAATATTAGTACTAATATCTAGTGTTTAAGTATATGTCACACTAGGTGTCCAGCTAAAGGCGTTTAAGGAATAGAGAAGTGATCCTTCCTATGGTAAATTTAAAGTAGATGGAGTTTGTAAAGTTACTTAAAGTAATAGTTAATATAGTGGAATAGATATCCACGCTAGAGAGGTGAGAGGAAGACGTAGTTAGGTATAATCTTCATCTTGCAGCCTAATCGATTGTGGCGGCCTGTTAAGACACCCTTAATAAGTCAGCATCAGCACGTAAGAAACACGAAGTATTAAAGGAGTAATATAAACAGGTGTCCCGATTTTATTCTATTCTCTATTGACAGTATAAAGACCTTTATTATAAATATAACTGTCTTTACACCGATATTACAAGGGTTTAAGACGACAGAGTGGGATTTTAAACGGTATTTAATAAACAGAGACGGTTTAAAGAGATAGCTGAAACCCAACTCCAACACACTAACGGCGAGCTTTTAACACTTATAACTTAAAAGAACTTTAAGTTTTAAGCCTGTGATAATACTATTAACATCCTTTAAGGCATTATTAATAGTAAGAATGTTAAGATTGTAAACTTAAAGAGTGAATTAGAGCGATAAGGAAAGTATATAGCCGAGGCTATCTAAGGTTATAAAGCTGCAGTTACTAAAGTTAGTAGGCTTAAGGCTATTATTATAGTATATAAGTTACGTATGGGTTAACTTAAAGAGGAGGTGGCTGCCCTTACTGTAAAATCTGATATATAGGGGCATCGACCCTTAAGCTAGTAATTCTCACCAGTAAAAGAGGTTATAGGGATGAAGTTTTAAGAGCATAATAATATGGATAACTTATTAATAGTAGTTAATATTAGGGAGGAGACTGGGGAAGAGAGAAGAAGGAAGAAGCCGAAGCAGCATAACTAGCTGTCTTTAGTGGCTTTAAAGCATGGTATATAGGATTTTTTATAAAACTGTATACTTAGTTTACTTTAGTTCTGTCGTTATTTATACTTTTATTATAATACTTACTTATTCTGCTTAAATTTTTTATAATACTTAAGTCGCTATCCTGAACGCTACCCTGGATCCCAGATCCCGGATCCTAGGTTTATATAAGTAGTCTTAAGAATCTAAGCCAGCTTAATAGTAGAAATGATAATTTTACCTCGTATTTCTATCTCTTTTAAAGTGCGTTTCTAATCTTTATCACTATACTTTTTAAAATTATCTTAACTGGTAGCATTACTACTTTTTACAGCGTATATGTATTAATAAGCACCCTAGTTCCTTTTAACATTCCTACTCTTTATAATAGACCTCTTTAACCAGATAGTAGCGACTTCCCATGCTAATCACCTAATAGAGTTTATTAAACTGGTGGAACGATTAATATAATGACACGTGGCTTAAGGCAGGCCTTTACTTTCCTTAACATAGTTATCCACAATGGAGGTTCTTACCAGATTTTTATTACTTATAACATTACTCTTAATAAAAACAGTATTTAAAAGGTTATTTATTTGATTAAAGGTAGCTGTTTTATTAAAGGCACGTTTAGTAACCTTAAGAACGACTTAAACTTTAAAATACCCTTCGATTACGGCTTTTTAATCCCTAAAGATATTCTAGCCGGTAATGCTATTATAATATAAACTTAGCTTAATAAGGTTGGAAATTGTGAGTTTTACATAAATTACACTCCTGTTTTCATTACAGGTAAGGGTAGTAATAGGTTAAATTAGGAGGCTCTTCCTAATATACTAGTGGCTAATATTAGTAATGGTTATATTATAAAGGAGGGTAAGGATTATAAGTACCTTAACTTAGGAAGTTTAGTTAAATCTTTTAATGCTGGTAAGTTCCCGTTTCCTATCAGTAAATACGCTTCGGCTAGGTGTCCTCTGGCTAATGGTGATGGTTTTAATAAAAGCTCAGCTACGGTAGCGCCTACCTTTAATAAGCAGCCCGGCCCATCTAGTAACAGTGGCACAGCCATTACCTCTAAGGCTCCGGGCCCGACTAGTGGTTCTCCAGCTTTAACTATGCTTAAGCCATCTAATAAGCCAGGGACTCTGGCCCTGCCTGTTCTAAACGCTAGCGGTGCCTTACATGTAGATTAAGTTTAAGGAAATGGATCTTCATCACAGATATAACAGGATGTAATTTTTTTCCCTATAGTAATTTTCTTAGTAGAGAAGTTAATTAAATAAGTTTGGATTAATTAAGAATTAGTGGTAACAGTTAACTGATGCCTCTAGTATAATGTACTGTAATATCCAGACTGTAGATGAAATAATTATAACGCTTGCCCTAATAGTAGCATTACTGTGAAACTTTTATTAAAAGTAGGCACCCTAATACTTTACCTGCAGAACAATCTTCCTAACTTTTATATCTTAGTGGGATTTGTAAGCCTAGTATAACGCCATTATTACTATTATTATAAAAGTAATTTATGTAATAGTGACGAACTTTTAGCCGACAGATACTAATAATCTGATATGCTTACTGAAATTATTAACCTTATCTGCTAAGTCTCCGCTTACTATTATGGCTATAAGGATGTTATTAATGAAAAGTATAACAGACCTGATTAAGGTAACGCTAGTGTTTGCCTAAGATATACTACACGTTAGTTAGAAGAACCACATGATGTAGAGTAGTAAGGAAAGCCCTGAAAATGTGACGGTTAAAATATAAAGGCCTGTTAGATCTTAAAAAAGTGATGGAATCTTATCTAGCTTATTCTGGAGATTTACTGTAAGGTTAAGTCTAGTTAGATTAAGGTGTAAAGTATTTAGCTTATAATTAAGGAGTGCTAAGATATTAAATGGAGTAATTAACTGTTTAGTATTAGGTATATTTCTTAAGGGGGGATAGACTTATAATTTAAAAGCTAGGTATAGCTAGTTACGTTATAACTAGTATTTATAGTGGTTATGTTAGGAGTAAAGGTACCTTTACAGATATTTATAGTGTAAAGGGAGTATTACTGCTAGATCCCTAACTTCTTCGTAACCTTATTAGCGATCTTGTTTTTTATATTTAAAAGCTCTGTAAGGCCTGAGCTGATAGCTAACCTAACTGTTATAATTACACTTATATATATCTTACTTAAGCTCCCTTTAAATAGGCTATATAATGTTAATAAAGGGGCGTTTCCCCTTATTAGTGCCAGGATATAGCTTAATATAGAGGTGTTAAGTAAGAGGATGTAGTAGTCTTTTATAAAGCCGGGACTTATACTGGTGATAAGTGTTAATATAGTAAGTACAAGGCTTACTATTACGATAGGGATACTGACTGCGACACGAATTCTTAAGACCCGCTTAAGAGTAGTGTGCACTGTCTTTAAGACCTGCTTATAGGTAGTAGTGTAGACTGGGCAGGTTTGCATCTGAAGACCTGCTTAATAGTAAAACTTAAAATAAAGAAATGAAATTGCGGAATGTGGGAACGTGAGAAAAACGTAATTAGTAACTAAGATTAAGCTTATAAGCGTAGCGTATCTTAAGTATCCTAGCTCCAGGGACATTTAGAGCATTGTGCTAATGCTAATTCTACTAGTAAAGGGTACCTTAAAATAGCGGTAATAATAGAAGCCTATCTTTTAGGATCTCAGGCTACATCCTAAGGGTAGAAGTTAATAAAGATGTCTTTATAACGATATTCCACCCCCTAGCTTTACCTAAGGAAGGAACTTAATATCTAAATATTAAAATACTAATTAGCACTATTATTATCTTAACTTTAATTATAGGTATAACTCCTGTAGCTAAGGGAGCTGTGCTGGGTGGCTGTATTTATCTGCCTCCTAAGTATCTTATAATTATTATTATTAATTATTAAAGTGGTCTGGTTAGCACCTTTTATACATTTAACATTAGCACTCCCACACTAATTTAGGGTGACAGTATATTAAGCACTATTCCTAATGGTGGGGTTATAGCTTTAATTATCCTAACAGGTTAGGTAAGTAATGTTGTTATTTTCAATGCCCTAATACCTGGAGTTACAGCTGCCCTAGTGACAGATAGCTGTTTAATTAAGGCGTCCTTTATTATTCCAGACAGTTACGATATAGTAATAGCTGATATTACTATATCTTATATGTAAGTATTTGCTTATCCTTTACACTTACTAGCTTTAACCATTTCTAATAATGGCTTTAACGGCCCTATTACCTGTGTATGCTTTAAGGCAGTCGTTACTAGTTATAACATTTAATTACAGGGTTTGAATACTTATCTTAAAGATAATAGTAGTGTATATGTTAACCTACTTTAAGTAAATAAAACGGCAATTATAACAGTATTATTCTTTACTCCTTACTAAAGAGCCACTTATACGTTCCTTAATAATAATAAAGCTAACAGTTAGGCTTAATGTTAAAGTGGTGAGATTACTTATTATATTAATAAGGACTGCCCTTTAAATCTAAAGCAGCAGCCTCTTACTTTATAAGGCGGGTAGACAGATTACAGATAGTTTATTACAGTGGGGAGGGCGTATCTTTAGAATTTCACCCTAATGTATTATTATCTTAACTAATTAATTTAATTATGCTTTTACACGCTGGCTATTCTTATTAATTGTAAATTGCGGGATATTAAGGCTATTAATAGGGCAACCGGCTTTTTAATAACATTTAGAAAATGATAATTAATGTTCTTTAAGCTTATATTAAGTGCTTTATACTCTTAGGTATATAATCTAATAAGAATAAGGAAGTTTAATCTTATAGAAGGTTTATAAATATAATAACTTTACATTTACGGTAATGTAACTGTTAGTAGTAAGAACTACACTGTATAGATTAAAGTTAAGAATCCTCTAGCTGTAACCGTTCCAGTAAGCTTATAAGATCGGCTTTATAGTAGTGAGTTTTTATACTTTCGCTAGGGAGTTAAAAGTAGACTTTTTACTTATTAGCCCACCTTAGGATACCAGCTTAATGGGGGTGGGGTTATTTATTAATCTTTATATTCTGTGTAAGGATCTGCTATTAAATGTCTTTATCTCCAGCCTTAGTAGCTTTACGGCGCTTAACTAAGTAGGTATTAAAGTAACTATACTGCTTATTTATCTTTATATTTAATATTTTAAATAGTTAAAGGATAGTAAGATGGTTTTAGTTAAACAGCTGCTTATAGACGTAAGGAGTTTGGAAAATAACCCGCTTTATTGTAAGAATAGATTCCCTTTAATACGGAGGATGGTAGCTTTATAGTCTTTTAATTATTCCTTAAGATGGATTAGGTGGGAAGGGATATAGGGTTAGAGGCTGAGAAAGCCTAGGTGGGTCTCCTTAGTAGTGAGATATTATACTGTTGTAAAAAGTTACGTAGCTGTTATTAAGATAACTTTAAGTTAGAAGTCTATTTATTTTACCTTAGTGATCAGTATGTATAACTCTAAGAGTCTAGAACATTAGAGTAGTTGTGGATCTTGGAATAAGGTCTACTAATTAAGTTAGCGTTAGGAAGCCTGGGAATCTGGAGGCTTAAGTCTCCTGCTCTTTTAATAATATTATTTTTTTTTCTTGTAATAGTAGTGATGTTAAAATAAGTATTACTAGTACCGCCCCGTTTCAGCTTCTAACCCTTTAACTAGTGTAATATATACTATATATTAGGTGTTATAGCTTTTCATTTACATCTCTAAATATCGAAACATTTAAACTGTAATTTTATCATTAGTTAATTAGTAATCTTTTCCAATGGTAACCAGGAAGAGGATTAGGAAAGAAAAAGATAAGATTTATAAAAAGTTTACAGACAGGATAAAGACCCTTTAAATTAAAATTAAGGAAATTAACACCACTACCTTAGGCTAAGTAGTTATAATATCGACATGTAATAATAAGATGATAATTTACGGAGATAAACGGCTCTTAAAGGATCTGGGCTATATTACCTGAGCTTACCTAAGCTGTAATAACCACTTAACGTTATCGTTAACTAATTTAACCTTATCCGCTTCACCCGCTTTATCCGCTTTATCCCTTCTACATACTGGGCACTTAGAAACCCCTGTAAGTTCATTTAATAATGGCGACGTACCCTTGCTTCAGGAAAAGTAAGTATTAGCTGTCCCTGTGAACAGAAAAGGCCTGAACCTAATGTTGTGGAGGAAGGAGGACCTGGACTTCCTTGCTTTTAACTGTTTCGGCGATAATTATTATTATTATTTATTATTATTTGTCTTACACCATAGGAGCTGAAAGCTCCACCCGTGAGGGCAAGCGGTCCCTCTACTGCTAACTATCTACTATTAGGGCGTGGTCGGGGCGTTTCCACCCCACCCACTCTTCTGTTTATCTTACTGAAATACATATAGTTTAGTCTCAACTATTAAACGTAGTGACAGGTTATAAGGTTAGTGCCTTATGCTAACGTGTGTTATAAGTGAGATAGGGGTGTAAGTGGGTCGTTCTCAGTTCTGCTACACTTATACCCCTTAACCGTGATGGCTTAAAGGTCCTACATCACCTCCTTTTTCATCCAGGGTAGAAAGGGAGACCCCTTTAGCCCAAGGCAGCTCCTTAAAGTTTAACCGGGATTAAAGCGTTAACAGTTTAAAGGTAACTCTATAATATCTCCCCCTTTTAATCCAGTCTTCTTTACACCACTTCAGTTATTACTAGTTTATAATTCTTTATTTATTATAACTTTCAGTTCTACACTTTATTAACTTACTTCCTTTAAACCGTTATCACTTTATTCCTTCCATCCAGGGTTACCAGTATAGCCAGCTAACCTCTATATACCTCCTCTAATAGCCTTATAGCTTCTATCTAACCTTTTTATTAAGGCTAGCTGGCCTTTACAGTTCTTACAGCTCTACTCTCTAACCTTTATAAATTCTTCCTTCCTCTCCAGCCTTCCTTTAAAACTTTTCTTCCTTTAACCACTAACTTCCTCCTCTTAAACTTTAAACCTTACATACCTTATAATCGCCTCTTTATACCCTTACTCGCTCACTTTTACTGTTATTATATCCATCCTAAGCCCTTACAAGCGTAACTCTAGCAGTTTTAGTTATAACCCTCTTACCACCACTACCTGTAACCGCACTATTAACACCTTATTAATTATCTACATTATCCCCTCTCTATTATATCGCTAACGTGTCGCTAATAATAACACTAATAAGTTACCCTGCCTAACCTGTATTAACTCGCTAAATAGCCGTACCTATCTAAACTCCCCCTTAAACTATTATAAATACCATCCTATTTAGAGTAGGTAACTGCTCCTACCGTTTACAGGGCGCTTACTAACTAATTACAGACTTAGCTTATTATTAGAAGTGTAATAACAGTTATAGTGATTATCTTCGTGTGGTAAGTTCTTATATTACTTACACTTTATTTACTATCTGCTAAACTATCTAGGGTCCAGGCTTCACCTACACTTTAAAGTATTACGTCACCGTTACAGTGATCTGTACGTCTTATAAGCTAGCCACCACTCCGGCTTGCTAAGATGTAAATAATTTCTTCTATTAGGTCGCATACAGGTTGCTAACGGTGTAATAGCTAATTAATCAGTTTAATACGGTCTAGCAAGTCTAGCTATCTCTCTGCCCCAGTGTCAGGATAGCCAAATAATAGGCTGCTAAGCGTTCGGGCCGCAGTTAAAGCGTCCCTCCCGCTCCCTCTAGCTTGGGTTTATCTGTTGCAATTTGTGGCGGTCTTAGTGGCGGTCCTGTAACGCTAGCTCGGGCTGGTTTCAGTGATAATTAAGAATTAAGTTTCTGTTAGAAAGTGAAGGGAGTGTTATATACAATACTGTATTATTTAATTATAGTTATTAAATTCGCTTATTTTATGTCGCTTATATGATACATTTATCTAACGTGTCCCTATAGGGTAGCGGCACTTTCCTGTAAATAACTTGTATAGGCTCCTTAAGTTATACTGTGTCTAGTAATGTTAGCCACGGGGCATAACCGTTTATAGTGTCTAGTAACACCAGGCACTTAGGAACCTAATGTTTAGTAACGCGGGGCTCTAACACTAATAGTGTTTAGTAACACTAGGCATTTACATCTGTTATGTCTAGTAATATACACCCCTAATGCTAATAATGTCTAGTAACGCCAGGTATTTATATCTATTATGTTTAGTAACGTAAGGCCCCTACATTAATGGTATTTAGTAACACTAAGCATTTATATTTATTATATCTAGTAACGTAAGGCTTTAGCTTATACTGTGTCTAGTAACACTAGAAAACGCGGAGTTAGCCTTATAGTGTCTAGTAACGCAGGGCTCCTATATAAATTATATCTAGTAACTGTATTTACAGGGTACACATTATGCTTAAAACCTAGATCCTGTTATGCTTAGTAACTGGGGATTAGGGGGTGTGCAGGGTCTGGTGTTTAGTAATTAGGTTTAAGCGCCTTTAAGGTGGCTAATAACTTTCTCCCTGCTAAGCTTTAGAAGATTGTTATGCGGTAAACAGTGTGTGCTTTAGTTTAGTATGTAAAGTGGAGAGATAGAGGCTCTAGCTAGTTAGTAGAGCTAGGTGGGACAGTATCTGGGCATTATTAAAGCCTTTAGTTAATTTACTACTATCTGTTATTATACCTATCCTCCTAAGCGACTATTTAACATGTGGTGGCCTGATGTTAGGATGGCAGCTGTACAGGTAAGTTACCTAACTTCCGGATTATAAGAGACTAACGTAAAAATAAATACTTGCCAGCCTCTGGCGCTAGAGGCCACCTTATTTTAAACTTATTTTTCCATTATAGACCAGTTCCCCGCTAAGATTCTGGTGCTTATTACCAAACTCCTGCCTTTAACTACATTATAAGTGTTCCAGTTTATTAATTACCGTCTTGTTAATATAGTATATCTATTCTTTATCTAGCACCTTTCTGTTATAAGTATAGTAAAATGCTTAGATGAATTTAAGCATTTTATCTCTTAGAACCTAGAAATTACCTGTTATATTAAAAAGTTAATAATTTACTACGGGACTTAGCTAGTCTGTACCTAAGATGCCTGGGAAATACACTTATTATTATTAGGAAGATGTAATTAGATAGATGTGGGTAGTTAAAAAAGCTATATAGTAAATTAAGTTTATTAAGATTATAAAGACTTTATTTTACGTAAAGGGTCCTGTAAGCCATCTAACCTACTTACTGTTTTTTAACTATTCCCTAATTTAAAGTTAATTACCCTAAGATATATTTAAGCTTTATATATTAGGCCACCTTAATACTCTTATCTGAGAAAGAAGATCTGGTTTTAGCCATACATGAAAGATTTAATTAGCCTAACAGTAACTTAGGTCCTTAAGACCTTAATTAACTTTCCTTAAATTATAGAAATTAAAATTAACGGTAACTTTAACCTGTACGATATTAATAAGCCGGTATAAGCTAATTTTATTAAAAGTTTAAAAATTACCTGTATAAAGTGCTTTAACTATTGAAATTTCCTTTAATTTTTCTCTTATTTTAACCGGCTTTAAAACCTATCCTTTAAAATGTACGATATTAAGGGTAATGTAATTATACCTTTTAATTAAGTTCTTTAGCTAAATATAAAAACTGTGGAATTAATTAACGGCTAAATCTTAAAAAAGTTAATTATAACGTTTATTTAACATTATAAATCCCTTTCTTCCCTACACACTTAAGATATTATAATAATTAGGGGTTTTTAGGAATCTGTTTTACAGGGTGCCCCTTAAAGATCCGTAACTGGGGTTCTGGCTGCTATGCCTTATTTTATAATTTATATATCTCGTTTCTTAAAGGCCTTTAATTAAAACGTACTTAATTATAGGATAATATATCCTTAACCCTAGTTCCTGGATTATTAGCTTTAAGTTTAAATACTTATTATTTCTTATATGTTCTCCTTTTAATAACTGTTTACCTTAATTACTAAACCTTTCCCTATTACTTAGCTTTATTAATCTCTACATTCTAACTACACCACCTAGTATATTATAGTGTCCACTAACCCCACTTTATACAGTGCCGATAATATCCTTATCTTTAGTAACTATTTCCAAACGATTATTATTATAAAGTTAAACATGGCATATAATTTACATAACTGGAAGCTTCTCCATCCTAAGGAAATTTCCTTTATCTGTAAGGTTGCAGCTTATAATAACTTAACTGTAGTAATGGCTTGTTAGGAAAGGCTAAATCTTAAAATTAATTATTACTATGCTGTTAAATATTAAATTACGTCAGTCCTGAGATTATAGGACGCTATCCTTAACGAAAAATGTCGTTACAACACCCTTAGCCAGTTTAAGAGAAGCTGTAATTTTATAGATTCTTTTCAGCTCTACTTGTACTTGATCCTGTAAAGAGCCAGTATTAGGTTTCTTAACCCTTACGTAGATATTCTTAATATTAATTTTAACAGTATACCTACTTTAATAAGCTATCAGCTAGCTCCCTATTATATAGAAACGTTAATTATTTTTAATAAAAGTGAAATAACGGCTGTAGACCCTGCTAAGTATAAAAAGTTAGTTTAAGATAGTGAACTACTTTATAAGGAAGAATACCTAAAGCTTACTCTTTTAACCACTTCCTTTAATAATAACTTTAAGCAAACTGGTATTAAAGATAAGATTATCTTAATTTTTAATAACAGTGACAGTGATATTAATAATAGATATAATAATGATAAGGAGCTTTAGTTTCCCCTTAAACTTAAAGATGTTATTATTAGAGTCGGTAATGGAAATAATTAACTTAGCACCTAAACTGACTTTAAAGAGCCACAGGTGTATAAGCTAGGCGGCCTAACTTAAGATAGTGTAGCATGGGAGAGATTTCTAAGTCGCCTCTTTAAAATAGAGCAGCCTTACTAAGGGGGAGCTAACTGTGAAGGCTTTACCCAGTAATCTCCTAGCTTAAATGGAGGAGCTTTGTAACTGTAAAGCTTATAATTTAATATGATAAAGAAGTGGAAGTTCTTTGCAGTTTAGGATAGATATAAAGAAGAAGCCACTAGTAAGTGGTTAAGGTCTACCTGTTAAGTAGCTTAAAGTTAGGGGATATTAGAGGTAGTTTTTAGATACTTTTAGACTTAATTACGACTGTTTATTCTATACTCTTTTTATATATTAATATATTTTATATAATTACTTTTTACATAATAGTTCTTTATAGTTAGTTATTAGTTTTCTTAAATATACTATTGCTTTATATTTAACAGACTTATTATAATTATTACTATGTCCCTTTAGCTAATCCCACTCCGTTACACTTAGCTAGCGAAGTTAAGACCTAGCGTAATAACCATTAAACCTCCCACTCCTTTATACCTAAGCAGAGTCCAACTACCTAATAGAGTACTGGAAGTGTAGCGCCTTGGTGTTTTTAACGTGGAATAGGTGTAATAGGTAGAGTAAATGACACTTTTAATTAAATATGTTAAAAGTTATAAGGGCCGGTAATAATGTTATTATAATTAACGTTACTTACGTTATTAAAAGAAAGAAATTGTATTTATTTACGTTAAGTGTAATAGCTTTATCTAGTTAAGGGTTATTAAGGGATTCATTAAGTGTAGCCTGTTAAGGAAGTATTATAAAGTGCTGTATATTAATTAACCCCCTAGTTTAAACAGTTTTAAAAAAAATCTAACTTTAAGGAAGCTTAAAAGATTATAGATCATGTGGGTATTAATGTTTTAAAATTATACCACACTAACTTAAAACAGATTCCCTAATTAGGCCTTATTTATAGCGAGATTTATATTAGTCTGTTTAACATAGCTGGTTAAGCCGCCTCTTTCTTTACAGATTATTTTAAGCTTAAAGTTAACAATCTAGACGTTTATTATTAGTTAGTTATGGTTTTTATTAAAAATTTTAACTGAGAGGAGGAGCTTACTAATTATAGATATGTATAGTTATAAGGTCTTGATATAAGGTACTGTAGTGTCTGTTCTGTTAGTGTAAAAGCTTATAAGCAGCACTGGAACGCTAACTTCACTTATAGTTAGCTAGTTTTATACTTATATAATTATATATATAACACTAACAGGTATATTATAAGGGATTTAGATGTCTGTCTGGCATTACAGATTCTGACTTATTAGGTCTTCCGCTATCTTTAGGAATTCTTTTTACTGTTAGAGGGAGATAGTTTTATTATTTATCTAATAGCATTACCTGTTATTATAATTCCAGGTTATAATTAGTTTACCTTTCTAATCGTTACTAATACTGTTAAGTGTTTACGTAAGGTAAACGTTTATAAGATTAATATCTGTAAGGTTATTATATAAAGTATTATATATATAAACTGTCCTGTAATTTAGTGTCTTATTAAGATTAATAGTTAGTAAGGTGATGTAGCTATTCTTTTAATATTAAAGAGTTATAAAGTTGCTTAGGGTAGCTTTTACTAGGCTAAATTAGTTATAATAATAAAGTGTGCGTTACTGTAAGTATGTAATCTTATTGTTAAGGTAAATGACTTTTCCGTCAGGATAACTATTAGGTGGTAGGAGTTAGTAAATATTATTTTCCGGGATTGTACCTTATATTACATATGTGTGTTTATAGCTAGGTGTTTTAATTATTATCCCGTTAAGGGTAATATGTATTATACGTTTAATTTAATTATAAGTTAGGGATAGAGGAATAAGTCTGTTAGTAAAGAGTTATGTTTTTATAACGTAGGATATGTAACAGTATTAATTATTAATTAAATATACGGTTTTAAATTATTTCCCTTTATAATCTTACTAAAACTGTGTAACGGTACTTATTAAGAGTGTGAGGCTACCTTTTACTTTAACTACTTATGCCGCACCTAAAACCCTAGTGTTATTAGGGCTGCTTCTGAATTCTGGGGTGCTATGTGCTATTTATAATCCTGGTTCTGGGACTTAGGGCTAATGGCACTTCCCTGGTACTAGGATCTGTTACCCTGTACTTTATACCTCTGTCCCGGTCTGTAATATTAAATCTTTCCCTCTTTATAACCTTCTACTTCTGGAGAGGAGATATGTATAATAACTGATAAGTTAATATAATAGACTTTAAGTTATGGTTTTTTAGTTAATAGTTAGACGTAGATATTTAAATTGACATTAACAGGTAATAAAGCGATTACCGTTATTTGTGGGTTAAAATATCTATACTGCGCCTTATCTTTATCTGGGGGTTAGATTAATATTAAAAGTGTAACTAATAAGTCTAACGTCCAGTAAGGTATGGAAGAAAAGTAAGGGCTAGTAATAGTAGGGTTAATTTAAGTATTACTTTATCTGTATAACGTGTTAAAGAGTTAACAGACTTTTAAGATTATAACTCCTTTAATAAGTATCTGTTTAAGCTTATAAATAAATATATTAACACCTTTTAACCAGCCACTTAATATGTCTTTAAAAGTTGTAATTATTACTATAGACTTTAATGTTAAGAAATTCTAAATCTTAATTTAGGTTACACTGAAACGTACTTTAAAAGTGTATAAGACTGATGAAAAATTAGGGTATTGTGAAAGTTATAATATCTGCTTTACTAATGCTTTAACTATAATAAGAGGTGAGGACAGCTTATCGTAATTTACTACCCTTTAGCCTTTATTACTTTTAATAATCCCCCCTTATTAAATATTAACTTTAAATCTATATAAAGTGATATTATATTTTAAAGGTAGTCTTAGGATTTTCAGTCTATTCTTCGCTTCGTTACGTATGTCCTAAAGATATTATTATAAAGTACATATCCCTGTATTAATATTTATATAGTGTAACCCTTTTGCTTTAATAATAGTAATTACTTCTATAGCTGTTATAATAAGAATCTGTATAAACGGCCAGTATATTAATAATTTAAATTTAGTAAGTATTTAAAGAATATTATTATTAGGCTTTTACTTAGTAATATATATAAGTTCTTTAGTTTTCGTATCAGTCTTTAGGAATGCTAAGTAATTAAAAACTTAAAAGTGTATCCTGATAACTTCTTATAAAGGTTTTGTATATATAAAGAAGATACTTTAATTAATTACTAATATATTATTACTGCAGTTATATATTAATAGATTAGGAACTAGCTTATAAACTAATATAACTTGTATTATAATATCTGCTTAGTGAATTAAAGAGTGTTTT
>Ga0247781_1000276_pt1 | contig 15460 bp, 17 predicted proteins | sample UWRJL184509B5_FD_179922 | JGI IMG/M metagenome (GOLD analysis project Ga0247781, IMG submission 179922) | Plant litter microbial communities from Arlington Agricultural Research Station in Wisconsin, United States - UWRJ-L184-509B-5 | ecosystem: Environmental > Terrestrial > Plant litter >...
TCGCGCCACGATAAAAATGGTGGGAGATCAAAGCGAGACGGGGTGTTTGTGCCGCAGAAGAATTTTTTCCCCCCTCGAGTCCACCACCATCCCATATGGTGCGGCACAGGGGGCTCGAGAGATGGAGAACTCTGGTTGGAGGAGGGGTGTGTATGGAATAAAAAAGAAATTATTGATAATGTGTGCGCGTGAAATTCCTTCGTCACATCTCGTCACGGACCAAGATGTTCAGAAAGGGGGAGAGGGAAAAAAGAAAAGAACAACTTGTCTTTTGAACAGAAAGAAGGAATCTGTCGTTCAGTGCGTCATTGACCCATTAAGAACATGAAGCAATGACAGATTTCGACACCTAAAAGCTCAGAAAAAGGGTTACATTACCGTGTACAATTGCGCTGGGCAGTTGGGGACACTATATTCTCGCGTAATTTTGAACCGTCTGTCTCTCCATCCATCCCACCCATCCATCCATCAAACAAGATTCAATGTAGTACGAAAATACGAAATAACAGATTATCTTCTCCTGCTGGTGTCACGCAAACACAACCCGCAATCTCAAGGTGTGCGTCCACTGGGAACCTCGAGTCCAGTCAGTCCCCTTACCTCGACCGGTCGACCCTCCCGTTCCGTCTGCCCGTTCCCGTTCCCGTACGCGTCAGGTAAAAACGCGTAAACCACCATGGCAGATGAAAAAGACTCAAAATAAAATTAAAGAATATTTCAAAAAGTCCTGTGAATGGGAGGGGGCGTGTAAACTAGGGTTTTCTTTTTTCTCTCTCTTCCCACCCACCCTCCGGTAATATGAGACACACCAAGCAATGGGAAAAGGAAAAGTAGCGGGCCGGTACGGTAACAAGGGAGAATTGGCATGTGCGCGCACTGCACTCATACCCAACTGTGGGCTGAACGGATCGAACAAAGCCCGGTCGGTCCAATTTTTTTTTTTTTGCTTTCAGCCATTTTCTTTCACACGCACAAAAGTGAAAACTGATTAAAATTATTTTGAAACTGTGGGAAAATGTGAGCTGAGAAAAATTGGTCAGACATTGGTTTCCATTCTGGTCTGTGGTTTTTTCGGGTTTGTTTTCTAGTGTACATGAAAATATGGAATACGGTCGCGTTACGGACGACCAGCGCTAGTTACAGTCTGGTGTTTTTATGACATGTTTTTTTTTTAATTTTTTTTTTTAAAAGAAAAAGAAATGTTGGATCCATGGCGTAATGATACATCAATCAAGAAAAAGACATCAGGACTCAAAACAATCTGGGTGCAATCGAAATAGAATTAAACCCGTCGAAAGATAAGAAAAAGTCTACCAATAAGTCTATGTAACAGGGGGTATATCCAGCATAAAGGAGAAAGGAAAACAAGAAAGAAAATCACCGACATCGTGCTGCTTAAGAAAGATATCAGGCTTTCCAAAATTGACCAAGCCGGAATGAACAAGAAACTAAAAGTGGTGTTGGGACAAGCGAAAGAGAGTGAGTGGCATCTGAACACGCCCAGCGGAGAACATCCCCTCACACCACCGTCAACTCGTGGACAACTCCCAAAGACAAAAGACCTCCCTCTCCGCATCCCCCTCGTCCAAATGACCATCCATCCTGCCAAAGAAAAAACAACTAAGAAACCCATTAAAACAAAGGCGTCATGCCATCATGACCGCCGACTGGTATTGTTGTGTCAAGTAAAGTTGACCGCAGAAATCCTCCCAAACCAAATTCCCAAAACGATTGCTCCCCCGATGGGACAATCACCCCTTTTTGTTGACTCGTAATCGCCCGTATCCGTTCATCACTGATATCGACCGAAGTCGGAAACAAGAGACCCTGGGTATAATTTGGGATGGCTCCCGGTATGTATGGGAGGCGAGAAAAGCCTCCAGACAGATAGATAATAATGAGGAAAAAGACCCTGAAAGAGACTTAATCGTACAGCCTGGCTCCGTAGATAATTATGGTGTTAGGTGTGTGTATGTGTAGGTAGGTGCGTGTGATGTGTGTGTGTGAGAGTGTGGTGTATATGGTGAGGATGGGAAGCTGGCAGAGGATAAGGGTGGATAGTATTACAGGCTCGGCTTCCGGAGGATCTCCTCACAGTTGGCGTCAAAACGGAGGTTCCAGAGACGGACAGAGGTCATGAAGCGCTCGGTCTTCTCCAATTCACGCTCACGGCCAAAGAGGGTCTCGACGAACTCGACACCGGCGTTCTTTCCAAGCTGCGGGTCCTTTCGTTGTTTGGCGCTGGATCGGAGCATGGGAGCCTCGCACGCCTTCAGGAGCTTGCGCAGCTTGTCAGTCAAACGGTCACCGGCCTCGATGAACTCCTCGACCATTTCCCGGTTGTCCTTGGCCCGGATCTTGGGAACGGCATCATCCGCGCGTTTTAGCTTGCCGGCCAGCTGGATCAAGAGGAGCCACATCTCGCCGGCCATGTCCGAAATGGGGGTGGCCGGGCCATGGTGGTAGACAGTCCAATCATAGATCCATTTGCCAAGGGAGTTGGCATCAAAAACGCTCCCAAGGAGCATGATGGGCTCTTCCGTAGGATCCCAGTTCTTGAGCGAGTATCCGGTGGGAATTCCGTGCCGCTTGGCATCGGCAGGGGACGCCTGCTTTGGTGGAGGTTGCGACTTCTTGTGCGAGCTCGAGGGCCGGGCCGTCTGGGGTCGAGGTGGTGGGACCGCGCTCGAGTTCCGGCGGCTGTGGCCTCCGCCCGGGACGGCAGTTCCCTTGCGTTCTGGTGGCTCGAATCGCGGGGATGAATATGCCGTCTCTGTTGTGAACATGGGGACGCCAGCCTGTGCATAATATTGGTAATTAGTTGGATGCCCGCCTGCATTGACAGTGTAATATGGGTCCCCGCCGTATCGCTTCCACTTCGACCTCGAGGGCAGCATGTAGTATGTGCCGTTGATCTCGACGAACTCGTCCTCGTCGGACTCTCCATAGTGGTCAGAGGCCCGATAGTAGGAATATGAGTTGCGGCGCTCGCGCCTGGTGTGTTGGTGTTGACCCGAAGAACTAGGCTTGCGCCGCGGTTGACTCACATTGGCAGTGGCGTAGGTCCCATCGCTCGTGTATCGAGGCGAGAACGACGGTCCGCGGGGGCTGCTGTAGCCGCTGAAGCCAGCAGTCGCGCTCGGGTTGCGGAAGTGGGCCCGCGTCGACGGCCGAGGCGGCACGTTTCCACCCTGGCCAAACATGTATGCGGATGCTCGAGGCGATGGTGTTTGCGATGGACTCGAAAACTTGTCGTAATAGTAGTCCCGATCGGGAGTCGAATAAGACGTGAAATCGGCCATCTGCGGTCTGCGCGACGATGTCTCTCTTGACATCCAAATCTCTCACACCCCGCAAGTTCTTCTGTTGCTTCTTCCCCCCAGTTGATGCAAGGGGATAAGCAGTCCTTTTTATATCTTTTTTTTTTCTTCTTTTCTCAACAGTCAAAAGCCAATCGCGCCGGTGTCGTGACGCGGGAGAAGGTGACGCAGTCACCTCGGTCTGTGGTCGGTAGGAAGAGGGGAGGAAAACCTTCTTCTGCTTGAGAACATGCTAAGTATCTGGTGATCTAGTCTCTCGTCTGGAGAGAATTGGGCATCAAAGTCGCCGATGGACTTTGAAAGCTGTTTCTGGAAGTTGCTGGACTGCCGGATGGTCCAGAATGACTAATGATGTAAAAAAGTTGTTTTTGTGACGTGCAAAAGTGTTATGGTTATGTTGTGGGTTCAGGCGAAGGGCCGAAGAAATGGGGAGGCAGGTACTTTATAAGACCAAACGGGGATCAAGGTGAGGGTAGTGGACCAATTAGATGGGGAACCACAACCCCTGATGGCCAAGGGGGAAAAGTCGACACCCTTGTCCCACACCTCGTGGTTTTGATGTCTGATGGTGGGGTGTGGCGATAGAGTACTTCACCGCCGCTGCGTCCCGGACCTTTAGTCACTTTTCCCGCCCTTGTCAGCTTTGCTCGAAGCCCCCACTGTGTTCGAGCTTCTTCGCTTCACACTGTGAGCACACAACAGCTAATGATGAGTCGACGAGGTACCCAGGTATTTTCGTCTCGTTTTTTTGCTGCAGCAGCGCTCGTTCGCTGCTCACCAAGCTGATGGGGTCGGATTCAGCGATACCTGAAATAGACCTGAGTTGAGGCAGCGCACGCACGTCAACCCAAAATATTTCGTCTGCTTTGTTGGATAATTTGGCAGATTCACCAATGTTGCATTTCCATGTGTGACTGGGCCGGATCATCCAAATTTCGACTGCCTTGCAATTCTTGGTCCTCAGTGAAAATTTGCACCACGGAAGGGGTCCCGGATTCGCGGGCGGACGCCTCAAGAGCCTCTCAGCACGGTCAATCTGGTTAAGCGAGATTATTCGTCGAGGGTTGGGATTGAACATCCAACGTTTGACAGGGGAATATCGCTTCGTCCAATGCTCAAACGGCCCGCGACAAGAAAAATTTTCACTCTGATTCACGGCGGGTTGATTGCCTTCAAGGTGTCTGGCGTTCCAACCAACAATCCTGGAGACTGGGACTGGGACTCAGACCGGGACTGGGATCCTGAAGGCGCAACCGTGGATAGAAACAGCCGCAGTCAGCTCGATGCCGTCGTCGCCGAGCCGAATTGAGCTCGCCGTTTGACACGAGGTTGGATTTGGAGAGACTTGGTGCTGGCGGGTGGTTTTTGATCCGCCGATTTGTCGCTCAATGAGGACGGCGCTGAGTCGCAGATATTCCCTATACTAGGTAATTGGATGTGGAAAATTGCGACATGATATGGAATGGTATTCGCAGCTAGGCCAGTTGATGGTTCCAATCGGTTGATATCGTCAAATCCTGTGGCACCTGGTCGCCTCGTATGGAAAATTGACTCCGATCGACTCGTACAAGTGTGACCCGGGTCGGTACCGATTCCTTCGTCCACGCCGGAGGAATACAGAAGGAATTCCCGTCTCTGTTCCAATCGCAAACCGGCCGATGTTTCTTTTCCTTTTTATTGTTGTAGGTAAGGTGTCGTTGCAAACGCTCTTTCAGGGGAGATGCAGACACAGGCTGACTGGCTGACGGTGATGCATTTATGAGGCCGCAATTCGTGATATTTATGCCGAAGTTGAGAAGATAAAAGAGAAATAAAGAAGGCAACTGTGGGACGTAAAGAGGTACGTATGATGGCCAAGACTCGTGAGCAAACAAGTAGTCATTGACGGAAACAGTGGCAACCTTGAAAATGTGAATATCCGTTAGGCATCTCCTGGACACATCATGAACAAGACAGTCCGACGTTCCCGGGCAAAGAAGGACGGGACACTCAGAATGGAAGGGGCTGGATATGGGATTTCATTTAATGGCAAAACAGGTAACAGACGCTGACGTTTTTTTTTTCAGCAGTCGGCCATCGGCCCCTTCCACGATATCGCCTCCCTCCCCTCTTCCAAGAATGGAAGGCAGTACCCCTCTTCTTGGACACCCACACACCCGCCATCTCTGTGTGTGTGAATGTGATGATGATGCTGCTCGGCCCTTCTTATATCGATTTTGGTTGGACTTGGCCATAGAAATCTGCAACCATCACGTTCATCGCGGGGTGCGTGAAATATCATGTGGCCGTCAGAAGACCAACCTCTCCTTCCACTTCCCAGATAATGAATTCCCTATCACATGGAACGTTCTCCATTGCCAAGCCCACAATTCCCATCCCAGTTGGCCATGATTTGTAGCATACTATCCATCACCTCAGTTCACGGTTGTCCGTAGAATGCGTTTGCGCTCACGTGGAGCATCTGCACCTCCCTGCAGCACTTTCCAGCTTCAGCATTTCCAGCGGGGTTCATCCTGATCTGGAAATCTGGGGGAACACAGCGGGGTTTGGCGTGCATCGTTCCCCCCACTGCCAACAGCCTCCCGATTTACGACAAATCAGAGTCCTCGAGGGCGTCTTCCAAGCGCTGAGAAGATCCGATCATTGCCATTCTTTCGTTTCGACGATAGTCAAAAATAACCCAGATTGCAAACGGTGCACGCATATCCGGGTGATCTTATCATCTTATGGATCCCTTATGCCGTTGCTCCATCTGTCAATGCAACGGAGCGCAAACAACATGCAGCATGATCCATACCATGCCTTTCTGGAGCTACGGTCACAACACGCATGTCCAGCGGCCGCAGCCCCGGTCTAGTGGGATAGCCTCACCTAAGACGCCGCCAGCGAATGGGAAAATTTTGCTGCGTCTGGCGCATTCAGCTGTGCCAGCTTCTACATTGTCCAACCCAAACTGACCTCTCAGAGCCAGCCTTGCCACTCAAACAGGACCCCAAAGCTGAATTTGGCAACGGGATTTTGCAGAAGGCCATGTTTGTCTCACTCTCCAGCCCGGCCCGGTCTTTCATCTACACAGATCCTTCCGAGTGCCGAGCCGACATGAAGTCTAGATTTGGCCGTTTGACATCCATGGGAGCAGCTGGTTTTTCGGCCGTGATTGATTCCAGCCCGCCTGGGAAAAAAAGTTTAACTGCAGCTTGCCGTTCACGCCGTTGCCTCTTCAAGGCTTTGACGGCCATATTCTCATGTATTGGCTGCCGACCCATATCCCGTGTCCCGTCAATCATTCTACCGGTACCGAAACGACCTCTAAAGTGGTCGCTCCGCTCTTCCCGGTCCTTTTCTGACGGTCTGTTCCTCCGCCACTTCCATCTCGTATGATCAAACGCTGACCGAGGTCAAACAGCTGGCGTGAACCGTCCCTTCTCGTCGAAGTGTCGCTTGGTGCAATGGACTCTACAACACACTACGAAATACAGAATACACATGGACGGTTTCCCTCCGCTAATGCAGGTTGATTAACCTCCGCAAGTGGTTCCCATCAAGTCGGTTCAGATGAAGAGGTCATCGCTAGCCCGAAGCGACCTCTTGACTGTTACTCTCTCCACAAGCAGCAGGTTGCCTCGCTCCCATCTCCGGTCGCCGTCCGCACCAGTCTGGAGGCTCCATACAGTATTTCTGCACCGTTAGATCTGCTTGAGAAACAATACCAGCGAGGTGACGTTTCCTACACGCCCCCCCGAGATTAAACCCACTGCTACGGGTCAACCCATCAGAAAAAGGGCCAGCCCGCATGCAAGAAGCACCGAACATCACACAAAACAGGACTTCTAGCGTGGGAAAGTGGAGAAATTCTCACCTTGTCCGGCACTCTTGGCGCCTGTCCATCCTGCCTTGAACCCCCCGGTGCGTCGATTTTCTGGAACACGCCCTTCAGGGGGCCCCTGGGCTCCTACCCTGCTATTTTCCAGCGACCTTTTTGTTTACCCTGGTCCCCAACCAGGCGAACACGGCACGGCCCCAGGGACCTTCCGCATTGTGATTGCGTTCACCTTGAAAATTTTCACAGTTCATTTCGCTCCAGAGCAGTGAGGAATGCCGGCAAAGAGACCGGCGAGGTTTTCGTTCCCTTCCTCTTTCTCTGATCCGTCGTCCTATCGTGGGCGTGACTCACTTTGCGGGAACTCTGCCCTATGGAGCTTCATGTGTGTTGATACATATGCTCTGCTGCCCTAATGGCTAGCTGTTGCCATAGCCAGCTGCGTTGATGTCCAATATCAGCAGGCTGTTTTGGTGCGGGCTCTTGTTTGGCCAATCGCCAGTCTAGCCCCTCGGCTCAGCGTGTTGGGATGCAGGCTCACTGGGCCCCGATTGGTGATTTTCAGAGCAACATGCAGCAAAAGGCATTGGTGCTTGCACGGTGCAGCCACTCGATCTGCTAGCTTGGGGCCCACAACCCTATCCATTGCCAAAACAAGCCAAAGGTGAAGGGCCATTGCCCACCAGTGTCGTTGAGATGTGGAAATCTGAAAATCACCCCGCCGCCAGAGACAAAAATAGGGAACCTTCACGAGTCCAGACAGGCATGCGATAGCAGAACCGACTTCGCTCCTATATGCTTCTCACCGACACTTCAAAAACGTCTTGATGGCCCGCCGGAACACGCCCACTTCCTGCAGGTTTATGCCCTCGAGGGGGTGAAGACATGCGCGGCAGCATCCCATACGTCGATTACTGGCTCGGCCCAGAGACAGACCTCTGACGTAGCGGGGCTGCCACAAAAGTATTCCAGATACGAAAAGTCCAGGCCAAAACTGTTTGGCTGTCCAATCCCATGTGCCCTTGCGACCGAATGAAGAAGTGGAAAGAGAGAAAAAAAAGACGAAGCAATGGAAACGGGTCCGGAAACGGGAGTTCGGGAGGCAGCCGCGCCAGCATCACAGAGGCGAGCCAAGGACTCGGGCGATATTGGATTTTCTAAAGCCCCTATCCGACACTTCCTCCGTATCGGACAGTAGAGTCAATGATAACGTCAATTCTGGCTATTATGTGGCAAGCTTTGGTGTCTTAGACAGCTTATCGTGGTCAGATTTTCACATGTTCGGGAGCAGGAGAGATGATGGATGGATGGCATTGGTGGGTTTGCGTAACGATGCCTGGCGTGCCACCATCAGAGGTCGCCCACCCAACTTAAGCATGGTGTCCCCGGCTTCAGGGGTTTTGCTCAGCTGCTTTGTTCGCGATGCGCCTGCAGCACAAGAGGATGGCGTAACCAACGAGTAAAATGCTGCTGAGCAAGAGTCACCTGGGCCGGGATGGTTATAGGCCAAAGGGGATAATATTCGGCGTCGGAGAAGGAAGATGGATGGAATGGAAGCTTTGAGGCTTTTGGTCAGATGCAGCAGCATTGGAGATATCCGACCAACGAGAACGTTGGAAGTTCATGTTGTGTGGGCAGTCAAAATGGGTCCCGTGGAGAAAGGGGACCAATAAGATGCGAATCGCAAAAAAAAAGGCAGCAATGACACCCCTTTTCCGTCAGATCTTCGAAAGGTCCTTCAAAACATTCCAACCCAAAATGCCCAATGACGACAAATCGTCGACCACACTGTGGAATAGGGGGGTTTCAATTGTCATCAGTCTACCCGACGGGATGTGTTTTGTCTGGGTAGACTGGCAGACCGCATTTTTGCATTTTCATTGTCAAACTTTTTGTTTGGGCTGCTATTCGTGCCCTTTCCCGTTTGTTCACCTTGAGTCCCAATCAAGGATGGATTGATATGGACGGCATGGGAAGCATGTACAGACAGCACGGCTATGGCACCAATGCACAAGAAGTGCAGTTGCAGCACGGGAGCCCTACTGCGAGACGGTGCGTATCGCAGGTGCCAAGCCCTGTAACTTGGGTTGACATTTTGGATCGAGAAACTGGCGGGGCAGCTTTCCCAAAAGTGGCGGATCCGACAGTCTGGTTCAACCCACAAGCCACATTCGGTTGTGGCTTTGTCAGCCATCTGGAGTCGCCGCCACGTTCTGGAACAAATCGCGATTGTTTGATTGGTCAAGTTGCTGCATTTCCGGCTTTTCCCACCATCTTGCAGGAAGGCGAAAAATCTGCGGGCTGGGAGAGACACGGCCACCCCTGGCGCACGGTCCAGGACTTCTTTGGACTTCCATCTAAAATCAGGCAGGGCCCAATGTCTGCACTCTGCCCAACGTTCACCACCTCACTTACACATCGTTTCGGCTTCTTCGCCCTTCGATGCCGGGTATTCTTCTTCAACAACGTTCCATACATATATGCTGGACGGCAACTTCCCACGAATACGTCACTCTTTTTTGAGTGACAAATACGCGAGGTGCTGTATGATGGTTTCATTTTGTTATCGGCACGCCCCCTGAAAAATAAGGCCGCAGATACCGGAGGGAGGGAACCTGAGGCAATTTTCACCACCAAAACTGACAACCCATAGATTGCTCCGAACCGTGCAAGTGCACTGGGCTGATTAACCGATGTTCACGGTTCGCCGATTCATTTTGGTTGACTCACCGTACGCGTTCGGATTGTTGCCGCCTTCGGTCATGGGATCTTGGTAGACGCCGACCGACGACCAGTTGTGCACTCGTTACTGTAAGTCCGATTTGCCTCGACGATAAAAACCACATAGAGAGAGAAGATGGAGAGCACGGGATGGGTAGGTGGGTGAGGCTGTACGGATAATACAGCGTATCAGAGCCACCACTCAACCCGCGTTTTGATGGTTGTGTGTGACTCACTCCATATCCCGCCGCGCATCCGTTGTCAATTGTCCCCGGCACAGCATCCGACGTCTGTCCTACGGTATCCGGCCAGTGCTGTGAAGATACCCACCTCTCATAATGTCTATCTATCTCTTTTTTTTTTCTCCCAGCGTGCCAGTTGAGCTGTTAGCCTGCGACGTTATCTTCCCTTTCACGTCTGCCCTGTTGGCTAGCTAATTTGCCTTGCCACTTTGGGAAATTCCACATCACATGGGTGCCGAAAGAGGCAATATGTGGTCGTGATAGACTGCTCTCGTTGGACAGCCAGGTATGGGTCACTTCCATTTGTGCTGATCTGGATGGAATTTTGTCTCTGGTTCCCTCTGGTTCATGGTGTGGCTGTACCGAGTGAAATGACAAATGACAACAATGTCGGCCAGCTAGCAATGCCTGCTTGCTTGGTACCTACCTTTTCCTTTTCCTTATCTCTTTTTTTTTTTGCAACCCAACGGGGGGAGGCCTTGGGTTTCTGTGTCTGTCTGTCCCTTGCAGGAGGGAAAAGCTTATCGCCTGGCTTGGTACCGTACCTAGCTCCTTGCCACATTCGTGGGGCTATGCGTCCCATGGGTCATGTTGGGATTGGCGATGTTGATTAAGATGGGAAGAGACAGATCACGATGGGTGGGCTCTTGTTGACGATGATCGTCGTGGTGATGATGCATGTCCTGCGAGTCAGTCGGGACTTGGTTCATCGTCATCGTCATACCTTGCGAGTTTTCCCCGCCACCTCCAGCTGGGTATGGATAGGGTTGTGATGGGGGGTTTTTTGTTTTGTCCAGTCAGTCGGGCATGTCACGTCCCACATGGAGGCCGCCTTGGGTCGTTCTGGAAGGCCCCTTGGGATGTTGTGGAATTTTTCACCAGTAAGAGTTGTTTCGTTACGTTTTTGCTTTGGAAGGGAACCTTTTCGCTGCGTCACTGATCGGCCACTGGGGCTCAGTCTGGGCAGGACGGCAGGGGGCCTGCTGTGTGCCGACCGAGAGACTGAGGAATTGTCTTTTACGGCGGTGGCAGTGTTGTATCATCGTCCAGTGATGATGGTGTTTATTTGCACGCCCAGTTGGGTACATCGCTGGCTGGGGTGGGAGGGTTGGTTACTTTTGTTTAAGGGGGTTTCTTGGGCGGTTATGACCAGTTGAAGGTGTTCATGGACCAGTTATGGGGGCGCGTTTTTACACACTGTGAATGTGGCTTTTGGTGGTTTGGTATTTCTCTCGTGTTCATGGTTCTTTCTTTACGGGGGGCTGTGGTTCAGCGCACTCGTGAGTGAGTGGTTCGAAATACAAAATAACCTCCCGACAAATTGTTCGATGGGCTGCCTCTTCGCCGATCTTTGGGGAGAGAGGGCTGTCATGGTTTCACTTTCTGTTTTGTGTGTGGCTGTTTTGGTTCTGGTCTTGGCCAACCGTTTCGGGCGGTTGGGTATGACTACTAATGTTAGGGATGACTCTTCTTTCGGGGGGTTGTGTTTCTTTTGAGCCGCATGGGTCGCACGGGTTGAGGCACGGGTTGGAAGGGATGTTACCTACCTAGACTTGGGGTGGGGATACAACACTAGTAGGGTAGTTCCCTTGTGGTGTGTGATATCGCGACCGGTCAGCCTTATTGTTTTTTTCTTCTTTTCTTTTCTCTTTCTTTATCCCTGGTAGGTGGGTGGGTGGGCAGGCAGTCCTGTTCCCCCGAAAGGCTGCGTCAGCGTGTTTACCTGCCTGCCTGCTTGGCCGCTTGCCTCACTAACGTTGTGGAGCATGGCTGGTAGTATTGGTTGCCTTCCATCCTACCTGCTTACCGAGCGAGCTTAGCCTGTTTAATGTCTATGGATCACGGTTGGTTTCTTGTTTCATCCGCGATGGGTGCGTGGATGAGAACCTTTGTCCGGTCCTTTTGTTTCGTCTGATGTTTGCCGAACATGACCTCGGGAGAACACTTGCGGGAAGGTAAAGATCTCGATTCACCTTGCCACTGGAGGGTGTGCCGACGCGGCAAGGCGAGATGAGGCTGTCACATGACTCTCGTGGTCTTGATATTTTCTATTGGTCGCGTTACGTTGGCTGTTGTTGCTCGGCACCGTGGGAGTTTGAGTGGATGACTCATTCTTCACGGCCTCAGGCAGAGTCATATCGAGATGCTGAGGTATCTACCTTAGGCAGCCATCGAGGTTCCTTCTTGGGGCGATTACATTGCTGTGAGATGTGGCCTTGGGTTGTGTCACTGTCGGCGGGATTCTGCCTGAGGTTACTGTATGTCCATAGTGGTTGGAGGGTAGGTATCCTGTTTTATGTAGAATTGATATCAATGAACCAGTTGTTTGTTTATTCACTTCGTCGTGCCTTCTTCAGTCCAGTCGTGAATGCCACCGTCATGTGGCGGATGTGCTACAGAGAAGTTGGTGACTCGTTTCTCTGGCAGACTCATTCACCGTGTTGAAGTTTCGTCTTGGCTGGTAGGAGGCCTCATCTGTTTGTCACTCTGTATCAGTGCCCGTCTGTAGACGTGGACTGTGTGTGTTTGTCTTGAGGAAGATTGTTGTTTTAGAATTATTCTCTGCACTATCAATGCACGTATTATTGACTTGGTAGGTAGGTATGAACTTGTGTGGACAGCTATCCGTTGAGCTGCGAGTCGTTCACGTATGCACTGTTCGAGCTCACGTCTCATTTGCTCTCTGCCCTCCATCAACATATATTGCACATCTGTCTCCGTATTTATGTCATAGGTAGCCTTGTCGTCATCTCCGGCATATCTTACCGTTCTTGAGGCTGACGCCTGTCTTACATACCCATCGTGCTATTGCATGCAGGGGTTCCGCCTCAACCGCAAACCAGAAGAGAACCAGTCAATAACTTCTGGACTGCCCACTCAGGTTACATCCAGGCGATTAGCATAGCACACATGTACGCGGTTCCAAGTGATGGACTGATTCAATGTTACCTGTAAGCCTCGCATCTCGGACTGTTACAGCCTCCGAGGTGCGGGTGGAGGGATATTTCACGGAAAATTTCGATCCCCGTTGGATGGTTTGGTATACGAGGGTTCTGTTGCTGGTTTGGGGCAGGTTCATGTAGGTGGTTGTTGTCAGGCCTGGGACGGGCTGGAGATATTCTTAGCTCTAAAACGGAAATATTCTTCATTTAGATTAATTTCTTCCATATATTACGGGATATTTCTTTCCTACCTTGTATGTCTGCCTAGGTAGTTAAATGTATGGCCCTGGTAGAAGAGACATGAAAGTTGATCTCTGGTGAGTAACGATAGTAGGAGAAGACGAGGAAAGTTGTTTTTCTCCTTACTGTATTTGTTTTCCCAAATGTTTCCGAACATATAACCGGAGAATTTTCTGGTAAGACGTACGGGCGTTTACACCGACGTATCCAAACTTTCTTTGGGTCTCTTAATTCCAGTCATATTTCAAACGAATAAGCAGATTCTTATTTGAAGGGGAAGGTTTTAATGAAATGAATATTCAAGGATATGAACAACAATGTCAGAAACTCCCATCGTAACAAGGTCCAGAATTATTCTCCCAGGTTTTCAATCATTGCGTTCGTCCACTTGCTACATATTTCATACACTCTCGTTAGTGACTTCCAAGAGGCCCGGGTACTGTTATGTGTTTCTCTTGTCCGTAATATATCTGTCATACATGCTCAATCTTGCAACGCTGAGGGTATGATGTTGGAAAGAAAAAGGGAGTTGTTTAATCTCAGAAATAATAAATTGGGCCTCGAAACGTCATCGCTTCATTATTTGTTAATTAGCTACCTACCTGTTTAGGGGTACGGATCTTCTTTTCTGTAAGACGTTGTAATTGCCCATAGTGGTAACACAAGAGATACCATACAACGATAAGGTCTGTTGGAACTGAAACGTAATTACATTAACAATGACAAATGCTCCAGAGGAAATACGAAGGATGGATAGGGTATCTAGGCAAGAAGAGAGAGACTAGCTATAAATGGCCTTGGCCTTATGTAGTGCAACAAGTCGAATAAGAACACAAGAAGCAGAAATCAAACTATCCAACCCACCTGTCTGTCCCTGGGCCCCTCTCCCGTGTAGATATTGCCTGTTCCCCCCCCTTCTGGGCTGAGGTAGGTGGAAGCATTTGACGCTTGGACCCAGAATCTCGTTCGCCCAGGTATCCCCCAGAACAGAAGTCATGTGGCAAAACATGCCACTTGGTGGCCCGGTGACTTGAGGGCCGAGGAAACAGGCCGCCGGACGAAGTGGTCTGTGGTGCAGACCGTACAGTGGTGGGTAGCTGTGCTGAATGCTGCGGTCTGGCGACCCCTGTCCACCAAATCCCTCGATTCATAAACCATGAAAACTCCACCAACAGATACATACGACCATACCCACTTGAGAACTCGGGATCCCGTCCGCTCTCCCATAGATAAACAAGTGAGGGCCAGACTAGTAGTTGGGTGGGTGACCACCAGCGAATCCCTGGTGTTGTATGTATCTTTTCCTTTTTTGCTTTTTTGTTGATGTCTACCCCTTATACCGCCCCTCGCACTTGGGGCTGATTCGGCTGGAATTCATGCTCGAGACTGGGACTGCCGCTCCTTCGACTCAACTGCTTGAATCCTGCATGCGTCGCCGAGTTGATATGGTGTGGGAGACAAATCTACTTCCACACACTGGCACTCTCAGCACCGGCCTTCTTCCCCTCCTGGTACGTCTCACTCAGCGAGTTATACAGTCCCTTGACCCTGGTAATCTCGGCAGTCCAGTGGCTCTTCTCGGCCTCATCATCGATCTCATCGACCAAATCAGCCAGGCTCTTGGCGGTGAAGAATTTGTTCTTGCGGTTGTACAACGGCCGCGCGGCAAGCGTCTCGGCCGTGTCACTTGGGCCCGGCACGCGGAATACCTGCTCCAGGATGTCGATGTCGTAGGGGATGGAGAACAAGTCCCGGCTGTCCTCGTAGGTGAAGAGGTAGTAGAACTCGTTGAAGCCGGCCCAGGTGATGCCGCTCAGACAGAGGGAGCAGGGCTCGTGGGTGGCGAAGAAGACACAGTCTTTTGGGGATGGGCGAGACTCCGAGGGGGAGGCAAAGAATTGCTGGATGCAGTTGATCTCGCCGTGCAGAAGGGGAGATGCCCGCTCGTTGTTGGTTGCTACGGTGTGCGGAGAGAGATCGGAGCGGGCGAGGATCGCGGCGCCGAAGAGCTTGGATCCGGAGGAGACGCCGGTCCGGGTTAGGGGGACTATTTTGTCCTCGGTGAGACGGAGGATGGTGGAGATGAGGGTTGTGGGGGAGTTGGGGTTGGCCATTTTATTCGGGTGTGTCAGTGGCGTTTGCTAGGCTGTTGATGTCGTCAGTGTGATGTCGAGG
>Ga0247781_1000277_pt1 | contig 15452 bp, 19 predicted proteins | sample UWRJL184509B5_FD_179922 | JGI IMG/M metagenome (GOLD analysis project Ga0247781, IMG submission 179922) | Plant litter microbial communities from Arlington Agricultural Research Station in Wisconsin, United States - UWRJ-L184-509B-5 | ecosystem: Environmental > Terrestrial > Plant litter >...
ACCCCCTATTTACCTACCTCCCACCAAACCAACCAACCAACCTCACCACTCCGCATTCACCGAAAACCCCGTGCAACACCTCCACCAAGAACCAGACCGAAAAACACCTTCCGTTACCGTCCAAATCCAATCCCCGCTACAGAAATACAATCAAGAACCCCATGCCAATCTAGCATATATTACCCTACCTAAGGTACCTATCTACCTACCTACATAAACCCCATCTGACCACCAACAACACCACATGCACCATAAATGAACTCCCCATTTAGTAAAAACCCCAAAGGATAAATCCACTAGATCAGCGTCGCATCGGCGGTAAGTGTACTGTATCCATGGAAGCCACACACCCCCAACTGCACGTTATTCTTCTGCCTGGCTGCGGCACAGACCTGCGAACACCTCGTGTGTACCCTGAACGGTAATTATCCTTCACCGTGCACGGTACTGTGTAGGACAGCCGTCTGGGTTTGTGTGACTGTGGGGGATATGTTGCTGAACAAAAGGGGGTCAACGTATGGAAATCGGGCTGGTTAACACCGATGGTATTGTGCGTAGTGCATGTGTGTGCACGCGGAATAATGGAAACCGAGTAATACGTGAATTATCATGGAGCGGCTGGAATTGATGGTGTTTTCCTTTTGGCAGATAAATCGTACTTGTGTGCATTTGGTTCAGTGCAATCCCGCCCGGATTCACCATTAAGACATACAATTCTTACACCAGAAGATACCAGACGACTCGGAATGATAACAAACTGGTCGTTGTAAAGAAAGAAAAACGCCAACATCGCCATCTTCATATCATCCCATCTACACTACAAATATCATCCGTGCTCAAAGATCGATACGATCCCCATCTGCACGACATCACCACCCCTGTCCGGCTTCCACGTTCCGCCCAACGGCCAACGGGACCCGCCAACTGCGGCGCAACGGCGCCCGCGGCCCCGGATTCAACCCACACCGGGGGCTGTGGCTCCGGGTAACATGGCCTTGGCCCCGGATTACCAACTTGGCCAACTGTTCAATTGGCAGAGGAAGAAATGGTTGGAGTAAGGAAATAAGACATTGGTGCTTACATCCATCCGCCCCATACACACAACTGTTCTCCATATTCTGCTTACACATATGCCGTAAAACTATCCGACCCCCTTTCCACCATCAACGGGGGTATTCTTTTCTCCTCCTCATAGCAACAGTGTAAAGCCACCGCCGCCCAGGCAGACAAATATCGTCCCAGCTTCCATCTCACCACGTGTATCATCAACCCGGAATACCACCCATCCCATCCCATCCCCAACCACATCACGATAGAACACCAACCCGCCCTTCCAAGTTTCTAGCGCAATCCTCCCTCATTATTTTTAGCCCGCCGCTGCCCTCTGCATACCATTCGGTTACATCAACAGCTGTGGCTGCATGCCTTGCCCAGCCCATAAACGGATAGTATTGAATGAATGCAGCGCAGCGCATTGGATAATTATCTGCCTGGCTGCGCTGCAGAGTACCTTTGCTGGCTGGACGTACCCTTAGAGACACGCCCTGTTTGTGCGATTGTCGTATTTGACGGATGGATATATTGTGGCTTATTTCTAGTGTTATTGTTTTAACCCGAGATCTGGGTGATAGATAATAGTGCAGATTGTATGCAGTGGTGAGATGCTTGGGATCCGGGAGGGACTAGAGTTCTTCTGTTTGGTTGGATCCGGCGATGACGAGGACTCCAGGTAAGGCAAGGCAAGGTACCTTGGTTTTCCGGTGTAATTATCGTGATGAATGGGATACGAAAATCTGGCAGTTCCTTGGTGCAGCTACTGCAGTGGCTGTTGGTTCGTATCATGTAGGCATTCTAGGATGATAGGTGGTGTTGGGCAGAAGCGGGAGAGCCTCTCCTCCACGCTTCCGTAAGGCGTAGCGGCATCTTTGCCGTTGATCTTACAGCAGGGTGGAGAGAAGCTTGTAGTGAACTTATTGATCTATACTGTTTGCCTTCATGTTTCGTCGAGGCACTCACCTGCAGTACTGCAGCGCCTACCTCGTGGAGTGAAGGGGAAAGTCAGCACAGCTTACGGATGTTGAGATGAAGAGGGTGCGAGGAGTGGAATCCCGCATTGCCCAGAGATTATCGTGAAACCCGCCGAAGCGGACACGGCCTTCGGATCGACAAGTCGAAGCAGAAGCAGCATGTTAATCTTTCAAGATCGATGGATCATGGCATGCTTCCCCGCGCGGGGGTGGGTATTGCCTCGCGCCAGGGCCCGATATTTGGTGACCCCGCCAGCTCGCAGTGGTTGCGGATAGATACAGGACACGAACGAGGTTGGAGATAAGGCAAGCTGCTCGCTCCCGATGCTTCGAGTTGTTAATCAGCGTCTAGGGGAATGATGCATGGGCCGGGGAGACTAATTGTTTCGGCAGATTGCATCGCATGCTTCTACCCGTCGTTGACTTGAACTATTGATGCTGTGGGCTTCACCCTGTCGGGTAGCACAATGGTCTCTCGGAGAGATTGGTTTGATGTAGCTGCACAGGCGCACCGACAGCGACAGGCTTGAGCCTGGATTCGCTGGCTGCATGTCTCGTCTCTTATTCATTTTCTCTGCATGTCTCAGCTGTCGCGTTCCCGGTGATTGCCGGCGCTGATGCAGGTTGATCGGATCGGGGTTGGAGATGCAATTGTCGTCGCGGACCGCGGCTTGATATCGCAGCGTCTTTGTGTCTGTTGTGCGACGGGCTCACCTTGGGTCTTGATCAATGTCTTTGTGATTATAATGTCCCAGTGTCAGGTGCTGGTATTAGTGACAACCCCAAGGAAAGAGTAAGCGAAGCTAGACTCTGTCCGTGATGGTCGGAACAAGTCGCAATGAAGGATGATAGAGGAATCTAGACGCCCGGCGCTTCCGTGCTTACACTGTAATGGCTGTCTTGACTGCATGATGGCGGGTGGTGGTGGTTGTCGCGTTGCCCTCGGGTGTGATTTCACCTTGCGCGTTCCCCTCGTCCCTCGGACCTTCTTTTAGTGCGATGACGTCGTGCCAATGGACGGGGGTGTCGAGATAGTGATGGTTCACTGACAACCTGGAAAATGACCACACAGTTTGCAAATACTGTGGGATTTCTACCTCCCCTGACCCTTGAACATATCAAGTATTGGATATTTAATTCATTGCTGCCGCACATTACGTCAAAATTCCGTGGTTGGTGGTTTCAAGCCGTGTTGGAATTCCCGGCTTTTGAGGCCGTTATCAGGGGTGAACTTGCATATTTTCTGGTGGACACTTGCACTTCCCCTCTCCGCGTTTGGCGCGGACGAATGGCGGGGTAAAGACCTGATTCCGTTCCCTGTGTTGAGATTCTCGTGTTTGGACCACAAGACCTGGCCCGGATTCCCCGCTTTCATCGTGAATCTCGCTCCATGGATCATGCTCGCTTGGCAAGGCCAACTGGTGGGTTGGGGGGGGCGTGTGCATGTCGAAGACACGATCAAGTCGATCGGGGGAAGAGACAACTAAGACAGGGGCAACCTGGTGAAGACAGTGAGGGACTAGAGTATCGTGATGGAGACGGATGGGCTGGAATCGCGGGGTTATGGAAGACACAATCCATCTTGGGGGCAAGGCAGTGTTGCAGTGTCCCATAAACTCGAAGGATGAGTAAATAAATTGGTATTGCCACTCAGATGTACATAATAGACTGGAATCATAGCATGTGTGGTTTTTGTGTGTTGCGCCTCTCAATGACATTGATACTGTACAAGATCTACACGTGAGAACGCGAGACGTTGTGCAAAAAGGGGCAGTAGTTGGAACACCACCTTTCTCATTTATGTTAACCGTTGGTACAGACACGAGTAGGTATGTGCGACTTGAACAGACAGACGAGAAACAGTAGAGGTCAATTGGGACAAGATTTGCCCTCCAACCTGGGCTCTGGCTCACTCACCCCCGAAATAACAAAATAAAGCAACAGCAAGCTACACATCACTAACTGTACCTCAAACAGGAATCAGGGTATTCCACCAACTCTCATCAATCACCTCTCGGCCAAATTCCCCCCAAAAGCCGAGGTCGGGTTCCACCCCTGACCGTCAAAACAAATCACATCACAGCAAAACTCAAAAAATAAGAACTTTAGCTGCAACTCGTTTCGATCGAGTGACCTCCGGGTTATGAGCCCGGCGCGCTTCCGCTGCGCCATGCAGCTTTGAATGCTTTGTGTTGTTGTTGAAGGGATGTGTGGATTTGGGCCTGATATATGACTCATTGTTGTGCGTTGACGAACTGACTCGGGCATCGTGAGGTTTGCTTGGCGGTGGTTGGGTTCGTGAGTGACTCAAGGTGGAGCCATGTAGCGGGATACAGAGTCTGCGAGGGTGTAATTTGCTGATGTTTGCTTGTTTGTGTTGGGAAATAAATTGTATTTTGTCGATATCTCTTTTGGAGTTGTGTGCCTCAGGGGTAAAAGGAAGCGTCAACAGTCCAACATCACGTGCATGCCCCTGGCCAGAGCCTGCTTGACATGGTGCACTGCACATAATATACGTGAAATACCTTCTCATACGTGCATATTAAACATGGTGTTATAATTTTACATCGTTTTAGTTGTAGGTTGTCAGCTGTTTAGATGCGCTTCAGCTTCGAGATTGGGAGTCCATGTGCTTACTTCAACCACTTGTCTCCCGGGTTTGCATGGGATCAAGTTATAGCTACCTAAGGTTGTAGTACTTCGCCCATGATCATGTTTTTCGTATCCGTCTAGATGTACAACAAGCAACAGCAAACCTGAATGCCCGATCAAACACCCAAAGCTTGAAGACATGGACAAAAGTAAAGAAGAGCAAACATACCCAATTCCCGAATGTTCATACAAGGGAAACAAACAACATGGCATTTACAAACGAAATGCTTGCCTCTTTGGACTTTTACATGTTGAACATGCAGATCAACACTTTGCATCTTGACCAGCAAAACAATTGCCAGCGACGGCAAAAGAAAAAAACATACAACACCAGGGATTCGCTGGTGGTCACCCACCCAACTACTAGTCTGGCCCTCACTTGTTTATCTATGGGAGAGCGGACGGGATCCCGAGTTCTCAAGTGGGTATGGTCGTATGTGGTGTTGTGGAGTGGAAGGCGTGGATATCAAGGGGTGGGATGATCCTGGCCGCGGTGGAAAGGGGGGTTTGTTTACTTTGAGGATGGAGACTTGAAACCCAGCTACCTAGTTTTCTGCCGTCATGCTTGCTTGGACGGGCTACCTTACCGTGGGGGGGCTGTTTTGTATACCAGTGGTAATGCTTTGCTCGGAAAAGGGGTCAACCGTGGTTTCAAATGATGTTGGGCCGAGATTAGGGGTATCTGATCTGAATATGTTTGTGTACCAGAACAACAACAAATGCAACAATTGGTATCAAATTCACACGTTTGTGTCTATCACATGGAAGTATTTCGATGGAGAAGAGGAACCAGACCAATGGGCCATTGCATGAGCTAAAACAAACTTATGCAACGGTTCCATTGCGTTTTGTTCTGTTTCCAAAAAGGAGGTGTCTAGATTCCGAACATGGACAAGCCAGCAATAAGTGGGAAACTGCATGTAATGTGCACGGATTATCGCTGTACTGACCCTATATGGCGAAGAGTTTTGATGGCTTCTATACAAAGCGAAGCATGCTATAATTCTCTACCATGACCATACATGCACCATCATCTCGCCATCAAATGTTCTTAACTTGAGGATATCGTATATATAATTTCCCAACTGCTACAAAACTAGTTTACCCACTAATAATCTTCCATCACTAAAGGCGGATGACCTTTTTCTCCTACAACGTCTCTTTTTTCTCGCTCACATCCCGGACACAACAGAGGCAACTTGTAGTTGAGACGTCCGACAGGCGCAAGAATCCACCGTCGCCATCACGTCTACTCACACAGGAAGAAGATGAATGGCTGGTTGGTAACGGGGGAATGGTGGACCTTGCGACAGAGCAAGATGTAAGGCGACATCCGACCTGCCGAAGCTGCAGAGAGTCCTGGATGGAATCCTCGCCCAGCCTCGGCCCAACCTCATCAGCAGATCATCTCGTACTCCCGGCCTGACTCTTCGCCCATGAGTCTTGCGTGTCCCTTTATACATATCCTTGCCTTTGCCATCTATTCACCCCAACACGCCACTTCACTTTGAATCCATCTTTCTTCATGCCGACATATCTCCAACAGTATCCAATATTGCCGGTCGCCAGGCCATCTTGATAACGGCAGAATGGAGGTTCAACTCCCACGGTGTTTGGGATCGCGCCGTTAGGCGAATAAAGAAGGCTGTCGACAAAATGCGACCTCGGTTCTCTGGTAATTACTCGGGATATCGATATCATTGCCTCCTTTGCTTACATGATTCAACCTTCTTATCTTGCTATCTCGGGATTGCTGCGGCGCCATCCTCTTTGGTTCTCTTTCACACCAGGTACCCAGAACTAGCTCGCCACAGACTTCTCAGGCTAACCTAGCAGAAAGCTAGGAAACTATCTCTCCTCGAGACACCAGCATATACAGCCAGCCATTAGTGCCGCGACATCGATCCATCTCATGGTTGGCTAGGACCCCCAGCAAGTCGATGAACCCCTACAGGGTTTTCGCCGAGTGTTTAGATCCGGCAAAGTGGGCCTGGTTGGATGATCCAAACCCATCTCACGCAAGCAACTCAAGGAGTCGATGGCTCAGCGTACCGCCAAGGTTTGGCCACACTTCTCTTACGGAATTGGATGCCATCTCGCATCATCCGGACATCAGAACTAATGCTCGCACCATTGACATCGACATGCGAATTCACAACCCTTCATTCGTCGATATCACCGCATACTAGTACCACGTGAACCTCATAATTATGGCCGATGAGACTTATCCACAAAGACTCACCTACACCATTTTACCAGACGGCGAGAAAACGAAGCTGCGCAATAAAGCCAATTTTCTCCAAGGTCTCGGGATTAGATCTTAATACCTATCAATATGTGGTGGTTCCAAATGGGAAGGAGGAGCATGGGGCGCGGTGCTGGACAAATTGGTCGCATCAGCCAACAATTTCAACTTACGATAATAACTTGGGCATGCCAATCCTTGGCTGGGTACCTGCGGGCCCACGTCTACTCATCCCGCAGCAGATCTTTCTCATATTGTAGCATAGGTTCTAGGATTCACTCTGGGGATATACTACCCGACGTTGTACGAGCGGATGAGATACATAACTTGATGTAGAACTAATTATATATAAAATATTGATACCCTCCCTACACAGTCCCCAAAAGTACCGACGGAAGTCAACCCAAGAGGTGAGCAAACACTGGCAAGATATAACATATATAAACCCCGTCAAGCACACGACCCATGCCCTCCATCCACTCACCCAGCCCATCAAATTCCGCACCAAAGATTCCCGTCAGCATTGTGGATTCTCTCATCTGTTTTTTTCCCGTCTCAACGTCAGCCAACGTCTGCTTACCTAGGGACCTACTCCGAGGAAAGAAAGAACACGAAACATTCATGTAGACGGGGAGGGCAGTAGAGCAGTAGATAGATAGACACGTACTGAGCGTAATCTCAGTATACACATAATTCCCACCAATATTTCTGCAGTCCGCCGCCATGATGTACCAGTTGCTCCTCCCGTGGATGTTGATGCACGTGCCGGCAAAGTGGCCGCTGAGGGTTTGTTCCGTTTTTATTAGCAAAGCGTGCTTTGGTTAGATGTTGAATGACATTGAATAAACCTACTTGACAGCCCACTGTAAATTCCCATTATTGTTGGTAATACAATTGTTGACATTGAGCGCCGCGTTGTTGTAGCTCCCGTTGGCCCGTCTGCAGGTGCAGCGGAGGGTCGGGCCGACGGAGGTCATGTAGCAGTTGTTGCAGGTCCAGATGAAGCTGCGCTTGGTGTGGATGGATTTCTTGACCAGGGCGGCGGGGGAGTTGTAGGATGGGAGCGTGACGTTGGCCAGGACGTCTGATGGTGGTGAGGTGGCGTTGGCGGCGGCACTTGGGGCTGGGGAGGGGATGGCGATGGGGTGGCCGGTGATGGCCGTGTTGGGCACGGCCGATGTCAGCTCGGGCGGCGTGGTGGTGGTGACGGATGTAGTTGGGGTGCCGGTGACGGCTAGGTGGAGTGGTGAGACCATCAGGAGGGCGAGGAGTTGAGAGAAGTGCATGGTTGGGTTGGGTTGTGGGCTAGGTAGATTGTAATGATGGGTTCGGAGTTCAAGTAGTAGGTGTGTCGGGCGTTGGGATTGTTACCTGGGGCATTGGACGAGGAGATTTATATAGATGTCTGGATTCTTAAAGCAACCATAACTCGTTTACCCATTCCATGCTACGAATAGCCTACGCATCCGCCGGACGCCACGGCATCTTGATACTGCTCTTTTTGGAATGATCATGCAATACCTGGTACCTCGTGTAGGGGAATATCTGGATTGGAAAAGGGGGGGGAGGCTTTGATGTGTGGACGAGTATGGGCACCAGAGGGAATTTGCGAATGAGTGTGTTATGTATGGACCTTCAACATATGAAGCTGTCACCATCCTCGGAGGCGTCATGGCCGTGGCTTAAAATATTGAACGCCACCTGTGAGGACCTAATTAGGTACATAGGAGCACTCAAGCTTGGATCACATTGGATGGTTTACCACAAGATTTTCAAAAGTGCCGCGCGACTACTAATATTGAAATTTTGTTCTTTTGGTTGCCTTGGCAAGAGGGAAATATTTGCTGTATTGCCCTTTTGTGCCCCTTAGCAATGCCGGTTATTGGTCCACATCACCATGATAGATAGCCGTGGGCTGCTTACTCTCTCCCTCATGACCTCCATGTTGCCATGCCTCCACGAGTACAAGTCGTTACACAGGATGAGCCAAGGAACCGATCAAGTCTGAAAGAAAAGAGGCTGCCTTTTGACATATGGTAACAGGGAGGGGTAGTTTCTCTGGCTGTGCCAGTCTCCAGCCTGTTGTCAAGGGAGTGAGCGATGCACGGTTCGTGAACATGGTAGAGAGGGGTAAACGGCTGACATTCGAAAAGGGAGATGGATTATGCACAGGAAATAGGTATTGTATGAGTCCTGACCCGTGTCCAGGGACGTACTGTATCTACGGTCCAAGTAGTGGTTACCTTCAATCCCAACAGCACTCTTCAAGTTAAAAAACTAAAACAGCTAGGGGCTATGACACACGAGTACGAACCTGTCTTGCGTTGCGCGCTTTGGAGGTGATGCTTATGTCAGCTGCGGTGGCGGCAGCGCTTGGGACTGGCAATGCCATGATCGTACCTGGATAGTCTGTTGATTGAGGGGTGGGTTGTGGTGCCGAGGTTGGGTGACCAATGCCTCTTTTTACGCTAGGTTAGTACGTAGGTAATTCCATGGCCATTCCTGAGGGTAAAGCGGTCAAGTCAAGAGATGGGCTGGAGCTGGCGGTGTCAGCCTTGTCCTGTGCCGCGGGTTACTTGAAGTCTCGTTCGGGGAACAATAATATCTTGGCGGCAGGTCGGTTTACAATCATGGTCAGCGATGGCGCCCGCGGCCGCCGGCTTACATCTATCTCACGTGTAGTTCTCATGTTACACATGCCAGTGTAGTAGTGTGATATCGAAAGTAAATTTATATTGCGTTCGTTATCAAGAGTAGCGAGGTTTTTGGTAGGGTTGTTGTTTGAGTTGGTTTTATTTCTAGTGTTTGCTCTTCTTGCTTCGATGTAGTTCTGTTTGGCAAATAGGGCCGGGTTTCGGTTTCCCGTGGACGCCCAAGATGGAGACGATGCTCGGGACCCACGAGGGAGGCGGTAGTTGAGACGGCAAGTTGGTTCAGTGGTTAATCCTCATCATACACCTCGGCCCGGGTGTATTTTACCTAGCGTGCTGTGCTACATGGAATCCCCACCTTGCTCGAAGTCTCGCGCTAGGTAAAATACACCCCAGCAGAGGTGTACCCTCTTGCCTTGGAAGGAGGGGGCAAGGACGCATTGCCTGCTTCGTAAAGGAGATAGCATAGGCCATGCGTGTCCTGCTCCGGCTCATCGGCTGACATGAACTGGTCCTCGACGCAGATTCGCGTGTTGATCAACTGCCATTTCCGTGCTGTGTGGGCGTGGGTGGGACTGGGCTAGAGCCTCCATAGTTAAGGGCATGAGGTGGAGTGGAAAGAATGAAAAGAAGGAGCTTGAGCTAGTAAGCCGGGACTATAGTTCCTTGTTTCATTTAGAATGGAGAAGGAAGGAGCCATGTAGGACGACGAGTACAGCGCATCGTCTATATACGGCTAAGTGCGGCGGGGACCGGATCGGCCCGTGGGCATGTATCGAGGGCTAGACTAGCTCAATGACCAATGAGGCAGCTCCCGAAATTGCTTGGCCTCAGCTGATTTTTATGGAGGGCTGGCTTCCTTCCATAGGACGGCTATCCAAGGCGTGTTTTTGCCTCAATTAGAACTAGAGTCAGCTGCTTAGGTGGTCTATGACTTGATAAACCCGGGCAATGTCCGATGTCATTGTCTTTGAGTGAAATTCATGTTACGCTCCCGAGTACTTGCTCTCTATTCCTAGCACGCCTAGACATACAGACAGGCAGGCAGGTATCGGTCACTAGTCACTAGTCCTGTGTCGTGCGTGGTGATGGTGATGGCATGGAAAGCCGGGGTTATGGAATGGACTTGTGGACCTTAACCGGTTCTCTTTTGGTGGAGCGGCTTGACGTCGCGCTACACGCTTTTCAACCCCATATTACACGGCATACAATCCACACAGCGTAGGACTGGTGCTACTTGGTCTGACTTTTACGCGTATATATGATCGAGGCTAGGCCAAGCCTACAGAATAGGTGGATCATGAGCATAGAGTCCCTCATCCGACAGGATCACGATATGTGATTGCTCTCTAGACGTCTCCAGGATGATCATTTCCCTTTCTGCCTTGCAGGCAAGAGAGTCCAGTCATGGTGACACAGAACTAACGACTCGACAACGTTGAGGGTGGTGGAAGAATTCTGGACCATTTTCTATATAAAGACAACACCCGAGTCTCTCAACGAAACAACTTTTAATTCCTCACCACCATCCATTCATCTACTCAACAGCTCCCACAATATCAAACTCAAACACATCTTGATACTTCCTACCATAACATCAACCCATCACAGTTAGTTCCTCACCCCCTTCAGTCCCAACCAAGCCAGTCCTCTTGCTAACTCGATTGACAGTCCCAAGAAAAACACACTCAACCGCCAAAATGTACGCACCCACCGCCCTCATCCTCAGCCTCGGCGCCCTCTTCGCCGGAGCCACAGCCGCCGCCCTTCCCGCCGCGGCCGCGGCCGCGGCCGCGGCCCCAGCCCCAGCCCTCGAGGCCCGCAAGTGGAGATCCAACATCGACGTCCAGCAAGCCTGCCGCGAGCAGCGCAACGGCGCCCCGGCCCTCGTCAGTGGCTCCGGCTGTGGCGCCTGGTCCTGCATTGTTGACGGCAATAAGTTGGCTGTCAACATGGACAAGTACTGCATTGATCGCTTTGGCGTCGATGCCTATGCCAGCTGCTACTCGACCGCTTATGACTGGCAATGCCATGATCGTTCTTAGGTGGATGCCTAGGGTGGATAGTCTGTTGATTATGGGGTGGGCTGTGGCACCGTGGGTGGTTTGGTGATTTTGGATGTATTGGTGCCTAGCTAGGTACCTCGGTAGATACCAGGCTATACTAGCTTAGATGGATACTGCGAGACGCGCAGTTGGAGGACTCTCATCGATACAATGCAATATGAATTATCTTTGAATTCGCCATGATAGTCTTGACCTTTATTTTGTATTGTTCTGGTCTAGTTACCGGTTGGTTTGAGATTTTCTCTAACCTAACTCTAACTATTGTGTAGAATCCAAGAAAGGGGGTGAATTGCAGGCAATTCTTGCTGGACATGTGATGACTAGGGTACCTTGTTTCTTGCTACCTCCTTTGGATAATTGTGGATTAGTTAGGGGTAGCTGACTAAATAAGATTATACCTAACTAATTATCTTGAAGGGCGGTCACTACCCTACCTAGGTACTAGTAGGTAGGGACCTATCTATCAGCCCAACCGTAGACTGGTCTGGCTTTTGAAGCTGTAAGGTATTTCGCCATACTTCAGCTTCCAGTTTCCATTTTTCTTTTTCATCCTTTTCTTCTCTACGTTGTTTGGTAAGGCCCGCGAGCCATCCTCGTGAAACAGTCCACCGTCGAACGCAGTACCATTATTCGTAGTCCATCACGAGGACATTTATAAATGATATCTCCTACATCATCCGGGCCCCCTTGTTAACATGCAACGCGAGGGGATGCGGGCGCAATAACTAGTTCATCCGATTCCGCCCCCAACCCCAACCCGTGCCTTGGGTTGGCTGTACCGGGAAAGGGGGTTACATAAGGATCCGAGGCAGGGCTGTGTTCCCTCGGGTCATTGACTTGGCAGCTTGCCGTTATATCTATGTCAAGTGTCACTGTCCGGCGCTGACGGGGAATATGTTTTCTTTCTGCACCTTTTTTGATGTCATGGTTGTATCTATATGTATATGATTCGAATATTTCGCATTATTTGATTGAATTGTATGTATATTCCCCTTGCGAATATGGGCATCATTGACCTCATTGAGTCTGTTGATCTACCGCCAAGCATACCCTCGCGCTCCAAGTCCGAGTCCGAGGCTGAGATTGATGATCCGAAGGTCGGGGTGGGTTGATGCTTCGCCTCGAAAGGACATGTGGTCCAGCTGTCGGGTCCTTGTGAATGGGGCCTTGAAATTATGCGAATTGGATTGGATGAGACCGATCCTATGGGATTTTTTGATCGAGGTACAGGGTGAGGGACATATACTCCCGGTACCCCTTGGCGATTGATCCTTATTTTTGAATTATTCTGTTCCCTTTACTGTGTGTTTTCATTTCTTCCTTGGGCTTGTTGATCTGTTTCTCCTTTCCAGTCCGTCTCCTTTCGTTATTTCCCCTTTCCATCCCGGCCGCCCACCATGCTAACCACCGGCACACTCTTCGCCAACTACGGCAACACCCCAGATGGAAAACCCTACGTCATCGCCTTTGTCGCGATTTCCACTGTCTTCATCCCTCCACTGCTCGCCCTCTGGACCATCAGCTTCCGGTCCATACATCGAGCCCAAGACCCAGCCCGCGCAGCCGTATCTTGGATCAAGGTCTCATTTGGACTATGGATTATGTAAGATCACTGTCTCTTCTTGCCATCAGAAAGAAAAACTAACAACACAGATTCCTCCTCTTCACCACCGTCCACGCAGGCTTCAGCCTCCACCAAGTCCTCAACAACCCGAGATACTTCTACCAACGAATCAACAACAAAGATCCCGGGAAGACTATCTTGCGCATGGCTCCCATACCGGACTGGTTCGGCATACTCGCGAATATCATCCTCTCCATCACATTTATCGAAACCGGTTTGGGGTTCCTGTACTGTTTGGGCGGGAAACCCCACGGAAAATCAGCCGCGACAAGGAGCGGGCTCCGGTTCATAGCTTGGATGTGGGGGGTTATCCTGTTCGTCATGTCCCTGATTTGGTACGCGTTTGGTCAGCTGGTGTTGGAAAAGGCCCTCGAGGTGATTCCGGGTGGGTCGGAGTCGGGCGTGGTGCCGGGGTATGTCATGGATGAGGCGGCGGGGGTGAGGGAAGCTCGTGAGAAGTGGTTGAGGTTGGAGATGATTCTGGATATTCTCATGTTGCTCTTTGGGTTGAAGGGGTTTGTCTTTGCTCTTGTTGTGGTAAACAAGACGGGCGGGCTTAGGTTGCGGAATGTGAGTTTTTCTTTCCAACCTCTCTTCTCTTGATGAATTCGTCCTAACCAGCCATTTCTCTCCCCCCAGCCAGCAATCCTCTTCCTGGTCGCAACAATCCTCAACACCATCCGACAAACCTACGCCATCATCATGCACGCAGTCTACGTCCTCCCCTTAGAAAACGCGCCGCAAGTGCCCAGCCTGGTCCATCCCCTCGTTATTGCGCCATTGGTTGATTTTGTGCAAATGTTTGCCATTCTCGTCTTATTATACCTCATAGTCACTCGAAATAGCGGAGGCCTGTGGTCTAGATTATACACGACTCCTGAACCGGACGAGACACGCTCCCCCCTGGTTTTACCTCAGATGACACCAGCAAGGACGAAGGAGAAAAGCAGACATATGACTCCGGTGAGATATCATCATGATGGAGACACTGCGGTGAGAATGGCGGATGACATGCGGAGGATGAGCGTTAGTCCGATGAGTATTGTCAGTGTAGATGGGAGGGAGCCAAATTATCGCTGGGAGAGGGATGGTCACGATGAACACACCGCGTTAAGGATGGAGGGTATGCCGAATATAGATGGGAGGTATGAGATGGGGGTACGCTGATGAGGGTCATGGGCGTTGATGTTTGTATGTAGCGTATTTGCATAGCCTGGAAGTTGGTATTTGATTTTGTATTTAGGTTGTTTTCAGCACGGATCTCATGGCGTTGCTAATATTGTGTCACTGAACTTGCTCCCCTTTTTCTTTCTGGCTTTTACATCTCACATCACACACAGACACAGAGAGCGAGAGAAGTATATTTCCTCCCTTACGATCAAATGATATCAAAATCTCTCAAACTATCTGCCCATACTCATTATCTCATAGTACTGCGTTCGACCGTAGGCCGTTTCACGAGGATGGCTTGCGGGCCTTATCTTACCAAGCGACTTATAGAAGAAAATATCCCCCCACTCTTCAGATCTCATATAAAACAGCTTGTATTATCCCCATCTTGTAATCATCATATATAATCCCCATCCACCCCTTTCCGATTCTCTTATGCTGCTATAACATGTACCCTGAAACAACACCACGATACCCACACCAATGAGATTAGAACATGAATTCGTAAATCCAAAATAGCTGTAAAATCCACCCAAGAAAAACAACCCATATACCAGATAATATAACAAACTCCCCATCCGTGTCGTTCTAAACCCACCAAACAAAATCAAGTAAGAGTAGCCAACATAGCCTTCATCAACTTAGGCGGAGGTCCTACAAAACAAACAAACCACAAAAGTCAGCCATTACTCTCTCAACATGGCGGGTAAGTCTTTCTCGTGCAGGCAGGAAGGATAGGAAGTAGGTATAGTGGAGAAACAGAAAGTGAAAAAAAAAAGAAAAGGGCAGATAATAAAACTCCCCACCTCCAAAACAAAACAAAAACAAAAGTAAGCATCACCGATTCCTCGGCACACTAATAGACATCCTACCTCTTCGATCCTTCTCAATCCTCACCCCCCTACTGGGCTCCTCGATCCTCTCAACCGTCTCCTCAAGCAGCACCAGCTCCCCTGTACTCAGCCTCTCGGCCCGCACCAACTCCCCCCTCCCCACACTCGAGTGTCTCGCGTGTCT
>Ga0247781_1000279_pt1 | contig 15387 bp, 11 predicted proteins | sample UWRJL184509B5_FD_179922 | JGI IMG/M metagenome (GOLD analysis project Ga0247781, IMG submission 179922) | Plant litter microbial communities from Arlington Agricultural Research Station in Wisconsin, United States - UWRJ-L184-509B-5 | ecosystem: Environmental > Terrestrial > Plant litter >...
CGACCAGGGTGTCGCCGGCGCCGCCCACGGCCACCGCGGCCGAGATCGCCATGCACCGCTCCCCCGCCGAGCCGAACGCCGCCGCGGCCAGGTGACCGGCCGCGAACTCGAGGTCGGCGTCGGGCAGGATGATCGCGTGGTTCTTGGCCCCGCCGAGCGCCTGCACCCGCTTGCCGTGCGAGGTGGCCTGCTCGTGGAGGTAGCGGGCGATCGGTGTGGAGCCCACGAACGACACCGCGGCCACGTCGGGGTGGTGCAGCAGCCCGTCGACCGCCGTCTTGTCGCCGTGCACGACGTTGAAGACGCCGTCCGGCAGCCCGGCCTCCTTCAGCAGCACGGCCACGAAGTTCGAGGCCGACGGGTCGCGCTCGCTGGGCTTCAGCACGAACGTGTTGCCGCAGGCGATCGCGACCGGATACATCCACATCGGCACCATCGCCGGGAAATTGAACGGCGTGATCCCGGCGCAGACCCCGAGCGGCTCGCGGAAGCTGAAGACGTCGACCCCGGTCGAGGCCTGGTCGCTGTACTCGCCCTTGAGCAGTTGCGGGATGCCGCACGCGAACTCGATCACCTCGAGGCCGCGCTGCACCTCGCCGGCCGCGTCCGCGAGGACCTTGCCGTGCTCGTCCGAGATCAGCTCGGCGATGTCCTTGACTCGGGCGTTGACCAGCTCACGGAAGTTGAACATGATCTTCGTACGCGTGCTCAGCGAGGCCTGGCTCCAGGATTCGAACGCGATCCGGGCCGCGGTCACCGCCGCGTCGACGTCGGCCTCGGTGGCGAGCACGACCTCGTGCTGCTGCCGGCCGGTGGCCGGGTTGAAGACCGGTGCGCGCCGGCCGCCGGACCCGGCGGTGAACGCGCCGTCGATCCAGTGCTCGATGGTTGCCATGATCATCCTTTAGAGGTAGAGGCGTTGGTCGCGCTTGGCGGCCTCGTAGGTCGTTCGGGCCTCGCGGGTGCTGTCCAGCTCGGAGACCTCCGGGACGGGGACGTCCCACCACGACTCGGAGGACGGCACCGGGGAGAGCGGGTCGGTCTCGATGTGCACGACGGTGAGACGGTCGGCCTCCCGCGCACGCTTGAGACCCTCGGCCAGGTCGGCGATCGTGCGGCAGCGGATCACGGTCGCGCCGAGGCTCTCCGCGTTCGCGGCCAGGTCGACGGGGAGGTGGCCGCCGTCGTAGTCGCCGTCCGATCCGCGGTAGCGGTAACTGGTGCCGAACCGCTGCGAGCCGAGCGACTCGGAGAGCGCGCCGATCGAGGCGAACCCGTGATTCTGCACGAGGACGACGACGAGCTTGATGCCCTCGGCGATGGCCGTGACGATCTCCTGCGACATCATCAGGTATGACCCGTCGCCGACCAGGGCGTACACCTCGCGGCTGGGGTCGGCCAGTTTGATACCGAGGGCGCCGGCGATCTCGAAACCCATGCAGGAGAAGCCGTACTCCACGTGGTACTGCTTCGGGTCGCCCGCGCGCCAGAGCAGTTGCAGGTCGCCCGGCATGCTTCCGGCCGCCTGCACGACGACGTCGCGCGTTCCGCAGGCCTCGTTCACGGCCCCGATCACCTCGCTCTGGGCGGGCAGCGGCCCATGACCCAGGTGGTACGCGTGGTCGACGGTGGCCTGCCAGGTGATGACGTCGGCCCGGTAGCCCGTGTCGAAACGCTTCCCGTCGAGCGCGGCGAGCAGCGCCGAGAGGCCGGCCCGCGCGTCCGCGACGATCGGGGACGCCGACTCCTTCGCGGCGTCGAAGGCGGCCACGTTGATGTTCACGAACTTCACGTCCGGGTTCTGGAACGCCGTCCGCGACGCTGTGGTGAAGTCGCTGTACCGGGTGCCGACACCGATGATCACGTCGGCGTCGCGGGCCAGTCGGTTCGCCACCGGCGTGCCGGTCGAGCCCACGCCGCCCACGGAGTTCGGATGGTCCCAGCTCAGCGCGCCCTTGCCGGCCTGGGTGTCGGCCACCGGGATGCCGGTCTCGCGGGCGAACTGGTCGAGCACGCCGGTGGCCTCGGCGTAGATGGCCCCACCGCCGGCGATGATCAGCGGGCGTTCCGCCTGCCTGAGAACGGCTGCCGCACGGGAGACGAAGGCCGGGTCGGCGATCGGGCGGGCGACGTGCCAGACGCGCTTGGCGAAGAACGCGTCGGGGAACTCGTACGCCTCGGCCTGAAGATCTTGGGGAAGGCAGACGGTGACCGCGCCGGTCTCGGCCGGGTCGGTCAGCACGCGCAGCGCGCCGAGCAGCGCGGCCGGCAGCTGCTCCGGGCGCCAGACCCGGTCGAAGAAGCGCGAGAGCGGGCGGAACGCGTCGTTGACCGACACGTCGTAGCCGCCCGGGTCCTCCAGCTCCTGCAGGACCGGCGCGGCGGCGCGGGTGGCGAAGATGTCCGAGGGCAGCAGCAGCACGGGCAGGCGGTTGACCGTGGCCAGGGCGGCGCCGGTGAGCATGTTCGTCGAGCCCGGCCCGATCGAGGCGGTGCACGCGTACGCCGAGAGCCGGTTGGTCATGCGCGCGAAACCGGCCGCCGTGTGCACCATCGCCTGCTCGTTGCGGGCCAGCCGATAAGGAAGATCAGCTTCCCCCGTACGGTGGGCCTGCAGCAGGGCCTGGCCGAGACCGGCGACGTTGCCGTGCCCGAAGATGCCCAGGCAGCCCGCGATCGCGCGACGCTCGACGCCGTCGCGCTCGGTCCACTGGTTGGCCAGGAACCGCACCACGGCCTGACCGACGGTGAGCTTCACGAACGCGTCCTTTCGTTGCTGGAGGTGAGCGGCAGGCGCGGGTCGACGGGCATACCTGCCCAGGAGGCCCGCACCCAGCCGTGCGCCGGGTCGTCGCGCACCAGCCACTCGCGCTCGCCCGGACCGGCCATCACGTTGAGGTAGTAGAGGTCGTAGCCGGGCGCGGCCATCGACGGGCCGTGCCAGCCGTACGGGATCAGCACGACGTCGCCGCTGCGCACCTCGGCACAGACCTCGATCGGGCGGTCGGCGTGCCCGTACACCCGCTGGTAGGCGTTGCCCGCCGTGCCCGCCGGCGAGGACCCGACCTCGAAGTAGTAGATCTCCTCGAGCGACGACTCCCCCTCGGCCTGCTCGTCGTGCTTGTGCGGCGGATAGGAGGACCAGTTGCCGCCAGGGGTGAGCACCTCGCAGGCGATCAGCCGGTCGGCCTCGAACCGCTCCGGCGTGCAGAAGTTGTTGACCTGACGGCTGGCCTGCCCGGCGCCGCGCAGCTCGACGGCGACGTCCTCGGCGGCGCCGTAGCGGAACGGCAGCCGGCGCGCGGCCCGGGCCGAGGGCAGCGCGAACCGCCCGCCGTTGGGCGCCCGCACGGTGACCGTCGCGTCGCGCGGCACATAGGCGAAGTCGGTCACCCGGGAGAACACCGACCGTCGGCCGGTGAGCGTCATCCGCTCGTCGTCGCAGGTCACGTCGCACCCGCCGGAGAGCGGCAACACCAGCATCTCGTCGTCGCCGGTGGTGAACCTGGCCCGCGAGCCCGGGGGCAGGTCGAGGATGCGCAGGCCGCTGTAGCTCCAGCCGGCCTTCTCGGGCGTGACCACCGCGTCGAACGGCTTCTCGGCCGTGCTGCCGCGGGGCATCAACGGGTTGACCCGGGCCGTGGTCACAGCAGGCTCACCGCCCGGTCGACCGCGTCGGCCACCCCGCCGCTCGCCGGATAGAGCAGCGAACGGCCGATCACCAGGCCCTGCACGGTCGGCAGGTCAAGAGCCTTGCGCCAGGCCGCGTACGCCGCCTCGCCCTCGCCGCCGAGAATCAGCGCCGGCAGGGTCGTGGACGCCATGACCCGTTCCATCTCCGGGACGACCGGCACCTTGAGCCACGTGTAGGCGGAGGTCGTGCCGAGGCCGGCCGCGACCGTCATCGCGCGGATCATCGCCTCGGGGGTCAGTTCGTTGCGGACCCGGCCGTCGACCCGGTGCGAGATGAACGGCTCGACCATCGCCATCCGCCGCCGCGCCGCCAGTTCGCCGATCGCCGTACCGCAGGACTCCAGCGTCGTCACCGTGCCCGGGTCGGCGGGGTCGATGCGCAGCAGCATCTTGCCGCCCTCGAACCCGGCCGTGGCGATGCTCTCGGCGTCGTACGCCGTGAACCGGTCGTCGATCTCGAACGTCGTGCCGGCCAGCCCGCCGCGGTTCATCGAGCCGATGACGACCTTGTCGTCGAGCGCGCCGAGCAGCAGCAGGTCCTCCAGGATGTCGGGGGTGCCGAGCACGCCGTTGACGCCGGGCCGGGCCAGGGCGGTGCGGATGCGGTCGAGCAGGTCGGTGCGGTTGGCCATCGCCAGCGGGTCGTCGCCGGCCCGCAGCGCGCCGCGGGCCGGGTGGTCGGCCGCGATGATCATCAGCTTGCCGTGCGGGCCGAACAGGCTCGCGGGCTTCTTGCGCGCCGTCGCCGCCGCGCCGATCGCGGCCGGGCGGCGGGTGCGGATGTCGAGGAGGTCGTCGAGGTCAGGCATGCGTCGCTTCCCCCAGCTTGTCGCGGACTTCGGTCTCGGTCGGCATGGCGTCGGCACAGGAGAGTCGCGAGGCGACGATCGCGCCGGCGGCGTTGGCGAAGCGCATCGTCTCTTCCAGTTCCCAGCCGGCGAGCAGGCCGTGGCAGAGCGCCCCGCCGAAGGCGTCGCCCGCACCGAGGCCGTTGACCACCTCGACCGGTACGGGTGGAACCTCCTTGCTCTCCTCGCCGGTGGAGGCCATGACTCCGGCGGGCCCCTGCTTGATCACGGCCAGCGCGACGCCGGCCTCGTGCAGCGCGGCGGCGGCCTCGGCGGGCTTGCGGGCGCCGACCGCGGTCTCGGCCTCGTCCAGATTGCCGACGGCCACCGTCGCGTACGGCAGCGCCTCGGCATACCACCGACGGGCCTCCTCGCGGGACGCCCAGAACATCGGCCGGTAGTCCAGATCGAAAACGGTAATTCCCGATTTGTTGCGGTATCTTAGGGCGTCCAGAGTGGCCGTGCGGGACGGCTCCTGGGACAGGCCGGTGCCGGTGATCCAGAAGATGTCGGCGCCCCGGATCGCGTCGTAGTCCAGCTCGGACGGGTCGATCTCGAGGTCGGGCGCCTTCGGGAAGCGATAGAAATACAGCGGGAAGTCGTCCGGCGGGAAGATCTCGCAGAACGTCACCGGCGTCGGCAGGTTCGCGACGGGCGTGACGAACCGGTCGTCCACGCCGAAGCCGCGCAGCGCGTCGTGCAGGAACTCGCCGAACGGGTCATCGCCGGTACGCGTGATCACCGCCGAGCGTCGGCCGTAGCGCGCCGCGGCGACCGCCACATTTGTCGCACTGCCGCCGAGGAACTTGGCAAAGGTGCTTACCTTCCGCAGCGAGACTCCGACCTGCTGCGGATACAGGTCGACGCCTATGCGTCCCATTGTCAGTACCTCGTCGGCGGGCATATGGGAGCCTCCGGCCATCGGGTGGATCGCGGGGATGTGGGGCACGAAGAAGCGCCCCGGATGCCGTGCTCGTTACGGCGCCGAAACCAACTTGATTGCCACCGGTAACCGCCCGGCAACGCTAGGTTTGCTGCTCTCGATGTAATAACTTGGAGCCGTCTACGTCAATACTTTGTCCTGACAAACTCGGGGAGCGTGGGTCGCGGTGAGTGCCGATCTGTCCGCCCAGCACGGCGGCGTCCGGGCGGCCGACGTCGACCGGACCAGCCCCGTACCGCTGTATTTCCAGGTCGCCACCCGGTTGCAAGAGTTGATCGAGAAGGGCGAGATCGGCGTCGGCGCCCGCATCGAGAACGAGGTCAACCTGGCCGAACGGCTCGGCGTCTCGCGCCCGACGACGCGCCGCGCGATCCAATATCTGGTCGAACGGGGCATGCTGGTGCGCAAGCGCGGGGTCGGCACGCAGGTGGTGCACCCTAAGGTCCGCCGCCCGGTCGAGCTCTCCAGCCTCTACGACGACCTGATCGCCGGCGACCGCGCACCCCGGACCGAGGTGCTGCGCCTCGAGGAGATGCCCGCCCCCGACACGATCGCGAACGCGCTGGAGATCGCGCCGGGCACGGCCGTGACCTGGATCGAACGGCTCCGCTACGCCGGCGGTGAGCCCCTGGCCCTGATGCACAACGCGATCCCGGTCGACGTGCTGCGCCTGACCGCCGACGATCTGGCCGGGCACGGCCTCTACGAACTGCTGCGCCGCAACGGCCTGACCCCGCGCATCGCGACGCAGGTCATCGGCGCCCGCTCCGCCACCACGACCGAGGCCAAGATCCTCGACGAGAAACGCGGCGCGTCCCTGCTGACCATGACCCGTACGGCCTGGGACACGGGCGGCCGCGCCCTCGAGTACGGCAGCCACGTCTACCGGGCCAGCCGCTACAGCTTCGAACTCAACCTCAGCGCGGGCTGATTCCGCCGTTCTCCGAGGTCGTGTCCAGCGACGGGCGACTGCGTGGAAGGACGAACGAGTAACGGCCCACCGGAGTGACGGGGTCAGGGCGTGACTCGCTGTGTGTGAACGATCGGGCACGGAGGGGTTGCCCTTATCGGGATCGATCCGGACGATCGGCATCTCCGTGAGGCATCTGACACCCGTTCGGAAGGATTCGACGTCACGTGCAGTCATCCCCCTCCCTGACCGGCGGTGCTCCCGCCGAGGCAGCCACCGCGGACCTCAGCGGTCGCTGCGTCGGCAACTCGTACGTCCTGGTCTGTCCGGTCGGGCACGGTGCCACCGGCACGGTGTGGCGCGGCATCGACCGTTCCACCGGCGCCGACGTGGCGGTCAAGCTGCTGCACGAGGGTCTGCTGCGCCAGCCGAAGCTGGTCATCCGCTTCGTGCAGGAGCGCACGATCCTGATGATGATGCGGCACGAGAACATCGTCGGCGTGCGGGACCTGTTCAGCGTCGGGGGTTCGCTCGCGCTGGTGATGGACTACGTCGCCGGCGGCAGCCTGCGCAACCACCTGCGCACCGAGGGAACCGTCGCGCCCTCCGACGCGGCCGACCTGCTCGCTCAGGTGGCCGCGGCCCTCGTCCAGGCGCACGAGCTGGGCGTCGTGCACCGCGACGTCAAGCCGGACAACATTCTGCTGCAGGACAACCTCGGCCGCCTCGAGGTGCGCCTCACCGACTTCGGCATCGCCCGGGTGCTCGACACCGCCGGGCTCACCACCCCGCACGCGATCGTCGGCACCCCGCACTACATGGCCCCCGAGGCGATCCAGGGGGAGGCGGTCCCGGCGTCCGATGTGTACTCGACCGGCATCGTCCTCTTCGAACTGCTGACGGGTTCGCCCCCGTACGCCGGGGAGCCGTTGGCCGTGCTCCGCGGGCACCTCGACGAGACCCCGGAGCGCCCCGACGGCCTGCCGCAGCTGGTCTGGGACCTGATCACCTGGTGTCTCGCGAAGGACCCGGACCGGCGCCCGACCGCGGCCGAACTGGTCACCGCCCTGCGCGAGCTGTCCCGCCGGACCACGGGGGTGCCCGCCCTGCCCGCGCCGGTGGACGCCGACGACCCTCCGGGTACGGGCGTCACCCCGCATCTCGGGGTCCGGGCCGCCGCGCACCCGTCCGTACGCCGCACCCCCTCGCGCAAGCGTCCCCGCAACGGTCCGCGGTCCTGGATGTGGCGCCGCCCGTGGGCGGTCGTCGCGCTGCTGGCGATGGCCACGTCGGGCGTGGGCGGCTTCACCGCGTGGCAGCTCCTCGACTCGGACGACTCCCCCGCCTCGGCGTCGGCCCCACAACCGTCCGGGGCGGCCGGCGTTCCCGGTCTGCTCGGCCCCCGGGGCAGCAGCCCCGATCAGAAGCCGTCCGGTGCGGCGCCGCCGGACACGATCACCGGCGCCCGGTCGAGCGGAGGCGCTGCCCAGGTCGCGGGTCTGCCCAGCGTCACCGCGACGCTGTCACCCCCGGTGCGAGAGCCGGGCGCCCGCGTCTCGGCGGGCCCGGTCGGGGTGGGCGCGTCGGCGGGAGCGGGCGGCGCCGGGGCGGAGGTCGGTTTCAGCGAGTGGCGGTGCGGCGACGCGTACGACTGGCAGATCGGTCACCCCGTGCTGGCGCGTCCGTGTCACGCGCTGGGCGGCTCGGTGCGGGTGGTCGGCCAGATGGAGGCGATGCCCGGCATCCAGGCCGACATCTCGCTGACGGTGCGGGACGCCGCGGGCGACGAGACGGTCGCCGGCCCGTACACCTGCAAGGGCCTGATGTTCACGGACTTCGCGCTGAAGCACAGCTGCGGGCCGATCGACCTGCGGCCCCCGCGCGGACGCAAGCTGGTGCTGGTGCAGACGTGGGAGTACACGCAGCGGCCGCTTCTGCCGGGCGGCACAGCTCGCGGCCCGGAGTTCGAGTGGTGATTAGCAGGGGGCGCGACCGGACGGTGGCCGCGCCCCCGGAAAATCAGACGACGCGCCACATCCGGTAGAACGCGGTGCCGTCCGGGAGCAGCATTTCGAACGGGTCCATGTTGGCATAGCCGGTGCGGTGGTAGAGCCGGACGTTGTTGGAGTTGGTCGCCTCCAGATATGCCGGGACCCCGTCCACCTCGAGCTCCTGGTGCACGAGCGCCATCAGCTTGCCGCCCAGGCCGCGGTCCTGGTGGTCGGGGTGGACGGCCAGGAACGCGAGGTGCCAGTGCGCGTCGTGCGGGTGGTGCTTCTCGAAGAGCTCGTCGAGCGCGACGAACCGCTCGAGGTAGTCGCCGGCCAGCGTGCGCAGGCGCTCCTCGTAATCCCCCTGCTCGGGCGAATCCTGGGTGTAGTCGAACCACACGCCGGTCGCCGCCAGGCCGCTGCCGTCCGGGAGGTCGATGACGTCGACCCGGCCGTACTTCTGGGCGTGCTCGGTCAGCAGCGTGAAGAAGTCGGCCATCACCTTGAGCCGGTCCTCGAGCGGCGGCACCAGGTAGGCGTTGGCGTCGAGGTCGAAGAAGGAGTGGCTGATCAACTGCCCGACCGCAGGGATCTCCTGGTCGCGGGCCGGACGGATTTCGGGGTACGTCGTCACTGGTGCTGGTCCTTCGGTTCGGTGGAGGCGAGGGCGGCCGAGAAGCCGCCCACGGTGGAGGCACTGCGCGCGCCGAGGCCGATGCCCGCGTACACCTCCGGGCGGGTGGAGCGCAGGATCAGGGCCCACCCGATGCCGGCGACCAGCAGGACGCCGAACGCGAGCGGCACCATCCAGGTCGGGTCGCTGCCCGGCTCGACGCCGAAGAGGATGGCGATGTTGCTGATCGCCAGGTACGACATGATCAGCAGCAGGATCGTGCTGAGCACGGGCGCACCGAGGCGGTGCCAGAGGTCCTCGCCGTGGGGATTCTTGACGAAGTAGCCGATGACCGCGATCGCCGCCAGCGTGATCAGCAGAAGCACGCCGATGCCGCCGCCGGTGCCGCCCCAGAAGAACAGGTTGACCAGCGGGTCCCAGCCGGCGACGGCGTAGACCACGATGGCGACGAGACCGAGCGCGCTCTGGGCGAGCGAGCCGTTCTTGGGTGCGCCGGTGCCGGGCACCGTGCGGCCGAACGCGCGGTGCAGCACACCCTCGCGGCCCAGCGAGAACGCGTACCGGGCGATGATGTTGTGGAACGAGATCATCGCGGCGATCAGCGAGGTCAGGAAGAGCGCGTAGCCGAGGTCGACGGCGCGGCCACCGAGCTGGTCGGCGGCGACGTTGAAGAAGAGGTCCGGGCCCTCGGCACCGGCCCGGCCGACGACGTCGGCACCGGCGGCCGAGATCATCGTCCACGAGGCGAAACCGTAGAGAACGGCGATCAGCGCGATGGCGATGTACGTGGCCCGGGGCACGGTGCGGCGCGGGTCGCGGGACTCCTCGCTGAAGACCACGGACTGTTCGAAGCCGACGAAGCCGGTGACCGCCATGACCAGCAGCGCGCCGGAGCCGGCGCCGACCAGCGAGCCCGGGTCGACCGGGGCGGAGGACGCGGCGAAGTTCGGCGAGAAGATGTCGGCGACGCTGAACGCGACGACCACGACGATCTCGGCGACCAGCAGGGTGGCCAGGACCTTGCCGTTGACGGCGACGTCACGTACGCCGAGGACCGCGGTCAGCGCCCACACGATGAGCGCGAGTCCCCACCACGGGACGTCGAGGCCGAACCACTTGTCGACGAGCGGGGACGCGATCGCGCCGAAGCCGCCGTACGCGGCGATCTGGAACATGTTGTACGCCAGCAGCGCCACCCACGACGCACCCACCCCGAGCGGGCGGCCGAGGCCCTGCGAGATGTACGCGTAGAAGGCGCCCGCGTTGGCGATGTGCCGGGCCATGGCGACGTACCCGACCGCGAAGATCGCGAGAACGACGGCGACCGCGGCGAAGGCGATCGAGACGCCGGTCAGCCCGGTGACGGCGAGGCCGGTCGGCACGACGCCGGCGACCACGGTGAGCGGGGCCGCGGCGGACATGACGAAGAAGACCACCGCGGCCACGCCGAGACGGTCACGAGCCAGCGCAGTCGAGAGCCGGCTCTGCGGGGGTTTTGTTGCGGTCGAGGACACGCGGTTCTCCATGAGGGGTTGAGGGGTCGGTGCGGAAGGGGATCAGGCACGCCGGGCCATCACGGCGTCGCCCACCGCGGCCTCGGCCTGCCCCACCAGCTCCAGCAGCATGCCGGGGAGCCGGCGCTTGAGCTGGTCGAACAACGTGCCGCGGCCACGGGCGTCGAGGGTGATGAAGACGTGCTGGTCGAGACCGGTGGCGAGGATCAGGCCGGCGAGGACCAGGTCGGGGATGTCGAGCAGCTCACCGCGGGTGATGAAGGTGCGGATCCGCGTGGCCGGCCAGCCGGCGATCATCGAGTCGGCCGGGACGAAAGTGATCTTGGAGCCGAAGAGGCCGCGTTTCTCCTGACGTCGCACGAGCGCGGAGCGGGCCAGGCGGCGCTCGACGAGATCGGTGGCGACACCGGTGGCCAGGAACGAGATCCAATCCCGTACGGCCCGGTGGTGGCCTTCGCGCAGCAACTGATCGAGGACCGCGGTGGCGGCGGCGTCCCCGGTCGGACGGTCGTCGACGATCTGGATCTTGCCGTCCACCACGTCGAGCCGGCGCCAGAGCACGAGCTCGCCGACCAGGGCCGCGGCCAGGCCGAGGCCCAGGGTGGCCGGGGAGAGCAGGCACTTGCCATTGACCGAGTCGTGTGCGGCGAGAAAGAGGTCGTCGGCCAGGGGTAGCTGCGCCGATGCCGGCACGGCACGTCTCCTCTCCAGTTCGGTGTACGGAGGGGGTACCTCAGGCTGTCCCGCCAGATTTTTACCGAGAGTGACGTCGATGACCTGACGCCGACGTTACGGTGCGCTCCCCCAGAACGACACCGCGTAGCATGCCAGCGGCGGTGATCGCACGCAATGTCCCCACTGGACAACTTTCATGTCCGATGTGGCGTGACCCCGAATGCATTCTTCGGAACCCCTTGCGAGCTGGTCATTTGCCGAGAATATGACGCAGCCGTAAAGCAGAGTTAATGTTTGAATGGATCATTATCGATAAATGCGACGTACTCCGATCGGGTGTCGTCGATGACCTCGAGACCCTATGGCGGACAGCGCCGATCTCCTCGCGCCCGCACGGAGGGTGAGGTCGGCAGGCGAGGGCTCGATCCCGGCCACGGCCGCCCGGACCGGCGGTAAACTCCCTGCTGAACGGGGGTCTCCTCAGCAATCTCCCAGGGTAAGCGGGGACGATTGATCGACTACCACCCCGCTTACGCCCGGAGGTTCCTGCCCATGCTTGAGGTCACCGCGCTCGGCTGGACGTTGACCATCGGGGTCATCGTCGCCCTGCTCGCTCTCGACCTGACGCTGGGCGTGCTCCGGCCGCACGCCGTCGGTTTCCGCGAGGCCGCGCTCTGGTCCGGCTTCTACATCGCGATCGCGCTCGCGTTCGGAGTCGTCTTCGGCTCGGTGGCCGGCTGGGATCTCGGCGCTCAATACTTCGCCGGCTACATCGTCGAGAAGAGCCTGTCGGTCGACAACCTCTTCGTCTTCGTGATCATCATGAGCACGTTCGCCGTACCGGAGAAATATCAACAGGAGGTCCTGACCTTCGGCATCATCATCGCGCTGATCCTGCGGGTCATCTTCATCGCCCTGGGCGCGACGCTGCTGAACGCCTTCTCCTTCATGTTCCTGATCTTCGGGCTGCTGCTGATCTTCACGGCGATCCAGCTGTTCCGGCATCGCGACGAGGATCCGGACGTCGAGGACAACGCTCTGGTCAAGATCAGCAAGCGGATCCTGCCGGTGACCGACGACTACATCGGCGGCAAGATGATCGCCAAGGTGGACGGCCGCCGCGTGGTCACCCCGATGTTCATCGTCCTGATCGCCATCGGCAGCTCCGACCTGCTGTTCGCCCTCGACTCGATCCCCGCGGTGTTCGGCGTGACCGACGAGGCGTACATCGTCTTCGTGGCCAACGCGTTCGCGCTGCTCGGCCTGCGCGCCCTGTTCTTCCTGGTCAAGGGCCTGCTCGACCGCCTGGTCTACCTCTCGGCCGGGCTCGCCGTCATCCTGGCCTTCATCGGCGCCAAGCTGGTGTTGCACTGGCTGCACAAGGACATCAACGAGTCGGTGCCCGAGATCCCGACGTCGGTCTCGCTCGTCGTCATCCTGGTGGTCCTGACCCTCACCACGGTCCTGAGCCTGCGGAAGTCGAAGAAGGATCCCGGCGCCAAGGCCCACGCCGGCAGCCTGCGCGCCAGGTCGAAAAGCGCGGACGGGCAGCACCAGCACTGACGAACCGGCCGGGGCTCGAAAGCCCCGGCCGGTTCGTCAGGCACATCAGAAGTCAGGGCCGGCCGGGGAGTTCCCCGGCCGGAAGGGCTGCCGATCAGCCCAGGTATCCACCCAGGCCCGCGGTGCGGCGCTCGCTGGTCTGCTGGCGGGCCACGTCCTGGCGGTAAAGGATCGCGCGGATGACCTCGGTCTCCTCGTTGCTGTGCCGAGCGAGAAGGTGGTCGAGTTCGGCGCGCTCGGCGGTGGAGCGGAACGACGCGAGCTCGTCGGCGAGCCGGCGGTGGGCGGTGCGCATCGTGCGCCGGTTCGCCAACGTCGTCCGTGCGTCGCGAAGCTTGGTCGTGAGCTGCATTGGCCGTCTCCTAACGGATCGTGATGGCGATAGGCCTCGTCGCCTTCCCGTACAACCATCCGGGCGACCCGCTTCATCCCCAAATCAAGCAGGTAAAAGATGGAATACAGGAGTGACGGCGACCACTGAATTTCTGTAGCCGGGGTCACTCTCGGTAGCAAAGTAGCTGGTCAGGCACTCCGAGTGACTTCGGACACGAGCGGCGGCAATCGGGACGACAGCTGAGTCCGGGACCGCACCCCGAGCTTCCGGTAGATCCGGGTCAGCGTCGCCTCGACCGTCTTGACGCTCAGATAGAGCCGCCCGGCGATCTCCCGGTTGCTCGCGCCGTCCCGGACCAGCACGGCGATGCGCAGCTCGGTCGAGGTCAGACCGAGATCGATCGGTACGGCGCCCGCCGCCGAGGTGCCGGCCAGGGCCCGCTCAGTCTGCTCGGCCCACGGCTTGGCGTCCGCGGCCAGGAAGATCGCCAGGGCGGCGCCGATCGCCAGCCGGGCGGCGGCGTAACGGCGGCGACGACGCTCGGCGCTGCCCTGCACCAGCAGTGCGTGCCCCTGCTCGATCGGCTGGTGGAGCTGCTCGAAGTGCTGGGCCGCGGACGCCGAGAGCAGCACGGCCGAGTCGGCGTGGCCGCTCTCGGAGAGCACCACCGCGGCGGCCCGGTCGAGATAGCCGGTGAGACCCGGGTTGTCGCCGAGCCGCGCGGCGGCGGTCCGCGCGGTGGTCAGGGTCGCGGCAGCCTCGGTGTGCTCCCCCAGCGCGGCCAGCCCGCCGGCCAGGTCGCCGTGCCAGCGCACGATCATCGGGTCGGACCCGCCCGAGGACGCCTCGAGGTCCCGCAGCCGCCGCAGCGCCGCGACTCCCGACCGGGTCTGCCCCGACCGCAGCTCGGCCTGTCCCAGCGCGTGCAGGTTGCGCCGCAGGTAGAGGCTGTCGCCCTCCTGCTGCGAGGCGCGTACGCCGTGCCGGGCGAACGCGGCCGCCGCGGCCAGGCTGCCCCCGGCCAACTCGGCGACCGCGGCCGTGTACCAGGTCGGTCCCGGGCTCAGCCCCGCCCGCCGGGCGGCCCGCACGGCCCGGTGCGCGTAGTCGAGCGCCTCCCGGCAGCGGCCCGCCCGGGTGGCCACCTCGGAGAGGCTGCGCAGCACCTCGACCCGGGCCTCGCCGATCCGGTCCTGCTCGGCCACGACCAGCAGGCTGAGCAGCGCGGCGCGGGCCTCGTCGAGCCGGTCGTCCATCATCGCGAACCGGGCGGCGACGTAGCGCGGGCCGTAGTGCAGCCAGTCCGGCGCGGGGGTGGCGGGCAGCACGAGGGCCTGGGTGAGCGTGTCGGTCCAGCCGGGATCACCGCGCAGCCGCTCGATCTGGGCCAGCACGCTGAGCGCCATCGCCTCGGTGGTGGGGTCACTGGCCGAGCGGGCGGCCAGGGCCGTACGGGCGGCCTCGTCGGCGGCGCGGTCCGGGTCACCGGCGAGCAGGGCGGCCCAGGTGAGCCGCAACAGGACGGGAGCGAGCAGGGCCGGGTCGTCGCCCGCCTCGGCGAGCGCGGCGGCGAACATCTCCCCCATCTCGGCCAGACCCTGTCCGGCCAGGTCGATCAGGACGAGGCGGGCTCGCACCCGGTGGCCGGGCGGGGCGTCGGCGGCCAGGACGGCCTCGGCGGCCCGGCCGGCCAGGGTGGCCGTGCCGCCGCTGAGGCCGCTGCGGGCGGCGGCGACCAGCCAGTCGAGCCGTTGGGCGGCGATGGTGTGCGGGCAGCGGTCGGCGGCGAGCAGGTAGAGCTCGGCGGCGGTGCGGCCGGCGCCCCGCTCGGCACAGCGCCGCGCGGCGGAGGCCAGGGAGCGGGCCACGGCCTCGTCGGGGACGGAACTGCGCAGCGCCCGGTGGCGCAGTGCTTGGACGGGTTCGGCGGCGCCGGCGGCGAGCGCGGTATGGGCCGCGGTGCGGGCGTCGGCCGAGGCGTCCTCGGCGATCACGGTCGCGAGCAGGGGTGGGGTGAAGCGGACCGCCGCACCGTCGACCGCCGCGACACCGGCGGCGGTGGCCAGGCGCAGATCGTGCACGGCGTCCTCGCGGCCCGCCCGCAGCAGCACGGTGACGGTCGGATCGGTGGCGAGCGCGGCGACCAGCAGCGTACGGATGCTGTCGGCGGGAAGCACGGCGAGCCGATCGCGCAACAGCTCGCGGGCCGCGTCGGGCAGCGGGGCCGGCCGCCACGCCGGGCCGGCGGGCAGCGCGGCGGCCAGGGTGAGCGCGAGGAACGG
>Ga0247781_1000280_pt1 | contig 15382 bp, 10 predicted proteins | sample UWRJL184509B5_FD_179922 | JGI IMG/M metagenome (GOLD analysis project Ga0247781, IMG submission 179922) | Plant litter microbial communities from Arlington Agricultural Research Station in Wisconsin, United States - UWRJ-L184-509B-5 | ecosystem: Environmental > Terrestrial > Plant litter >...
GGTCACCGCCTCGCCGTCCGGCCCGGCGACGACGCTGCCCGGCCCGGCGACGACGCTGTCCGGCCCGGCGACGGCACTGTCCGGATCGGCGACGACGCTGCCCGACCCGGCGACGACGCTGTCCGACCCGGTCCCCACGTCGGCATCGGCGTCCGTGGCCGAGGCGCCGGTCTCGCTCGCGCCGCCCCGGTCCGGGGATGCCGCGGGCACGCCGACTGGATCGTCGGCTCTGGCCGCCGCCGAGCCCCCTTCCCCGCGCAAGCCCGCGGCGAGCCGTCCGGAGACGCCGCGGCAGCCCATTTCCCCCGCTGCCAGCACGGCGAAGGTGGCCACTGCGGCGGCCCGCTCCAGGCCGCTCGTCCGCGTCGCTCCCCGAGCCAAGGTCAAGACCAAGATCAAGGCCACGACCACGGCGGGTACGACGGGGAGCGCGGCACCCGCCTTCGCCGGCATGCCGCCCGGGGAGGCGAGGGTGCGCCCGCACGGCGTACCCGGCCTGGACCTTGATCGGGTGACCGTCGACGCCCAACCGGCGGCACCTGCCCCGCCCCCCAGCGAGATCGCCGCGGCCGCGTCCGTAGCGGGGGCCGGGTCGATGCGGGAGGGCAGCCCGTCGGGCCTGCTGGCACTGATCGCCGGGGTGTGTGTGGCGGGAGTAACAGTTGCCGCTATTCGGTCAATCGTGTCGGAACGTGCAAATCGGGTAAAGATCGCTTAGTCTGTCGTCAGAAGCTCCGCGGGGCGTCCGCGTCCAACCTCATCGGTGTGGTCGTTCCTCCCCAGGTCCCACCCAGCGAATGCGGATCGGACGCCCCGCGGCTCTCGAAGCAGGATCCCGTCGACAGGCGGGGTCCTGCTTTTTGGCGGTGCGGCCGGGCTGGGTATGCTTGCTCGGTCCGCACCGTGACCACCGTGGGGTTAGCCCCGCGGTTTTCTCTTTGCGGTCGACACAAGACCTCCTGCCACGGAGATACCGTGGCCGCCAAGCCCACAGGAGGTGAGAAAGTCTTGCGTCATTACGAACTCATGGTGATCCTCGACCCCTCGCTCGAGGAGCGCACCGTAGCCCCGTCGCTCGATCAGTACCTGAACGTCATCAGGACCGCGGGTGGCTCGGTGGAGAAGCTCGACGTCTGGGGCCGTCGCCGGCTCTCGTTCGAGATCAACAAGAAGGCCGAAGGCATCTACGCGGTCGTCGACCTGCAGGCGACGCCCGAGGCCGTGGCCGAGCTGGACCGTCAGCTCCGGCTGAACGAGTCCATCCTGCGCACTAAGGTCATCCGGCCCGAGACCCGCTGAGCCTCGTTTTTGTCAGGGGGTTCTGAGAACCTCCAACGAACGAGCGAAGCGGCGAGGAGAAGATCATGGCAGGAGAAACCACCATCACGGTCGTCGGGAACTTGACCGACGACCCCGAGCTGCGTTTCACCCCTTCGGGTGCGGCCGTGGCCAAGTTCCGCATCGCTTCCACGCCGCGGACCTTGGACCGGCAGACCAACGAGTGGAAAGACGGCGAGCCACTCTTTCTCGCGTGCAACATCTGGCGTGACGCCGCCGAGCACGTCGCCGAGTCGCTTCAGCGCGGCTCTCGGGTGATCGTGCAGGGCAGGCTGCGCCAGCGGTCTTACGAGACCCGCGAGGGCGAGAAGCGCACCGTCTACGAGCTTGAGGTCGACGAGATCGGCCCGTCGCTGCGGTATGCCACGGCGAAGGTGCAGCGCATGAACCGCTCCGGCGGTGGCGGGGGTGGCGGCTTCGGCGCCTCCGGTGGTGGTGGCGGTGCCAACCGGCAGCCCAGCAGCAGTGGCGGCGGAGGAAATACCAACTTCGACGACCCGTGGGCTACGGCGGCTCCGGCCTCCGCCAGCAGTGCCACCCGTCCCAGCGGGGGCACCGGCGGCAACTCCTCGTTCGATGACGAGCCTCCCTTCTAAGCCCTAGGGCTTTAGCCGCCGGCGGCGTGCCGACCGGCGAGGATCACAACAGGAGTAAGAGCAATGGCTAAGGCTGCGGCGCTTCGCAAGCCGAAGAAGAAGGTGAACCCGCTCGACAAGGACGGGATCACCTACATCGACTACAAGGACACCGCTCTGCTGCGGAAGTTCATCTCCGACCGGGGCAAGATCCGTGCCCGCCGGGTCACCGGGGTGACGTCTCAGCAGCAGCGGCAGATCGCCCGCGCGGTCAAGAACGCCCGTGAGATGGCGCTCCTGCCGTACACGGCGACGGCGCGCTGAGGAGGGTCACCGATATGAAGATCATCCTCACCCAGGAGGTGTCGGGCCTCGGCACCCCCGGCGACATCGTCGAGGTCAAGGACGGCTACGGCCGTAACTACCTTCTCCCGCAGGGTTTCGCGATCCTGTGGACCAAGGGCGCCGAGAAGCAGGTCGCGGTCATCAAGCGGGCACGCGACGCCCGCGAGATCCGTGACCTGGGCCAGGCCAACGAGGTCAAGGCCCAGCTCTCCGGCCTCAAGGTGACCCTGACCGCCCGCTCCGGCAACGGTGGCCGGCTGTTCGGCTCGATCACCTCGGCCGAGATCGTCGACGCGGTGAAGACCGCCGGCGGTCCGTCCCTCGACCGGCGCCGCCTCGAGCTGCCCGGCCACATCAAGACCACGGGCGCTTACAACGTCCAGGTCAAGCTTCACCCCGAGGTGACTGCGACGTTCCCGGTGAACGTCGTCGCCGCCAAGTAAGACCCGCCCAGCGCGTTTCGAACGGCACGCCGAGATCCCTGGATCTCGGCGTGCCGTTCGTCGTTTCCGGGCTGCCGGCTCAGGGATCGCCCGCCGTGGAGTTCCCGTGCGCTCGCGGTTCGTCAGCTGAGACTGTTGCCGGTGATGACCGACGTCAGGACCGTGGCCAGTCCGCCACCGACCACGGCCGCGGCCAGGCCGACGCTGATCGCCTTCCACGACTGGCTGACCAAGCGCAGGCCGAGGGCGACGAGAACGCTCAGCACCAGGGAGATGAGGAACTGCGGGGCGGCCTTGCTGAGCGTGCCGAGGGCATGTCCCTGGCCGCCGGTGCCGACGACGAGCATATAGACGACGAACAGGATGACCGGTACGCCGTACCAGATGACGGTGTAACCGACCACGGCGAGCGGACCGCCGGATCCTTGTTCATCCTCCTCGTCGTCCGGATCGAGCAGGTCACTCTTCCGGCTCGTCGGATAGCCGCCGGTGACCGGGCGGCGCTCGTACGCTCCGGAAGGGCCGTTCCAGCTCGCGGAGGCGCGCTGCGGAGCGGCGTCCGGGCCCGTTGCCAGGCCTGCGCTCGCTGCCTGGCCGGCCTCGCGGGGGACCGGCGCGATCAGCGAGGTCGACGTGGTGGATAAGTTGGATATTCCCTCGACGGCGGCTGAGCCGCTCGATCGAAAGGGCACGTAATCCGCGGTGCCGAATCGTCGGGATTCACCCTCGGCCAGATCACTTTGATCGGCCAGGTCGCGTCGCCAGTCCCCGAGGTTGCCCTCGCGATAGACGGCGCTGCCGCGGGCGCGTTCTCGGCGTTCCTCGAGATGCCATGAGTCCGGCTCGGACTGCGGCCTGACCTCGGTGAGGTCGTCACCCGACCACGGCGGAACAGCGTCGGAGACGGACGCCCGGCCCGGACGGCTTGCCCGCGGGCCGGAGCCCGGCAGCCAGGCATCGGGGCCGGGCGGCTCTTCGGTGTATGCCATCGGATCGACCGCGCCGCGCCGCGTCGGCGGGTCGTCGTCCTCGGCGCGGCGGCGGCCGGAGCGCTGCGGCTCGTCGATCGGAATGTACTGCGGGGCGCCATTCGTCCGTGGGGCTGCGGCGGGAGCGGAACTGAGCGGCCCGGGGTAGCCGGGCGTGCTGCGAGGGGCGCTGACGGGCGCCGAGGCCGAATAGCCGATCGGACCGCCGGGCAGGTCCCTCGCCGGCGGGGCGCCCGAGCCGCCGTATCCGGGTGCGCTACGCGGGGCGCTCGGGAGGGCGGGTTGACTGCTGTACGGCGCCACGGTGCCGCCGCCGTACGCCGCGCCACTGCGCGGAGCGTTGCCGGGCTCACCCGGATAGCCGCGGCCGGGGACGGCGCTGGTAGGTGCGCTGCCGTAGCCGCTGGGCTCGGATGGCTCCCGGGCGGGTACCGAACTTGTAGGTGCGCTGCCGTAGCCGCGAGGCTCGTACGGTTCCCGTGCGGGAAGGGAACTGGTGGGTGCGCTGCCGTAGCCGCGGGGCTGGTCGTACGGATCGCGCTCCGGAGCAGCACTGCCGTAGCCGCGCGGCTGGTCGTACGGGTCGCGGGCGGGCACCGAGCTGGTGGGCGCGCTGCCGTAGTCGCGGGGCTGGTCGTACGGGTCGCGCTCCGGAGCAGCACTGCCGTAGTCGCGGGGCTGGTCATACGGGTCGCGCCCGGGGACCGAGCTGGTGGGTGCCACGCCGTAGCCGGACGGCGGGCCGGGGACGGCACTCGTCGGTGTGCTGCCGCGCGGCTGACCATAGGGATCACGGCTGGCGACCGAGTTGGTCGGGGCCGTGCCGTAACCGCCGGCACTGTAAGGGGTGCCGCTGCGCGGGGCGGGCGCCGGCGGCAGGGCCGGCTGGGCCGCGTTGCGCCAACCGGCGGCCGGCTGCTCGGGCCGGGCCTCGGGGATGGCCGGTGGTGGGGGCGCTAGTGCGCGCGGGCCTTCACCCATCGCCTCGCGGCGCTCGGCCTCGCGGCGCCACGCCAGGATGCGCGGGTCGCCCTCGGAACGGCTCCACTGGCCGGTGTCAGGATCGCGGGTCCAACTGCTCGTGTCGGGCTCGGCCTCCCACGAACCGGTCTGGTCGCGCCAGTCACCCCCACCGCCGTTGTATTTGGCGCGGCCCTTGGACGCACCGCCCGGGGGTGCGGCGGGCGGCGGGGACATCGGAGCGGCGCCGAAAGTGGCGGTCTCGCTCTGCTCGGACCGGCTGCGCCGGGGGCCACGTGGCTCCGGTGGTGCGAAGGAGCCGGTGTCGCCGGGTGCTGGTGCGGCGCCGCGTCGGGCGAAGCCGGACCCGGGTGGTGCGAAGGAGCCGGTTCCGCTGGGAGCTGGTAGGGCCCCGCGACGGGGGAAGGAGCCGGTTTCGCTGGGAGCCGGACCAGCCCCGCGACGGGGGAAGGAGCCGGTGTCGCCTGGAGCGGGTGCGTCCCCGCGGCGAGGGAAGTCGCTGGGAGCCGGTGCGGCGCTCCGGCGCGGTGTGCTGGGGTCGTCGGCGTAGCGGCGCGCGCGGCGGCGGCCACCGTCTGCCTCGTCGAGGTTGCGCGTCTGCTCGTCTTCATAGGCGTAGCGCTGGCGCGGAGTCTCGTCGTAGCCACCGGTCGGGAGCGCGCGAGTGCCGGCAGTGTCGTCGCGGCGAGGAGGGCGTGGGGGCGGCTCGTACGGCGTGGCGGGGGGTATTTCGTAGCTGGGAGCAGCTCCGTACGCCCCGGGCTCTGGTCTGCGGCTGTCGTCGTCACGACGGTTGACGTTGCGTGAGCCGAAACCCGTGCCCGTTCCCCAGGAGCCGGCCGACGGCGGCGCGGGCGTGTCCCCATACAGCTGGATTCCGCCCGTGTCGGTGTGCCCGGCCCAGCCGCCGGTGTTTTCCCAGTTGTCGGCCTCCGAGCGGGCACCGGACCAGCCCGTACCCCCGGAGGGAGCGAAACCGGGCTCGGGAGCGCGACGTCGCCCCACCGGGGGTGACCCGGCGCCGGAGTCGCGTCGCCAGGCGGCGCGGTCGTCCTCACGCACCAGGTGGCGGCCGTCGTCGACGGGATCGTCGGAGCGCAGCCAGGTGCCCGAGTCGGCCGGCGCGGGGGTGCGGGCCGAGCGCTGATCGGTGCGGTCGGTCCAGGTCGCGGAGCCCTCGATGGCGTCGCGCTGCCAGGACGGCCGGGAGTTCCACGACGGCTGCCGGTCGGGTTCGACCAGCTGTTGCCACGACGGGGAGCTTTCCGCAGGCGTACGCGGGGCGGGCTGCTGGCGGCTCGGCGTCGAGGCGGCGTCGGACTGCCGGCTCGGCTCGTCGGCGGGGTCGGTGAACTGCTGCCAGGCGGGGCGGGAGTCGGCGCTCGCCTCGTCGGACCAAGCCGTGCTCGAGAGCGCCGGCTGCGACATCGGCGTCTCTTCGGCGGACGGGTAGGAGCTGTCGTCGCCGGACTGCCACGCCTCGGTGGTGGAGCGCCACACGTGGTTGCCAGTGGTGGACCGCCACTCGGTGGTCTGACGCCAGCGGGCGCCGGTCGCACGCCACTCGGCGGTCTCGGTGCGCCAGCCGACGCCGTCGGCGGGGAACGTGGTGCGACCGGTGGAGGCCACATCTGACCAGCGGTTGGCCGGCTCGACGGACTGGTGCGGATCGGACTCGGCCTGCCGGGCCCACGCATCGGCCCGGCGCTGCCAGTCGAGCGCCTCGTCGCTGGGCTTCAGGCTGCCGGTGTCGGTGAGCGCGTCCCATTTCGGATCAGGCTCGGTGAAATCGGGCGAATCTGAATTGCGGGAGGTACGCGGCTCGGCCGCTCGTCGCTCACGCGACATGCGGGCACCGTAGTCCCACTCCCGTTGGTCCACCTGAAAAGCGTGCCCTCCGCGAGTCGGAACCGCAACGCCTCCGTGCGACGTCTTGCTCACGCGAGCCACCTTTTCGCAGTTGTGCGGGTCTTTTTCGTCCTCCACAGCTGGGGACGACGAAATGCCTGTTGGGGAAGGCGGAACACCGTCGTCCCCAGGAGTTATCCACAGGCTGTGCACAGGGCCACCCACAGGCTGGGGCGGGATGTCCACAGGTTGTCCCAAGGCTCGTCCACCGGGGTAGTTGGGCAGGTCGCGCGCCTGTTCGTAGAGTGGTGCGGCCGCATCAGCGGAGCTTGATCGGGAGTTTTCCCTGATCATGGTGGTAGGTCAGCCGAAAGTGTCACACCCGGGTTGTTCGATCGGGGTACACGGACGGCGAGCGGAGGAGGTCCGGTGTCCATCACCGACGAGACGCGGCCACCGGCCAAGCCTTCCGGGGGCGGGTCGTCGGGCGGCGGACCCTCCGGGGGAAATTCGTACGACAAGTCCCCGCCGCAGGACGTCGCCGCCGAGCAGGGCGTACTCGGTGGCATGTTGCTCTCCAAGGACGCGATCGCCGACGTCGTCGAGATTCTCAAGACCACCGACTTCTACCGTCCGGTCCACAGCACGATCTTCGACGTCGTTCTCGACCTGTACGGGCGGGGTGAGCCGGCCGACGCGCTGACCGTCTCCGCCGCGCTCGCCGACTCGGGCAATCTGCAGCGCATCGGCGGCGTGCCCTATCTGCACACCCTGATCGAGAGCGTGCCGACCGCGGCCAACGCCTCCTATTACGCCCGCATCGTCAGTGAGCGAGCGATCCTCCGCCGCCTGGTCGAGGCCGGCACCAAGATCGTCCAGCTCGGCTTCGGTGCCAACGGCAACGGCGGGCGGGACGTCGACGACATCGTCGACCTGGCCCAGCAAGCGATCTACGACGTCACCGAGAAGCGGGTGAACGAAGACTTCGCCGCCCTCGGTGACATGCTGCAACCCACCCTCGACGAGATCGAGGCGGTGGGCGCGTCGGGCGGCATGATGACCGGTGTGCCGACCGGCTTCTCCGACCTCGACCGCCTGCTCAACGGCCTGCACGCCGGCCAGCTGATCATCGTGGCCGGCCGTCCCGGTCTCGGTAAGTCCACTGTCAGCATGGACTTCGCCCGCCATGCGGCGATCCGCGCCAACTGCGCCAGCGCGATCTTCTCCCTCGAAATGAGCAAGATCGAGATGGTCATGCGTCTGCTCTCGGCCGAGGCCCGGGTGCCGCTGCACGTGCTGCGTTCCGGCCAGCTCACCGACGACGACTGGAGCAAACTGGCCCGGCGCATGGGCGAGATCAGTGAGGCCCCGATCTTCGTCGACGACACCCCCAACATGAACCTCATGGAGATCCGGGCCAAGGCGCGTCGGCTCAAGCAGCGGCACAACCTCAAGCTGCTGGTCATCGACTATCTCCAGCTCATGTCGTCGCCGAAGAAGACCGAGAGCCGCCAGCAGGAGGTCTCGGAGCTGTCCCGTGGTCTCAAGCTGCTGGCCAAGGAGATCGAGTGCCCGGTGATCGCTGTGTCACAGCTGAACCGTGGTCCTGAGCAGCGCACCGACAAGCGGCCGCAGCTGTCCGACCTGCGTGAGTCGGGATGCATGCCCGCCTCCACTCGGCTCCTTCGCGCCGACACCGGCGAGGAGATTACCCTGGGGGAGCTGGTGCTGACACAGGTCCAACCCAACGTGCTGGCTGTGGACGGCCGCCACAAACTGGTGTCTTCTCGACTCCTGAAGGCCTTTCCGTCGGGGATCAAACCTGTCTTCCGCCTTCGGATGGCGTCCGGTCGTGAAGTGGACGCGACCGCGAATCACCGGTTCCTGACCATCGACGGATGGACTCGGCTGGACGAACTGACGCCGGGAGTCGCCCTTGCGGTGCCGCGAATCCTTCCGCCCCCGGAGGTGCCAGCACAGTGGGATGAGGATCGCCTGATCCTGCTGGCTCACTTACTCGGCGACGGCAGCATCGGCCCGAACAGTGTCAAGTACACGACCGCGGACCCCGCCAACAAAGCAGCCGTGGAGGATGCCGCGAAGAACGCGTTCGGCATCGCCGTGTCGGGCACGGTGCTCGGAAGAACGTGGCAGCTCTGGCTACCGAGTCCGGCCCGGCTGACGCACAACAGGTTCCATCCCGTCCGAGTCTGGCTGGAGCCGCTCGGACTCTGGGGCTCTCGTTCCGGCAACAAGTTCATTCCGGAGCAGATCTTCAGACTCCCGAACGACAGCCTTGCACTTTTCCTGCGTCACCTGTGGGCCACCGACGGGTCAATCACGATCAGCCGAAACGGCCACGGTCCAATCGTTCGGATCTCCTACGCGTCAACGAGCCAGCGGCTGGCTGAGAACGTGCAGCGCGCCTTGCTCCGGTTTGGCGTGAGGTCACGTTTGACGGCTACCACAAAGAGCGGCTACGGCAAGTGCTGGAACGTTGTCGTCCAGGGGTCAGAGGATCAGGCGCGGTTCCTCCATTCGGTCGGATGTCATGGCGAGCGGGGCGAGCGCGTCCCGGAAGCACTCGAAATCCTTGACCGACTCAAGCCGAACCCGAATGTCGACCTGATCTCCTGGTCGGTGCCAACCCGGGTTAAGGCGGCAATGGCTGCGTCCGGGCTCCCTCATCGTGAGTTCGCCACGCGGCTCGGTGAGCGTTACAGCGGCAGCTACCTGCTCGGTCACCAAGGCCGGCAGCGACGGTTCTCTCGTGGTCGGCTGACCCGAATCGCTGAGCTCACCAAATCGGCCGAGTCGGCGGACCTTGCCACGTCGGACGTCTTCTGGGATGAGATCGCCTCCATCGAACCTCTCGGCGACATGCCGACCTTTGATGCCACGGTGGACGGAACGCACAATTTCATCGCGAACGGCATCGTGGCTCACAACTCGATCGAGCAGGACGCCGACGTGGTCATCCTGCTCCACCGCGACGACTACTACGACAAGGAAAGCCCCCGAGCCGGCGAGGCCGACTTCATCATCGCCAAGCACCGAAACGGCCCGACCGACACGGTGACGGTCGCCGCCCAGCTCCACCTCTCCCGCTTCGTCGACATGGCCATCACCTGACGGTGAGAGCGAGATCTGTAGGGTCTCACGTTCCGCGCCGTAATCTCACGGACGATGCCGTACGGATGTCATATACGGCGTTGCCGTGAGATTTCAAGGGGTAGAACCCAAGCTCGCCCGATCGAAGAACTGACCTCGCTCGATCGCGTGGCTCTTGGGTGCCCCTATGGCTGGCTGCCCGATGGGCAAGAATGGAAATTCATCCCAGCACGAACCATCGTGGGCTCTGGCCGGATGGCGATAACGGGAAGCGGTCCCGCGCCGTTCTGAAGACCGCGGCCGTTCTTGACCAACGGGTCGCAGGTTCTGTCGGGGGTGATGAGTAGCACCGCTGATGACACGGCGGGAGCATCGCTTCCAGAGTCATCGCTGGACAATTCGGCCTCGGTCGGGGTTGCTGTTCTGCCAGGCGTTGGAAGACTCGGCACAGAACTTCCCGTGCTGCAGTTCGGCCAGCTGCTGGTCGGACAGGCTGTCGGCGCGGCGGGTCACCCTGTTTCGCAGCTCCCACTCGATTGCCCTTGCGGCCACGCCTGGCCACGGACCTGGATGGTCACCCGGCGGGCCGTGTATCCAACACCGTGGCCAAGGTGCGGCGGCGTCTCACTGCCGTCCTGGCTACACTCGGCCGCCATGACGACGATCTACACAACCCGGGAGTGGAACGGCCACGGGAAGCAGAACTACTACTGGAACGAGTACCGGCTCGAAGGTGACACCGTCGTCATGTACAAGTGCCACAGGCAGAAGTTCTTCGATGGCAATGAAAACACCTGGCAGGAGGACGAGAAGGTCGTGGAGTCGTGGGGGGTTGACGATCCGAGCATTCCCGACTGGCTCAAGCAATATCTCTGATCCCGTGCTCTCAATCCGCTTCTCGAAGTTAAGCGGGCTGAGGTGTCCGCGGTCCCTCTGAGTCAGTTCAGGGGGTCGGATCATCGAATTGCGGCGGGTGATGCCGGGTGCGGTATCAGCTGGTCAGCCAGACGGGCTTGTCGAGGGCCCACTTGACCATAGTGTCGCGGAGGACCTTGAGATCCTGGCGGCGGCTGCGGGGCGATAGGGACCCGACGGTGAAGACGTTGTCGGGGACGTGCTCGACCCAGATGCTGGTGGCGGTGATCGGGCCAGCCATCGACGGGGAAAGCAGCACGAAAAACTCGGTGACGTCCTCGTCGTCGAAGGACTGGCGGTCGGTGAGTTCGGCGTAGACCCCGGCGAGCATCCGCAGCATGACGGTGGAGCCGAGCATGTTGCTCGTGCGTAGATCCTGCGGGGTTGCGGTGCCGTCAGCGACGGCCTCCAGCACGGGGAAGGCGCCGAGCAGGACGTCGAGGAAGTTGTTGGTCTTCTCCACCAACTCGCCCTCGTCGAGCTCGTCCTCAAGGCGGCGGCCGACGCGGCCGTCGATGCCGACGGCGATGGTACGGATGATCTCGGCGACCTGCTTGGCGCCAACGATGTTGGGGTTGCCGCGGCCCATGCGGTCCTGCTCGAGGTCGACGCGGTCCTTGAACAGCGCGTGCTTCATGACCCCGTCCAAGGCGCGGTTGACGACCTTGCGGCTGTCAAAGCGGGCTTTGACCGAGGAGGTGATGCCCAGGGCGTTCTCGGCGATGTCGAAGAACATCTGCTTGTAGGCGGTCTGGTCGTCCTCGATGAAGATCTGCAGCGAGGTACGGTCCCGAGACAGCCGGGCGCGCTGGTCGGTGAGCTTGTCAATCTTGGTCTGGAAGTTGTCCAGGACGGCCTGGAGTTCGCCGTTCTTCTTGGCTGCGGCGAGCGTGCTGCGGGACTTCTCCAGGTCGGCGGCGATGCCCCGGATCGCGAGGTGGATGCCAAGGGTTCGGTGCTGCCCGTCGAGGATCCGCAGATCGGTTCGGGCGTCGGTCGGGAAGGAGATGATCCCGAACTGGGTGCCGGAGACCTCCTCCTTCACCTCGAACTCGAAGATGTCGGGCGCACGCAGCACGAGCGCCGGCGCCACCCAGTCGGGAGTCGTCCGGATGTAGTCACCGAAGTCGCGGGCGTGAGTCTCCTTCACCTTGCGGTTGCCCTCGGTCGGGTTGTTCGGGTCCGGCGCCGGCAGCAGGTCGGCGATCTGGGTCAAGGACAGATCGAGGGAGAAGACGGTGCGCCCGCCCTGCTGATAGCGGGTGGCGTAGAAGCGGATGTTCGGGTCGTAGCCGGTGGGAACGGTCACCTGAGGCCCCTTAGTGGCTTGACTGGCTGATCTAATTCTAAGGTAGCAGATTAAAATCTTAATACAAGAAGTAATCTACTATTGGCCTCAACAGCTTGTTATGGGCTGAGGTGGAGCGCCACGCCATCGCCAGATCCCTCAACCCGAGTCGCGGCACCCGACTGGGCGGAGCCATACCAGCTGTCGAAGTCCGAGAGAAGGAGGGATGTCGTACTGGGACGGCACAATCTGCGCATGCCTGAAGTCTTCGTCGAGCTGGGAACTGTCGATGCGCCGTCCGGTGTGCTGGTGTTCGGCATGGCCGGGTGGATCGACTACTGGCCGACACTGGGTCAGTCCCTGTCCGAGCGCGCCAGGGCGGCAGCGTCGTTGGGAGGAGGCCATCTTCGCGAATGGCTGTGCGAGGCGGTCGCGGTCCCGGCTGCTGACGACCAGCCGTTGAGGGTGAGGGCGAGCACCTCACCGTCCCCGTTCGATGAGGAGCCGACGGTCGCGACGCTGGAGATCGGTCTCGGACTTCCGTGGCCCAAGACCGCGGACCGATCGACGCCGGTCCGGCTCGGGGACCTGCCCGTCGACCGGTGCGGCATGGTTATCGGCGACGCTGTGGGGCTGGACGCGTGGACGGGATTGGCGGGCGAATCGGCCGACGGGCTCGCCGACGTCACCTACTGGGGCCGATACGCGGACGACGCTCACGCGCAGTTCGGCGGCGAACGGATCGCACAGCACGGCGTCGACGGACCTCACGGGTGGCTCGACCTCCCGTTGGCTGAAGCATCTGCGCGCGCGGCCGAACTCACCGCCTGGCGTGACCGCCTCCACGGCAAAGGCCTCATGGTCTCGATCGACGAGCACACCGATTTCTACCAATGCCGGCGAGCCGGGTGGCACCATCCGCTTCGCGTCGGAGCGATCAAGGTCGGCGGCTGCCAGTTACTCGGCATCGAATGGGACCAGGGCGACCACTCGATGAGGCACCGCGGTGAGCGGGCCGCCGGTCAGGTCTATCCGGTCACGCTCGAAGCCGACGGCGCGGGCGAGATGTTGCTGCGATGGACTATCCCGCCCTACGACTTCAACGCCGAAGACCAGTGATGAGCCCAACTCCGGGGATCTGCCACTCGTCGTGAGACTGATCAACCTTGACACGTGGTGAGACGGGTCCGAGAGTTCCAGGTCACGGCGGTGCCCGAGGAGATGAGCCGCGAGACCCTACAAGATCGACCGTGGGACGGTCGAACCTTGCGCCGGTGTTACGGTCCAGGAGGGCCGTAACGCCACCCCATGCGTTCGCCCTCCTCGCACAAGGCGATCAGCGCGGACTCGGCTGGAAGTTGGGCCTGGAGCGCGGCCGATGCTGCCCTCTCGGCAGTCGCCCGGTCGGCAGGCTGGGTTGTCATGGGGTCGGAATCGTCGTAGAGGACGTCGGCGACGATCGCCGGTGCGTAGATCCACCGGTGGGCCGTGTCACTCCACATGACCGCGCGAAGGCTCTGACCAGGACGTTCCTGGTAGGCGAGGACGTTGGTGATCGATTTTTGGTCGTCCGAGAGCACGAGGTCGTAGAAGAACCCTTCGTCAGTCATTGATCAGACCCAATTCCGCTGTGCCGGGCACATCTTCGAGATCGAGATCGCAACGCCGGAGCACTTGCTCGAACGAGTCTCCAATTGTGGACAGGTACTCGCGGTAAGCCGTGGCTAGGGCCCGCTTGCCCTTCAGCCAGTTGGCCAAGGTCGTATCGATGCGCCCCCCGCCGTCGGCGAGATCGTTCAAGAGCTCCAAGCCGTGGGGTCTTTCATAGATCCCACTCTCCTTGTTGATGTGAAGCACTTCGAGGAACGCCTCGACTCTCGCTTCCGGGGCGAGGGTTGCGTCCCGAACTTGTTCATAGAACGCATGAGTCCGGTGGCCGACCGCCAGCGAGGCTTCGGTGGGAAACTGCAGCTCAAGGACGAATCCGTCGGGTGCGGTCAGGTTGACGTTCAGGCCGTTGTGCCGGCCGTGGTCGGCCCAGAAGATCTCCAGAGGGGCGCGACGATATCCGAGATCCTCCAGCGCGTCGAGCGTTGCTCGAACCGATTCGCCGTATCGCCGGTGCGACACCAGGACCGAGAATCTGACGCGGTCTTTGATAGAAGCGAGTGCACTTTCCGGCGAGAGGCCCTTCGACCGTAGTCGCGTAAGGAACTTGCGAGCAAGCGATCCGAGCCGCTTCACTCGCTGCTCTTTATCCACGAGCTGCGGCCGATCCTCCGGGGCAAAGTCGGAGAATGACGCGAGTGCAGCGTACAAATCGCGCGAAACCTCCTGCGCTTTGACTTCTGCCGATGTGAGCGAATCTTCAAGGAAAGTTCGCTGATCTGCCGTCAGCGATTCGATCGCTGAGCGGTCGGGGCCAGGGTCGGCTCCAGTGGGTGGCGTTGCTGACCAATTGCCGGGGCCGTGGTGGGGCAACGGGGCTGGGCTGCCGTTGGCGTCGACAACCAGGGCTTCCAAGGAGACGAGATTGGTGGGGGCCGGGAAACCGTGGTGGCGGTACATGGGGGCGTGCTCGGAGATCCGGCCTATTTGGGGGTCCAGGAAGAGGACGGTGCCGTTGTGGTTGACAGCAGACCAGGAGTGACTTCCGCCGCCTTCCAGGTCGGTGACTATGAAGGCGTAGGCACCGTGGCCGGTGTTCAGCAGGTGGTTGGTCAAGTTCTGGACGGCCAGGTCCATCGCGGGTTTTGCCGCGGCCGGGTCGGCGTCGCGGAGGTGGGGGCAGAGGCCCTGGAAGTCGCTTCCGGTGGCCAGGCGGATGCGTTGGATGCCCTGTGTCTCGCCGCCCAGGGGGCGGTCGGGGTTGCCGTGGGCGTAGACGTCGAAGGTTCGAGGGGCCGAGACTCGCGGACGGCCGTGGATGTAGGTGTCGAACAGGGACAGGGTGCCGTCTACGCAGTTCAGGCCTCGGGTGGGGTCTGCTGCGGGGCCGCCGTCGTTGGCCAGGCGGAACCAAGTGCCCGCGCGGGGATCGGGGAGGCGGGACACCTGGCCGCGGTTGTCGCGGGGGACGGCGTTCTCGAGGTCGATCTGGTGGACGGCCAAGGGAGCGCGCAGGCCGCCGACGACGTTGTAGTGGCGGGTTCGGTCGATGGGCGGGCGACCGCCGAAACCGTCCAGGGCCGAAAGGTCGCCGGTGCGGATGCCGCCGGGGGCCAGGTTGCCGACGTCATGGTTGATGCGGGACCAGGCCGGCGGGTCCACCTCGACGCGGTCGGGGGCCAGCTCGCCGGTGCGGACCTGGACGATCTGCGCGTCGATCTCGGCGACGATCTCGCTCAGCTCCAGGGCGTGCCGCCGGTAGTCGGCCTCGCGCAGGGTGAAGCCGGCGCGGCGGGCCTCGTCGGCGCGGCGGCCGACATCGACGATCTTGGCGCGGTTGTCCTCGGCGATCGTGTCGAGGTAGGCGGCGTACTCGTCCCGGCGGTTCTGCTCGTGGGTGTGCCGGGCGTGTTCGACGTACCCGAAGTAGGCCTGTTCGTC
>Ga0247781_1000281_pt1 | contig 15291 bp, 11 predicted proteins | sample UWRJL184509B5_FD_179922 | JGI IMG/M metagenome (GOLD analysis project Ga0247781, IMG submission 179922) | Plant litter microbial communities from Arlington Agricultural Research Station in Wisconsin, United States - UWRJ-L184-509B-5 | ecosystem: Environmental > Terrestrial > Plant litter >...
CGACACGCTGGCTGGCTTGGCTCGTTGCTGCTTTGGAGGAGTAGGGGAGACGGTGGTGAGGGTGGATGGTTGGGATTTCGGGCTCCGACGGACCGACTGTCTACGGGCCGGTTTCTTCTTTGGTTTGTAGTCGTCGTCGTCGTCGTCGTCGTTGGACTTTCGCCGTTTTGATGCGGGCTGGAATGGCTCGGCGTCTGACTCTTCGGATTCTGCGTCGGGCGGTGGTGGGTATTGGCTTGGTGTGCCGGTCTCTTCCTTTGCGGGAGGGTGGATTGGCTCGGGGCTCGCGAGTCGTCGGACGGGAAGGTCGATGGCGGCCGTGTTGTTCAGGGGCTCCATCTCGCACTGGTTGTTGGTGGTGTAGCTCTCGTAGCTGTAGCTTCGGTCTGGGAGGCTGAATTCGACGTTGGTGTTGTCGTTTTCGAGGTAGTCGACCGGTTGCTGGTTGGGGTTGACGTCGTTAGGATTGACATATACGTCCCTGTTGAGTCCCATGCCCATGAATTGGACTGCGTTCCAGGTGTCGAAGGGAGCCTGCTGGGTGAAAGGCAACGACAAGGTAGCCGGGTCAGCAGCCGGGCTCCCGAACGACTCGTAGTGCGAGTCTGTATCTGTGGGCGGGCTGTGCACGTTGTCCGACGACGACGATGGCCCCTCTGACGAGATGGGGCTTGCGAATCGAACCTGCGAATGCGACGCTGGTGGGACGGGAGGAATGCCCATGGCGGGACGCATCATGGCACGAATTGGCGTCATTTTGGGCGTGATCTCGGACGGATTGAAGAAGGCCGTCTTTTGGTTGTCTTCGAGGTATTGTTGAAGTTGGTGTTGTTGATGCTGTTGATCCCAGTGGCCAAGGCACGGGTCAGAGGAGGCAGAGGGACTCTGTAGGCTGGGGTCGATGTAGCTCATGGAGGCGTCGACGAGGTTGTCTTCTGACCGGGTATAGGGGCTGTTATGGAAGACTAGATCCTCGCTGAAGGGGTAGGCGGAGCCAGTAAATGGGAAGTGGTTGGTGGCCATTGTGGATCAAGGCAAGATATGATGAAGACACACCGAGGACTGTTGAAAGCCGGCTGGCGGGTTTGTTTAGTACTCGAGAGAGCGAAAATGCCTTCCGAGTTCGCTTGACTCTGGAGAGCAAACAGGGGTAGAGGGGACCGCTCAGCCTTCCTTGTAGAAGGGCAAGTGCGGGATTCCGGAGCCAGACACTGCCGGGGGTGGGTGTGTGCTGCGAGGGGCAGGCTATATAAGAGCAATAGCTGCCACCAGTTGCCAAAAGTTATATAAACACTCCGCGTCTCATTCTACACCAGTGGGTGTAGAGGTAGCGCTAGGTGAGGTGAGATGGTGTAGTGATGGGAGGTGATGAACAAGAACAACAAAAAGACAAGCACCGCATGGTGGCAAGCGCAAAGACTAAAAGGAAACAGTTGATTATAAGAGACATGACGTATCGCGGTACCTACCGTCAATATTCCGCACAAGACACGACATGGCGCTGCTAGCTCACAGGACCCTTGGCCTCTGAGAGTGTGCTTGCTCGTCGGTTTGGACTTGGCTGGGATTCCCCCCAGTTCCCCTGCCGCTTCACAAAGTCCTCGAAATGTGGGGCGTCGCAGAGCCTCATCCATCTCCTCCCTCTCTGTAGCGCCCTTAGCGGTCTCTGGATATGGACAGGGGGGCTGGCTGTGGGGGCTGAGGCCCAAGTGGTGGAAGTGGTAGTCAACCATACCCGATTTGACCAAGTTCCTCTCTGTACATATGCACCCCTGGTTAATTTTATGAAAGCCGTGCGAGGAACCGGAATGGTACGGACTGCACATCGTAACGGAGAGAACTGCGCCTCGGGGTGACTGAACCGTCCTGTTCACTGCGAAAAAGGGGTGGGCAGCATAAGTCTTCTCGTTGAAGAACCCTCGCCCTGGTGTGCCAATGGAGCCGTATCTTCTGTGTTGCTGCTGAACGGTACCCCTTCTTGCGTGTGGGACTCCGTAACTTGAACGGTGGTCCGCGGCCTTCACGATCGACTCTTCAACGGACGCTGCTCCTCTTGGCTGTCTTGGCTCCATGCTGCTTGGCTTCCTTGGCTCACCAACACAACAAGCATGTTACCTTTTGGCTGACATGACAGGACCCCGCTCATGGCTCTGAAAACCACTCAACGCGGTGAGAGGGCGAGATGAGGGTAACTTTGCGGCTCTGCAATGCTTGCCATGATGAATCGATGGTAAATTGCATCACTCCAAGGAAGCCCAATATTGAGCAAGAATTCAGACATTGTCCCGTCTGCGCTGGCAGCCACCTGTCCACTTGCACCCCTGTCCTTGTTGGAAGGATTTCGAGATTTGAATCTATCGTCATGTTGGGAATGAGCAAGTGTCTGGGAGCTGTCGGCGGGTACGGGTACGGTATGAGAGGTATTTGTAGCGTACCGTTCTCCCCGGAAGAGTCGACACCTCCAGTCATGCCCCCCATACGAACTACAGAATAGACTAGCTGAGTACTCCACGATCTTGAACCCCGAAGACTCCTGAGAAAAAGCAATGCTGGACCCCTAAGCAGGGGTCCAGCATTGGTTTCGGCTCAAAATAGTGAAGCCCACCGCTCACTAGTAACGGCGAGGCGTTTGCGCGCGGACATGGCAGACATGACTGGCTATCGACTCGACTAGTATTTCATGGATGATGTATGTCTATTCCGTAATTGTCCCTCCATTATCCTGCTTTCGTGATGGACCTACGGATTGCAACTGCAAAGTGGCTCGTCCGGTATTCGTCTCCCATCTCTCTGTTCCTGGGTCGGCCGGGTCGGGCACAGGGTTGCAGCGCAATGTCGACGACACCCTACGCGGCAGAAGTCGCAATCATCGGTTTGCTAGACGTCCTGTTTTGCGATGCGCTGGCCCAATTTGCCGTGTCTTGAGCATGTCATTGTCTATCTGCCATCGTTCTCGTGCATGATTCGGTAAACCAAAGCGATGAGGCACGGGAGCTGGCGGATCATGGTGGGGTTGCGTACGCCCGGCTAGAGTGAGGTAAAGGGACACGACGAGCACGGCAGACGAGCAGCGCAGAGCTGGTGTGTCAGCACGAAGCGACCGTCCAAGAGGTCCTTCACAATCACCACCAGCTGTGTGAGATCAGACCACTCAAGAGCGACCCCATGCGGCCTGATTGGGCACCACCTGCCCACTCATGTGGGAAGTCCTCTGGGGTTTAGAGTTGCTCGGTACGGAATACATACCCCATCGTGCACATGTCCGGGGCACCTTTTCAGTATTTTGATGTATCCGGAGATGCAGACGAAGCTTGATCTGCTTCCCAGTCACCGCAGAGTCAAGGGCGGCAGCTTCCACCTTCCATCCAATCGCCGACAGGACAAGAGGACAAGAGGCCAGGAGTCGTGAGGTGGCTCGAGACCGCCATTCCTAGTGCATCCGCGGAATGAAAAATGTAATTTCTCCTTGCAGGAGTCCATCTTCGCTGCAACGAGATGTTTGCCGTGATTCGTGATAACTACCTTTCAGCCCCAAGACTTGACCATGGAAGATGGTTGGGTTCTATGATCCCGGCCCGCCCCCGGGTTGCAGGGTGGTGTCCCAGTCGTCTCTCTTGGATTTAGACCCGGGTGGTGTCGCATGCTCCGAGGTCTTGAGCCAATAACTTATACCTGGCACCTGAGGAAGCTGAACAGACCTTTTCGGTAGGTGGCTTGTTGGCGGCTATTTTAAACATCCACGGTCATGGCGCTGGGACGGACTAGCCTGGAAGAGGGACTGGGACTTCAAATCGGGATGAAATGCCGCCACTCGACAGTGCATCGTACCGCCAGAGTGGGAAGAGATGGCGGACAGCAATCCCACGGCCCATGTCGCAATTTTTGGCTTCTGGGGTTGTTGGTTGTTCCCGATCTGGAACAAGAGCATCAGCTTGTTTCGAACAGATGGCGGGTGATTGCTGTCGCTTGCGTAACTGCGCCTGGCCTGAGGGCAAGACTCCACGTCTAATGCAAGTCATCGGTATCCGTATCTGTAGCGGGCGATCAACCCAATATCGGTATCCTAAAATGACGATGGCGTGGTGGGTGAGTCTTGTGCTTCAAATGCGCAATCTTGGGTTTGACGCAGCTATCACATTGACACATTGCGCAAAGGGGGTCAACCGGACTGCCGCGGGAACTGAACCAGACCTCGAGAATATGCGCGCCTCCTGCATCTTTGATCCCGCGTCCGCTTTCATCTGACCTCTGTCGTTGCACCTCAGTGGGCAGTGAAGAGATTTCTTCCTCTCCGGCTTCCATTGGCTTTCCCCTTTGGTCGTCCGTTGAAGCGTTTTGCCCACTCAGTTCGGTGTGTGTTTGACGGACTGATTGGCGCGATGGAGCCACTGACAACGGAACCAGAGAGCCTGCTGGGAACTCTCCGCCCCGGTAAGGCGATCGTTTTAGTGGAGCCTCCCACTAGCGTGGTTGCCTTATTTGATCCCTGCCTCCTTGACCGTCAACTTGGCAAGTCCACTCAGGTATCCGCACGGAATACTTTGTTTGCACTGTTGTTACCGACACGCCCCCTTGATGAAAGTCAGCACGGCACTTATTATTGCGCGCCATGATGGCATCAACGGATACCCACGACGGGCCCGACTCTTCCAGACCTCCAGATGGCAAGATCAATCTCTCGCTTCCGACTGGACTACCCCATAATCACCCTCCCGCCGCCCTATCTGCCTCCCTCCTCCTGCCAAGATCTATCGTCTAAACGCCACTCTTTCTTGTAAGTCGTTGAGTGGAGGTGAGCAGGACAACACATCGTGAGGTGACATAGGCATCGTGAGAATCATGCTTGCGCACAGTGGGGAGTGCCGCTGGATGACGGATCAGATGCTCAGTTGCAAGCGTAATAAAATCGTATCTCTATCAAATCCTCCCATCTACCGCTCACCGGGCTCGAGAAATTTGCTCGTGTCTCAGCTATCGCATGAATGATTTCTTTTTTCTTTCCAAGCAACTGGCGAGAATCTCAGCTCCCGGATCTTTTACCCCTTTCACTCCTCTCCCCAGGACATGGACGCGGATGTCTTGGTGCTCGGCACGGCACTTTATTCTCCCCCTCTTCCTCGTCCACCTTCCACGGATAATCCACCCTCCAACCAACCCAACCACGTAGAATCTTCCACCCATCCCATCAGCTCAGCTTCCCCAAAACCTCATTGCTCTCTTCTCAACAAGTCCCAGAAACAAGGATAACGTCCGATTGTGCCGTAACCGTCACGCAGCAGCGCACCACATCCGTCCATCCACCGTGCCGTCCGTCCCAATGAAACAAAATAAAAAACCACATGGCCAAGTTTCACAATCTGCTATACATAAATCACGGAATACGACCACCCAGTCCCATCCTCACGAAAGATACATACAGATCAAGTAAATGGAATTTGAACATCGTGGTCCACAGGCCCACAGCAAACCCCAGGACCATCAGATAAACAGAATTTTAAACTTGACATGTCCCTTACATACGCTGGAAATTGCGAACCACAAACCCCATTGACCAATCCGGCTTCATATCAGGGTCTTTTCAAGAGAGACATTTGAGTTTAAAACATCCCGAAGACCGTGAGGTGACATCGCTCAACAACTCAACTCAACAATCAACCGATCGCTTAAGAAGATTGCCTTCAGTAAGGTACGTAAACTATTTCCAGGGGAGCTAGCTATAGCCACGATAGTATTCCACGGTAACCACCTAGTCCACCTTCAATATCTAACAGGGGACCTTGTTTTTGACGACCCCGACCTTGTCAACTCAACACGTTACGAACTGTTGCAAAATACATTGAAAACGGTGTCCCAACCCCCTGAAGAAGTATTTACAAAGTCACAAACATGACAACTAAACCAGGAGTGCAGCTTGAACATTCTATCTAATTCCATCCTCGTCCGAGGACTTGGAGGACTTGATAACCCAAAGGACACATACCAAAATTTGTGAGTTGAGCCCTGACGACGACGATGAAGAGGTACGTACGTACCTACGTTCGTATTTGACAAGGCTTGCTACCTTGTCTTCCCAGGATGCTCCCACTCCCAAAGGGTCTTGCTTGATTTATTCCCTGTGCCATTCGTTGAAACCCGGAGCCATCCACAGTACCTAGGTAAGCCCCAAAACCACAACCGAACCGAGCACCACACTTCATAACTTGGTATTGCCTTCTCAACATGTAAACCATCCCATCACAGCGTGGTCTGTATACCCTACAGTCTACTACCTGCAGAATACTACCTGCCCACCAATCGGTTACAATCCCAATCAACCATCATCTCTTCTACCGTTTTCTCAGCCCTCCCGGGTAAAGACCCAAACACGTACCGTAGCGAATTAGGTAGGCCGTGCAGATTCCGTAGCTACAGCAGGTACTTATGGCATTCATAGCTCAAGAAAAAACACTCAAAAGTACCTACCTCGGTCCAGTACCACTGTGCTTCACCCCCGGATTGGTCAGTCCATCTGTCATGTCGATCACTGAGCTGTACGGCGTGCGGCGTCGCATCATACCCTCTCCCCTCCCCCCCTTTTCATCCATCCACAGTGCTTGGTGGCTAGTATGTACGGAGTAGACTACGGAGACGATTCATCTCATAACCAAGGGACGGACGAATAGTTGGACCATGACCATCATAGCAAGAGATTATCATATTTACTATTGGGATGAGATCAAACCAACAAGCCATCTATCGACTGTACTGTGTGCCTTGTCCAAGAGCCATGAAACCGTGAAACCCACCAGATGCAAAACATGTAAAATGAACATAACCATCCCACCAATACAACCATCCGTCCAATCCTTCGGGTATCACATTCATCGTCCATATACCAAAACAAGAAAAAAGATAACCACGTAGAAAACCAAAGGGGGAAAGCAACGCCACAACCACACCAACAGAACCATGTCATCAAGGCATCAGTGTCGTGGACGCATCCTCCGTAATACTATGCGCCTCCAACGTGCACTCGTCACAATGGGTGTGACTGCAGTCCATACAGGTATTCCCTGTAGTCGCCGGGCTCCAGACATTATGGCAAGAACACTAGACAACAAACGTTAGCAGTCTGGGACAACCAGAAATTTTGAGAAAAGACATACACAAGACCAAAAGACTTCTCCGTCCTCAAGTCTAATGCGTTTCCTGCGAAACACCGACAACCTATCGCCGCTCTCGCTACGATGGCGCTTCCTCGGCTGTTCAGCCGACCCATAACGACCGCGGTAATCTCTTTCCTGAGGCTTCCCAGTCTGCATAAAGTCGAGCGCTTCCAAAGGCTCTGATTCAACGCTCTTCCACTCTGAAATGTCCACCTTTGGCTTTCCATTTCTCCCGTTGAAGTGTTCGTCGATATGGTTGAAGCGTTCTGTCCAAGCCAGTCCGCCCCTGCCTTCCAGCTCCACAACCGCCTTGCAGAAACCGCACCAGAAACGCGTTTCACAGTTGCGCCCGACCCGGCAAGTAGCCCATTTCCCTTCGATGGTGAGTTGGTCGAGCCCGTGATCCTTTTCGAGATGGTTGGTGAAGGTCTCTCGACGGTGGCACACTTTGCCACAAACTTCTTGCTCGCTGTCTTTGGATTTCTCGTTGCACTTCCAACATTCGAGCTGGAAATGCTGGCTGTTTTCGTGACGCTTCCAGTCATTCTTGCTCCCGAAACGCTTGTCGCATTGCGCATATGTGCACGCGTAGGGTTTGTCGTGCCGTTTTCTATGCTTCCTGAAGCACGTCTTAGTACACGCAAAAGGGTCAGCCATCATCTCACATACCTGAGTTCGCAAGCCCGGTGGAACGTCTTTGTGCACCTATCGCATCCATGTCGGGGTGCGTTGGTTCCGGTTTGCGATTCGGAGCTGGAAGTATCCTTGGTCTCCTTCACGTCGGATTCTTTCATTATGCGATATCCAAGCTTTTGCAAGATCTCGTTGAGCTTCTCCTCCTGGATCAAGTTTTCGACAAACGAGGAGGCAGTTTTTTCATCCGAAGCATCTGCATCCGTCTCGTCTGGATTCAGATTGATGCTTTCCGGGGTGCTGGCTGCCGTGTGGGGCTCTGGCTTGAAGGGCTCGATTTTGGGGGGTTGGATAACATCCCCAGAGATTTCTGGAGGGGAATATGACTGCTCAGCAGAAACTGAGCCTCCTGAGTCGTCAGCGTCAGTGTCATTATCCCCCTCAACGGCGCCGTCTTGGCTCAGATCCTCGGTCATTTGATGAGAGCTTGGGAAGCTGTGGTCGGCTTCGCTAATTTCCGTTTCCTGCTCCCCTTGGCTGAATATAAGCTGTCCCTCGGGTTCCAGTTCCAGGATTTGGCTCCGGATTTCCCTGGCTCCTGCTTGTTCTCCCGGGAAAGGCGTCCTTAAGCCCATGTGGTTCAGTATATCAGGATTGATGCAAGTTGGCACTGTATCCATCATTTGCTCGGAAGAGGCATCGCTAAGTCCATGGAACTGTTGGCTTGTCATGTCAAATTGTGGCATCATGTGTCCCATGTTCTGGTCAAGGCCCATGCCATCAAATGGTATCGGAATCCTGTACTGGCCCTCGTCGACATCGTCGAGACTCGATCCGTCAATGGAAGGAGCTCCATCTGAAAGCTCCACGGCATTGTCCGAGTGATCAGTTTCTGCTTCTTCTGCGAGGTCCGTTGGTGGACTAATGATATCAGTCTGCTCCCACCCCGGCTGGGGAACTGAGACGGAGCTCAGATGGGCCTCTGCCGGTGGTTGAGGGGGCAGAGCCTCCGAGCTATCACTGGACAGTGGCTTCACGGGCTCATCAGGACTGGGGATAATGTTAGCTAGCCACCAGAATTCACATTGGTAGGGTGACATACCGATAGATGAACTCTTCTAGGTTGTCCGGTTGGTAGTTATGAACTCTCACCAAATGCTGCTTGAAGTTATCTGCTCTGGGCCAGTCCTTTAGTTTAATCGCACATGGCCCCCTGTTGCACCGATATTTGATCCCGCCCACCTTGTGGACTGTCTGCTTGTGGCGGGCGAGGTCGTTAAGAGTACTGAATCCGTCTCCATTGCGAGGGCACTTCTCCATATCACAGCGATGAGGTTTCGAATGGCGCTGCTCATGTTTCCTGAAATCTGCTGTGAGCAACTGGCCTGAACATACATGAGAGACGGGGAAGGAGAAAGGGCATACTTGATTTCCGATTTAGTCTTGACAAGTGCTTTACAGGTCGGGCAAATTAGATCGTTACTGTCCGGATTACTAGTAGCTTCGTGATGGCTCCAGGCGTTCCCTTCGGGCTCCTCCTTGGGCGGCGTGGCGCTCCCCGGGCTTAGTCCATGGAACTGGAAGTCCGAAACACCTCGGATGAGACTCTGGGTTTCTGCACACTGGTCCATATCCCCGTAGACAGACGGAATTCCGACGCTCTGTCTCGGCATGCTCCCGTAACCCGAATCGGATACCATCGTAACCGGGCCGACGGTGTCAGCCTCCGAAGGGGCCGTGGTGTTGCGATACGTGGTGTATTCCGAAAGTGGTCCCATATTCAGTAGTGCACTGTGTTGCCTGCCCATGAGCGGATCCCATGACGACTCCTCCAGCAAGAATCTCGCTACTGGATTTTCCGGCTGGTGGTTATGGTTTGGATCCTGTGCTATCATCTGGCGTGTCTGAAAATTGCCCGAGGATTGAAAACTTGTGGCATACGCTTCACGGGCGCGCGAAGCCGACGAAGGGATGGAGGCATAGGCATCATATATCTGGGTGCCCATCTTCACCGGCGAAATAAAATGGTCCACATTGAAGGATGGAGGAGATCTGGACGTGCGCGGAGCTTGGGACGGAAGAGTAGGCACGTTGAACGTCTAAACAGATAACAGTCAGATCATAGCCCTGGCCCGGGCCCAACAAATGTTGGCTGCAGGAAAAGTGTTAAAGAGTAAAAGACAAGCAAAAAAAGCCATACCGGGAGGTGCTCCTGATGAGCATAACGCATGGGCTGCGGCATGGTGCTAGAGTTGGAGGGAGCTGAAGGGCCATTAGCTAATTGGTCTTTGGAGGTGGTGATCGAAGTGATTGATCAGATAAGGGGCAAGGCAGCCGCCTCATTGCAGCCTTGGCAACGATCTTGATGAATGGTAGTTTGAAGGACTAGAGCAGAGGAGGGGGGCAGAGGGGAAGACGAGGCAATAAAGGAGTTGGCTGGCGAGAAATAGTGGTCAGGCACTGACATGTAATACAGGTACAAGATGGACTTGGACTTTTGACAAGGTTGCCTGCCAACGGCCCAACAACGAAGGACCTGGACAGGACAGTGGGCTTTTGAGGCCAAACGGATCGATGGTAGCTCGCTCGGTCGGGGTTCGCAGATTGAAATGGAATGAGGGGCTTTTCTTCAACAATATCCACGCCCAGCTGCCATGGCCCAAGTCGGCATATCGTGCGCACTACTTTACTTTGTCATTCAATATGAGAGAGACAGCGGGCGCTTTTCCGAGTCGCTTCTTGTGGTATCGGTGCAAGACAATGTCGCGTTTGCGGGGTTGAGAGACAAGAGAGGCCCAACAGACCCGACGAAATCAATCGCCCAAGACAATCAGAACAGGCTTCGGTGAAGCTGGGGAGGGTTGGGTCGATGGGCGGATGCGGGCCTGGCGGGAATGGCGAAAATAGACGAAAAAAACAATAATGATCAATATGCAGTGCAGAATGACAAGTACCAGGATGTGGTAATCGTCACTTCACTTTTCCTTTGGATTTTCGTGCACCCGACGTACGGAAGGACAGAAGAAACAGCAAAGTCAGCCAGGCAGCCAGCGAGAATCGCGACAGAGTGACACCCAAAAGGGGCCAGAGGACCAAAAAAACGTGACCGCTGCGGGAAAGAGGCAACCACTGCTCGGCCGTCCGCCTCACTTTGAGTTCTGACGCATTTTCGGTGACCAGTCCGGGGCTGAGCCAATCAGAGGACGCCGCAGTATTACACACCTCACTAACCTACCATGGACCAATTACGTTCCATGTGACGGGAGCACCACTGCACAACACCACCGCCAGCCTGCCCCACGATAACCAGGGCAGGAACAAATCGTGAAGTGACTTGTATGGACGGATCGAGTTGCAAGCTTGCAGCGGCACAATCACGTGCTTAAGGATCTTACTCCATCATCAACTTCCATTTACATTTCAAGAACATGGCTTCCAATTTCGAAATAAATGATTCAACCCTTCCAAGTTCCGTCGCCCACCAAAATGGAATTGGAAAGCTCAAGAATCCCAAGGCCAACCCAGCTCCAGAATGAATGCAACAACATACCAGAACAAGAACAATAACACGATGGGTTACAGCCTCGATTGATAACCGCCCGGACAGTCAAGGTTCAATTATCATCAACTCTTCTCGATGCTCGCACCGTGGAAATGCATCATCGAGATGGTCTCCCTCCGATCTCCCCTCCGAGGCTCCGACTCGGCCATTCGAGAATTGACTTATCAGCAGGCTCCAGCCAATGACTTCACATTCAAATTCCGGCTGCCCCATCTCACCCAAAGAAGAAAACCGTCATTTGCAAGTCATCACTCGCCCTTGCGCCCAAACTCCCGACCTTGGCCCAACTTTCAAGTGGATGCAAGACTCCGGTACCTAAGATATACTGATCAGATGATATTTCCTATCTAGTCTTTCTGACAAAACACCGCCCACAAGACCTCATAACCCACCACCTCTACATGTCCTGCCCCTTTGGAAGCTCGGTCCATATCGTTTCTATCCACCAGAAAGCCTCCTGGCCCATGTTCTCACTGCCAGCTTGATTGGTCAACTGCCTAACTCGCTCCCTCTCTCCCTCCCTCTTTGGCGAGGAGTCGAGTTGCGGGTATCAATAGACAAGGTTCGGCCCTCCCAGCTCCTGCGTTGACTAGCATCGTAGTTGCAAAGACGCAGCGAGGCGAAAGCTGAACATGCCAGTTGTCAAGCACACTCACTGAAGCATCATCGGGGATTGGCTGCCACGGCACTCCAAGACAAAGAAGACGCACGTCACTGCTTTCGGGTCAGTCACAGCACATTGCAGGATCTTATCATCCGTCCTCCCCTACATCGCTTACATACATCCACAACTACCCGGCCCGGTTTAGTTCCATGGACCGGGTTCTGCTAACCGACAGACACCATGTGCGTCCTCTCAGAGGTTCGTATAAAAGCCCATGAGGCGCCGCCCAGACAATAGGTTCATGGCCATCAATATGATCTCCTTGTCTGCGGACCCACCTCGCGGATAGCCGCATGAGGACCCCGTCTCTGAATGGAACAAAGACCTGCTGTGCAACACATCCAGCTTGTCAAAATCTCAGCACCCCATCCACTTGACGCGAGGACCTTACCAGTCACACTTGTCGGAATTTCGGCCGCAGATAAATAGAGCGGAACTACAGCCAAGTTTGCTTGAAATCTGTTGTCTAGCCAAGCCACATCCCACGGCACAAGAACATTCAAGCTTGAGAGGGTTCAACCCTGATCCTTGTTGTTGTCGATCGACAAATGCCACACCGGACCAAGGGATCAACTGGATGGCTGACATCGAGTCTTGATGAATGTGGGAAAAGACTGCGCATTACGATGCGCTGGACCCCATGTTTGCTTGCAGACCTCGGGTCCACAGACACATTTCTCGTGCCCAATCATGGGTTCTGCGGTTCCTAGAACGCCTCCCGAAGCGGCCCGAGACGAAGTTGCAGGGCTACCGTGAGACTTGTGTGGATATCTCAAATTTGTCCACTCGGTTCCGGTTCCCATACAAAATCTTTGTTCCCTGGAAACATCTCAGAGCTTGTTGGTGAGGCCCCGGAGAGTATACGTGGGGGAGGAAGCCAGTCGACGAGGCCTATGTCATCCACCATGTTTCAGCTGTCGAGTGGTGGCCTGTCTTGAATGGTGTCTTGCCATGGCGTGTTCACACCCTGTGCAGCATGGGCGAAACCCATCCTCCCCCATCTCATATCCAGACAGACACCACCATATCCCTTTGCCCTGCAATCGGCTTGCTGGATGGAGCAACTCGCCCCGGAGCCCCGCCCTGCTGTTTGCTTGCCATGCGCTAATGCTAATACAAGAGAGGTCTCTGTGACAGGAGGTGCAACTTGCGTTGTCATATCATGCTCAACCACCCAGAATGCCGAACTAGGACGCCACAGAAACATCAACTCAGCCCCTCTCAAGACACCATGGCCCATATGATGCCTATTTTGTGATGTATCAAGTCGGGGTGAGGTCGATTGTGCAATAATGGCCTTGGAACATCCAGACACACGACGTAATAGGCTCTTGAGAGCCCGGAGACTCCGCAGGACGTAGAGAGGACTTGGAGTCGTCATGCATGTGTTGTTTGGCAAACAAGTTCTATTGCCTCACTCATGGGCCAAGCAGTCTGCTGGACTTGACGGAGCGGTTAACATGGACAAGGCACGGGTCTTTGACTTGGGTGCGAGATGGAGCATATAAGCAGCTCGACGTCCCACGGTCGAGAGATGATATGTCCACTTGCAGTCCATTCCATTCTTCAATTGACAAATAAAGCCAACTTCAAGCCAAAGCCAGTCGTCTACCGTCCATTACCACCCTCATATTCCATCATGTGTGACTATGAAGAGTTTGTGTTTACCTGCACTCATTCCACCATCCGCCTCAAGTCCTACTGCCACTTTGCGCGCAATGACCCTAACCACCAATGTTTTGGTGTCAAAAAGCTCCGCAATGTCTGGGACCAGAACTACGAGTGCGAGAGCTGCCGAGAAAAGAAGAGCAGAGAGCAGTGGAGTCATGCTCAAGGCTTTGGCTATACCAGCTATCAGGGTTAGTTGGTTGGCAATTGCAGCAACGGTTCGTACCCATCTCTTTATCTCTTTACTCGGTGAGATGTGATTTGAAAGAAATGAGACTGACCAGAATTGATCCGAGACAGGCGGGCGTCAAAAGTCTCCTTTGATGCCCACATGGCGTTTTGCCGGGTGTTGTTCGCTCGCCACCTCCTTTTTCTCTACGCTTCGACCGACACCTGGCAAAACGTCATTCCCCGCCGCCCTATTTTCGGGTATGCAGGCTCCCATATTCGGAGGATCTGGCGTGACGGGACGATCTGGATGGCGTGAATTGGGGGTTTGGCTTTCATTTATGATGCGTATTAGAGACAAGATTTCGGGGAAATGACCGGAGGCTGAAGGAGAGGGTGAGGATTGGACACCTCACCACACTGGTATCTCATGTTCATACAGGGGAGAAATGGCTAACACGGATAGGGGCGAGACTGAAAATGTATTTAGGACAGCTGGAGAGGATGAAGTTATGACTGTTTGCTTTTACTATTTGCCTTCCTAGCCGTAGTTCTTTCAGATGACATATATATATCTAAAAACAAATATCTAAACAAACCGGTACCATCTCTTCACACATGCACAATGTACTCGGCCTGTCAGATGACCTGTCTGCCTACAACACGGGGACTGGGAGCTCCTCGAGCATGAGTTCGGCTCTTTCCGAGACAACTACCTTAGGTAGGGTGTGTCTCACAAGACGAAAGGGAATATTTCATGATATAAAACGTCACAAAAACATCACTGGGGTCCTCCACTTCCCAGGCCGCCTGCGGGGGACTTTGAAACTTTTGTCTTTACAAAAAAGGAATAAAATATTAATAAATAAATACCCACACAAATGCCGGCCGGATCCACATCCCTACCACGCCTGTTGAACTAGTCATGAATGTATATAGACAGGTACGACACCCCCACCGTCCGCCCGTTCAAGAGTCCAGACCGGCCGAAGTGATGCGCACCTACACTATACCATTCCACGTTAAATAGTGTAAAGTCACTACTTTTTTTCAACAAGGCATGCACCTTGTAAGCGACTTTCTAATGATCTTCTTCGAGGGTTTAAAACTGCGAGAAAACAGTACAAGACAAGGTTCAACATTGTGATTATTTTGACGCATAAAGTCACGAACAAGGCCCCTTGTGAGTAGCCCCTTTACACTATTTACCGTGGAATGGTGTACCTACCTACCGCATAACTCCCCAGATTAATCCCATTTAGCGTTGGTCAGGTTATGTAACTCAAGTCCGTAAGACACACAAGAGATTGGCAGTGACGATGGTGCACAAACCGGACCAAAAAAGAAGCTACCTACCTTACGTAGATCATGCACCGGCTCCCTCCCCTCCCACTGTTGAACAAACAACCCCCCCCCCCCCCCCCCCCCCCCCCCACCCCCCACCATCACTC
>Ga0247781_1000282_pt1 | contig 15258 bp, 4 predicted proteins | sample UWRJL184509B5_FD_179922 | JGI IMG/M metagenome (GOLD analysis project Ga0247781, IMG submission 179922) | Plant litter microbial communities from Arlington Agricultural Research Station in Wisconsin, United States - UWRJ-L184-509B-5 | ecosystem: Environmental > Terrestrial > Plant litter >...
CTCTGCATGCACAGTGTTTGCACTCAGTTCTCACAGTGACGTCCTGCGGGGACACGTTGGTCCGGGCCGGCCACGAGGGCGACCTGCAGGGTCGTCACACTGAGCTCGGAATGGAGTTTAAACTTCCTACCATCCCGCACCGCCAGTTCTGCTTACCAAAGGAAGAGGGCGTCAAGTGCGTTGTCAAGTGCGCCTTAAAGAAGGAACCGGTACATGTCCAAGGCGGTTTTGGGCGTTGTCTATAAACCTGTAGATAGTATATAGCGGGGTAGCCCCAATCTTATCAATTTCATCGACGCGGATACCCATTTTCATCAAGCTCTGGGTAATACCAAGCTGGCCCATAAAGGCGGTATACGGCAAATTTGATCAATTAATGCTTCAATCTTTGCGGGACAACTATATAAATCGAGGCAAATTAATTAGCATAAAGCAAGATTCAGCCGTCCAGGTTGCGGTTATATATCGATACTCTCTTCTGACTTAACTCTGTAAGCAAGTCAGTAGTAATAGAAGATAGCGTTTAAGGTACTAAAGTGGCCTAGGTCTTAGTGAAGCACACAATCATTTGACGTGAGATAACCCTTCCTGAAGGCGTAGTAGATGTACCACAACTTGCAAAGTTGTAACTTTGACCACGGCCGAGCGCGTAGTCCCGAACCAAATCTATCAGTCACACTATAGACCTCTCCGTGTAAGTGACCCCTAGTGCATCAACTCTCGGCAACTACACCACCGGGGACCAGCCTATATCCGGACTTCCGCAGAAACCCGCCGGCTCTGATATGGCGCTGAAGCGCCTAAGGGACGTGGAAAGACAGTCGGGTAGGGTACGGTCGTTCCAGATACCCAACGAACTCCTCCAGTGGCTAGCAGGTTTCCGTCGGAAGGTGTTAGGGGAACAAGTACAAGACGCAGGTATTAGCCTTAGGTGGAAACTTCGACGATATGGGATTGCAATAATGCCCAACATCAGTTCTGTCAGAGAAGAGGGGGGTCAGCTGACAGGGTCAGCTGACCAAGTGGCGGTCTCCCCAACGTTATTGCCATCATGGTATGCGTAGCACATTGCCACGCAGTGGCAATTGCCCCTGCGAGGCATCATAGCCTACATACGTCTCTTGCCTCATGGCATTTGTACGCTAGAAGAAACAGGTCTATAAAAGAGGCTGTCTGGCGAAGCCAGATAGCAACAGAGAGAGAACAACATATCTTCTTGGAACAAACACACAATACAATCTGTTCACACACACACACACACACAGGTAGATAAAAGTCGCCGTGCTTCTGACATTATCCAGTCCTGAAGTCAAATTAGAGATAGTTGACACTATAGCGATAACCTATCATTTGAACTGCTTGTAGGATCTTTCTTTAGCTGGAGTCTTTGAACTGGGAGTTCATTAGTTTTTTTTACAACGGATCGAATTCAGGGGGAGTGGAGAGCCCTCCGGTCATTATCCACCCCTACAGTATCCTTATCGTCAAATTGGACCCTGCTGTTCCTGCTGCCCCTAGTGGCCCAAGCCTTGCTAAAACGAGAGTGCCCACGTGTCTCCTGCAGATACGTGATTAAGTTTGCCGTTCCTGTAAAAGTGACGTGGTTATAGCTTACCAGTAAGTAAAATCACCCCTATCGCTTCTGCTAATCTGCAGTGTATTATCTATAAAAGTTTTTTAGTAGCTTTTTACTACTTAATATAATATCCTATAACCCTGCTTAGATCTCTCGAGTGCAACACACAATACTAACCCATAACGGGACCTATGACGATTTTGTAAACTTTTGCCTCCCTGAGGTTAGACTAACGTAGCTGCGTAGATATAGAGAGCGCTTTCCCACGAGGCTTCTTAAATAAAGGTTTTTTATCTTTCGTTTGAGTAATGGAAAGTGCAGTTGCGTGTTTGAGGAGTTAGTGGCAGTAGTGATTGATGAAAGGACTTAAAACTGGGTCGTTCACTTTACAGCCCCATTTTCAACTGTGGCAACTATAGCTGGGGAAGCCTAGAAGAGTAACCTCTTCGCAGCAATTCAGCATGCTGCAGCATAGCCTGCCGAAAATAATCGTGCAAGATAGGGCCCGCCCTCACCTAATATAGCCGTAGACTCTGAACCCACAAGGAACGTAGGGTAAGTAGAGGTGAGCTAGCCTGAGCGAATCCTGAGCAGCGACCGAGCCGAGCCTGGGTGAGGGTGAGCCGTGTCACGTGGGCAACGTACGGAAAAGTAAATTTTATTTACCTAGATTCGTCGTATATAACAACAGTAAAACCCCTGCGGCTACTCCTATTGCTAAGTTTTTAACGCTAAGCTTTATTAAGCCCTGGGCCCCGATCTTGGCTTTATAAAGGAGCTGTTTGACAATCCCCCTCTTTCAGAGAGTGAGAATTATTTAATAATTAACATCTTTACGCCCTTAATACCAGGCCCTCTTAGCGGAAGAGTATTACTAGTATTTATTCCTAAAGGCGGTTTTCAATCTGGCGGTACCTATCAGTACAACCTCACTTCCTTTACGGCTAATAAGGATATTGTTACAGTTACTTTTAACTATCGAACTAATATCTTTAGGTTTCCTACTTCTCCAGCCATCCCCCTTACGGAAAGAAACCTTAGGCTTCTTAACTAGTGATTTAAACTAGATTAAATCTGTGATAACATCTATATTTTCCAAGGCGACCCTAGTAAGGTTGCCTTATAAGGTATCTTAGCTAGTGTAAAGCCTAATAACACTTATATCTTAATATATAGGGGCTTATAACTACCCCCGTTCTAAACCGTAATCTTAAAAAGCGGACTTATCAGCTTTAGGCTTATAAGATCCCGCCCCAAAGATAATAACCTTAATAATTAGAATAGGATACTCTAAGCTACAAATTACTTATCTATATTAGATATAGCTATATTAAACTATTTAAAAGATATCCCTATATCTAGATTAAAATGTGACGACCCTGTAGGCCGTCACTTAGGCTGGGGCGGTCCGACGAATCTCCCGCAGAAGGAACAGTGCGGGGGACGGTGCACACTGTCCAGACACACTGGGCTAGGGGTGTAAAGACCCGAAGCCCTTACAACTAGTAAGAAAGTGCTTAGTGGCCTATAAGGACTGACAACACTAAGCACCACTTAGTTAACTGCTTAGCCGTAACTGTGTAATGCACTACTAAGTATAACGGACTAAGTAAAATACAAAGTACCTCTTAGTTAATTAGTATAAATAGCTATAATTATACCCATAACCTTTAAAATTGCTAGCGTCGCTTCGTTTGTCATTACGCGACGGCCCTTCGCTACACTACAGGGCGCTCCATTCCTCACTTTCACTCCTGGCAATTTTGGTGTAGGGTATTAAGCTTATTTTATTACGTATTATTACAATTAATATAGGAAAGGAAGCGAACAAAGCGACAGAAACCTGTCTAGAGGACAATTAGATCTCCGGCTGCAGGGTACATAACTATAACTATAAGGTACATAGCTATAACTACAGAGTACACTACTATAAGGTATACAGCTACAAGGTATACAGCTATAAGGTATATTCTTATATAATATGTATTATGTATACAGAACTATAAAATATAATTATAGGGTATATTACTACTTTACAGGCTTAAACTACAGGGGATATAATTATATTACAGGCTCTCATCCTCCTTATCATCACTATAATCTTCCACCTCTTCTAATACCTCCCCACTCCGCCTTTTAAAGTCTTCTACCCATAACCTTATACCAGCTACTAGATTCTCCTTAAACACCCTAACCCTGTTAAATAAAACGTCAAACATTATCCCCTTTAATAATTTAACCTAAAATACTGTAATGTAACTTAAACTTAAGGTAAAATTAGGTGTTAAAAGATTATAAATAGCCCTTATTAGGGTAATACCTTATGATTTATATACTGTAATAACGTAAGAGACCACTAATAGAAACTGCTCCTTAAAGCAATCACTACCCTGTACTTAAAAGTCATACTTAACAGGTAAGATCAGCATTACTAACTTCCCTCCTTTCTACAATACACTACCATTAGGCATTATAAATAATAGGCTAGTATAATAGTTAAAAACCACTATAATAACCTTAAGTAAAGTAACATAAAGATTAATAACCCCATTTACCCATAACATATTAAACACCGTACCCTAAACGCTATTCATAAGCCCCTTCTCTAACTATAAGTTCCTTATAAGTATTACTCTATAACTAACATACAGTTTTAAGACTAATATAAGGTTACTAGTAATAATATCCTTAACATCCTTTACCCTAATGCCCTTATAAACAGCCTTTAAGACAATTACAGCCTTTTTAATCCGTAAAAGATACTTATTATTATAACCAGATATTTACTTATTTTAAGGATAAAGGCGGACTACGTTTATAAAGCTCTAGACCTCCTGTAAGTTCAGGTTTACAGCACACCTTAACGTAAGGACCTTTTAAGAATGTATTAAGACGTTTATAAACCGTAATTCTAATAAAGCAGTTTGGAACTTAACTTAGCCCTCTCCTTACTACTATTAAATAGTGGTAAACAGGATCGATTTACTTAAAGTATAATAAGTATTATACCTAAGATATTTATTAGGCTTAAAATTCTAAAAGTCTTATAAAATTAATAACTTCACTCTTACAGGTAAAAGTTAAAAGAAATCCCCCATTAATATAACATTAATACTACCCTAATATTAGTTAGACCTAAAAGGAAATATCTCCCTTAAACGCTAATTAATCCAGTTAAGGTAATAAAACCCAAGTATACTCTTCTTATCTAACACTAGGTAATAAATACCCTGGAACGTGCTTTGTAATATTTATAAGTTTCTTAAATTATCTGTTAAAGGCCTAAACTTCCCCTAGTTAATAAAAAGCCGAAATAATAAGTGTATCGTTTAACCTTAAATCTAATTACTTATAATACTTATAAATACAGCCCTAACGATAAGGGAAGGTTTACCACTCCTAACTAAAAGCACCTGGAGTTTAAAAGAGATAACCTTCAGTATATAAAACTTACCAGTACCACTATTATTATTAACTTAAATTTATAATAATTAAGGGTTACCCCTTTAGCATAACCTATAATAATACTGTAAGATTATATTGTATAATAGTTATTACTGCTAATTTAATATGTTTCGGGCGCTGTAAGGTAAGATATCTACATTATAATCTGTTAGAGTTTCACCTTAAAGCTACTTTTAATAATCCTTAATACTAAATAATAAGTGTATATACCTGGAAATATAATTAAGCCAGTTATACTATAAGTTTACAGTTTACACCCTAAGTAAATCTTTTAACTCTATCTTAAGCTTAAACTTTAAATATTAGTAAGCTATCTCCTACCAGTCCTTTAAATCGTAAACTTCTTCTTAAATCACTTACTAAAACTTATCTTTATCTAGCACCAACTTACTATCCTCCTTATTATAAAAGTCTAACTCCTTATAATTATAATACATTATATAATACTTATAAACCTTAATATACCCTGTAAACACCTAACCTTTATACCTTAAAAGGTTATTTAATATTAAATATAGGTGGTTAAGGGTAACTTTCACCTAATAAAAGTTAAGCTATTAAATATAACTAGGGATACCCTTATAATATAAGAAGTAGTTAATTATTTAAATCTTAGTTAGTAGCCTTTACAGAGCCTACAGTATTAGATCCTTAAACCTGAAATTCCAAGTGTTTAAAAACCTTATAAATGTTAATTCTGTAAGGAGTGCTAGGTGATTAAGATACTTTAAATACACTAATAATCCCTCTTCTACTTCCCTTATAACGTTAATGTTTAGGGGTGTTAAATGCCTTTTATAAGGCCTGCAATCTGCCATTTACATAAGCTTACTATCTTTATAAAGAGGAAGACCTAACAGGATATAAGAGATCTCCTACACAGAGTAGTCCCTCTCCCTTATTAACTTATTTATAATTTTAAAGATTAGGGATATTATAGGGTTATTAATAATAATGTAAAGGAGTACTCCCTTAGTAATGTTAGTGTAAATGCTAGTTTACACTTTAGCCTTTATGTAGTACTTTCTAGCGTAGTTAATTACTGCTTACTTACTTATATAAAGTGAGAGATCTGTGTTTATAAGTTAAAAGAGTAAGATTAACAGGTTATAAGGGTTTAGATTAATATTATTACACTCTGCTTTAAAGGAGTAAAACTTATTTCCAGGCCGTTTTACCAGTTCTGCTATTTCCCTTAAAGGCTAAGGGAATAAGAACTGGTAAGAGGGCTTTAGCTGCTAGGGTGGATCCTCTGCTAAAACCACTCCACTAGCCTGCTATATTACCAGCCTAACACGTTAAACCTACTCTACTTACTGTACGTCCTTCTTTAACAGGTAAAGATAGTATTACCTAAAGCACTTATACTTCTACACTTTATTAATAACCTGGTTTAGCCACTAGAAAGTGGGCTTAATAGCAAGGGGATTAACAAATAAGGGGCTTCCGTCGGCTCTACCCTTTATAAGGTTAATGTTAACAGTTATAACATAATACCCCTATATTATAACAAAAGCTACTTACCTAACAGGTGTTTTAAGGTTGTCGTTTAAAGTTAACTTTAGCTATAATAAGCTGTAAGAGTGACTGTTACCCCGGCCTTACCATTTAAACTAAACCTAATAATTATTAAAGTTAAACTTCCTTAATAATACTATCTCCTAGAAAAGCTTAGACCTAGACTAGAAGTGATACGCTGTAATGTAAGGGTTTTCTTATAGTAACCTTTTTAATAGCTTATAACGGTTCTTATTATTAACATCTATCTAAGCTTGGAAATCAGGTATATATTAATAAAGGCTTTACTAATAATAGTTAGCCAGAGTCAGTGTAATAAACATTAAAGGAACACCTAAATAGTACATAAATGCCTTTAACTCCATTTTACAGCAGTGTTAAAAGGGTCGGGTCCCCTTAAGTTAGCTGGCAGATTGTATAATACAGCTAAGGATAAGGTAGGACTCTAAAGTATTAACGTTAGCTAGCGATTCTTAAATAACCTACCGGCTAACTGGTTATTAATAGTTTATACTAACGTAATACCTGCTTTACATGTAGGCTTATTAGCACATTAAGGTGTTTAAAGCAATGTAATAAAAGGTATAATACCTAGTAAAACAGCTATTATACCACCACATTACGTACTTTAGGTACTTATAATACTTAATTTTAATCAGACGGGTGGCTAAATAGTCTACCTCTCCCCTTAAAAATAGGGAAAGGCATATAAAAGACAGGAGCAGGAATTATTAATTAAATTTATTTAATAAAGTAAGCTAAATTACTAAGAGCTTAAGGTGGTCTGTAAGGAGTGGGCTAACTTTAATACCTGCTTTTAATAGTGGACTTACTTCCTATATAAGGACCTAATAACTGTTATTAGTAACACTAAGGTTCTCCAGGCAGTTCTAAAGCCGATTAAGCTTTATTTAATTAACCTGGAAATTAGGCATTGCTACCTTATTAATAATACCACTATCTACTTTAAGGGTATCATTATTATCCACTATCGGCCTGTTATCAGGAATAACACTAATATCGTTATTAACTTTATAAATAATCAGTTAATCTAAAACACTACCATTAACTGGGAGCTACGTTAAATTACTATAATTCCAGATAAAGTCCTTATAATAGGGGTGATTAGCTTTTAAAAACGTTAGCTAAGACTCCACTACATACCTCCGTACTTAAAATCGCATACAGAATTACTAGTTAGTCTAATAGGCATTAGTGTTATTCTAGGAGTAAAGAATCACCACCTCTAAATCCCTAGGGATTAATAAAAGGTAGCTGTAAATCTTTCTAACGTCACGTAAAAAGTGTATAATATAACCTTAGTACTTCAGCTAATGTTTCTTCTAATTAATAACCTAAATCTTTAATTAATAAACTACTTTTAAATCTTAACTTATAATTTACTTACAGAGAAGACATTCACACTAATGTAAACCCTTATAATAACTATCTCTTCCAGCTAAGTAAGCTCTTCTAACTTAACGGGAACCTCCCTAAAATCCAGCTTATTCTCTTTAAAGAAATAATATAATATATTAAGACCCCTTTTTACATCTTTAATATAATACTACCTGTAAATATTCCCTAACCCCAGGATTACGTCAAACCACTTCTTTTTACAGCACTTATAATATACATCTCTTTATTAATAAGCGTTATATTAAAGTCACACTTAATAACAATATCCTCTAGGGAAAGGGCTAGCTTATTTAAATTACCTGTAAATTAAGGCTAGGGCTAATTAAATGGGTAGAGGGGGTGTACCTTAGGTGTTAGCTAGCGTGGCTGGCGTGGCTGGCCTTACTAACCTACCAGACGGCTAACAGGGTTCTAAGGACCAGGGGGGTGGCCCTGGTAGGGAGCCTCTTCTGGCGATAAGGAATGGCGGCGCCGCAGGTAACCTTTACAGTAAAGTTCTAACGCTACTATAGGAACTAAGGTAGGTTACTTACAGGGGTAACTTAAGCTATAATGTACTGGTCCTTCTTTTTCCTCCTCATCTACCCATTCTTACTAATTAAGGTGGTTTAGCGTGGCCTGTAACGCATCTTTAAGTAACTAAATAGAAGAAAAGCTACTATTACGCTATTATTACTATTATTATTAACAGATAATAACTAACAGTGTTAACGTTTAAAAAGGTTTACCTCCACCTTACGCTTTAATGTAATGTTACCATTAAATAACTGAAACCTCCACCTGTGCTACAGCTATATCTACAGTATTTAAAGTAACCCTGCCTCCCATATTATATATCTTAACTATAAGGCCATAAGTTATATTCTAACAGGGGGCAGAAAGTATAACGTTAAGTTTACTAGCAATTAATTATATAACAGTAATATTAATTTTAAATACAGCATCTTAAAAACAGTTAGCTAATCACTTAAAGAAAAAAGGGTATAATAACTAACTAGCTCCTTCTATCGTTTTTAGTAATTTAAACACATTATAACTAACTTTCTCAGGCCTCGTAAAACCTAGAACTGATCCTGTCCCTTCTTCTCTTTACAGTTCCGGCACTTAATAAGCGCTCCTCCCTCCCCTCCCTCCCAGGGGGCCTCCATTATAGCAGGAAACGCCCAGGATATAAACTTACTATTTTTAAGTAAATTTACTACTTAAAGACCTAAGAAATAAACTAATTAGCATATATTCTACACTAATCTGATTATATAATGTAATATATGTAATATATAAATATAATGTTAATAGCCCAGCTCCTTTCTTACTAATATAAATTAACATATCTTATCCCTTAAAATCCTATAAATAAGGTATAAGATATCACCCTTATAACTTATAATTATTAATAAAAAGAGCTTTTATTATAATTACACTTTAATATTAAACTAAAGGTAATTCTTTATAAATTTATCTATAAGTCCCCTAAATTAATTTTTAAAAAACATATACCCTGTTTTAAACTCTTAAATAAGTAAGTTTCTCCACATTCTTATTAAATTTTTTTAATAAAAAGTCCCCCTTAAATACATTAGAGAATTTTAATAAAGAATCCCCTCTTTTATTAATAAAATTAATTTAATAAAAGATACCTTATTATATAATTTAAAGATTTAGTTAAAATATAATCTCCCATTTAGAAGAATAAGTTATAATCCTTTCTTTAAAAGTTATAATCTCAGTTTTAATCATGTAGTTAAGGATATGATTTATCATTATATAATCATAACTCCTTCCCCCAGCTTTAACCTTTTCTTTATAGACTTTATACAGCCTAATTAACTAAATAACTTAACACCCTAAGTGGCATCTAGACTTAAAAGAAGATATTAGTTTTCACTTTCACTTTTACCTTCCTGCAAACCTATTACCTACTAAATCAAATGTATATATATATATATATAATGCTTATTTTACCAACACCCTTAACGTACTCAGAAATACTAAAAAGACTAGGTTAACTTACTTCTAATAACACCTTTTTAAAGACTAAGCTTTAAAACGGTCTGTTACTAAAGTAAATAAACGGGTCCGCCGTTATAATACATATATACCCTGCCGAAGCAGGTTTTACACCACTACAGGTATACCGTTAAAGCAACTATAAGGTTTATTTATAATAAGATACCTTAAGTGAAGGCAGTTAAGTAACTGTAAGTATTACTAACGCCTGCAGTTAAAGACCTGTAAACACTATTAGTAAAGGTTATCAAATGACTACCAGCACTAATACTCCCTTAAGTGAAGGCAGTTAGGTAATTATAAGTATTATAAGCGCTTACAGTTAAAGACCTGTAAGCATTATTAGTAAAGGCTGTCAAATGACCACCAATACTAATACTCCCTTAAGTGAAGGCAGTTAAGTAACTGTAAGCATTACTAACACCTACAGTTAAGGACCTGTAAGTATTATTAATATAGGCTATTAAATAACTTCCAGTACTAATACTTCCTTAAATAAAGGCAGTTAGATAACTGTAAGCATTACTAACGCCTGCAGTTAAGGAACTGTAAGCACTAACGAGGCTAATAAGGAGAACCCCTGTTTCTAAGCACCATAAGTAACATAAATAGCGTTTTCCCAAGGTGGAAATCCCTTTCTTAATTACTAATTTAAACTATACACACACTACTTAATTTAAACTCAGGTTTAAAGGTACTAACACCTCCAGCTTACACTATCCCGCCGGTTTAGACAGTAAGCACTGTATTAATGGCACTGCCAGGCTAATAACACCTGTAGTATTATAAATAGTTATAAGATCCGGAAACCCTACATTACCCACTCAGCACAGGCGCCCAAGCCCCGTCACCACCTCTACAGGTAAAGGGAATTATATCTACTAAAAGCTTTAGTTAAGATATCACTCCCATCTAAAGCTTTAAAAAGATAATTACTTTAATCGTTTAATTTAAGAGTTATTATTTAAACACCTAAGATCCCATTCCGCTAGTTTCACACCTGGGTATTACTTCTTAATGGCTTACAGATACTAACGTACTACCGCTTTTACTAGCATTTAAGTTAATAGTAAAGATAAACCTTATACTATATAATAATAAGTAATATTAAGGTGCATTATTCCCATTAGAGCTCCTATAGCCCATTAACTTTCTAAAAAGCTTAGGGTCTAGCAGATATATCAGTCTTAACTTAAGCTGTAAACGGCTAGCACTGTTTTTACATTACTATAAGGAGATAATATTAGTACATAAACCCTACACCCCTAGAAAAAGATAGAGAAAAGTGAATAACAGTGCTTAACCTTTAGGTTACAGGGTCTAGTCTTACGACGTGTAATGTAAGAGCACAGGTGGTCTTAAAAGCTGCTATATTACCACTGTGGGGTTTCTTAAGTACTAGGTGCTTATAAACGCCCAGGACTTAAGCCCTAATAATTTTACTCTCCTAATAGTCCGTATCTTTAACTTAAGATAGTTATACTAACCTTATTTATTATAAGGATTACGTTATAAATTTCAGTTACCTTTTAGCTCTTTATATTTAATTAAGCACTTAATAATTAATTCTAAAGCCCTTTAAGGTATAACGTAACACCCTCTTAACCTCACCCTCTTTAAGAAACCGTTTAAAGGGATGTAACCCAATTTAAGGGTATGTAATATACTACCTTATAAATTAACTTATAATTATAAAAATCACCTAGCTTATCGTATAAGGCCTATATGGATGTAGGGTATATAACCTGGGTTTAGGGTACGTATATATTAATTATAATACTGATAACTCTAAGTTTCTAATTAGTCCTGCCCTCTTAACATATCTATTAACTTAAGCATTAATAACGCTAAATTAAGTTTTTACACTGTGGGGGAAGAAGAATAAAGGATATTAGCCTTATATCCTTTAACAGGGTTATAAGTTATAAAAAGAACAAACCTACCTACTAACTACCTTCCTTAAATGTTATAACCACTTTTAAGGCTCCTTCTCTAAGGTTAAGTATTAACCCTCTATTACCCGTTATCACTATAGCTAGCTAAGACCCAGCCATTAGGAGTTAATAAAGTAGAAATTTAAATAAACTATCACTAGTATAAGGCTATGTAATTTAATAATTTATTCTAAATCACCTAAAAGCCCTAAAAGGCATTAATGTTTAATCTAATAAATGTAACCTTTTTAAAATTAGGCTTTTCAGTATATATTAACTTTAAAATTACCACAGTTATCCATATAGTAAGGTATTATTAAATAAATAATAACTAATTTAATAAGCGATTTACAGTTCCACTATATTAGTAAGGTATAAGGCCCTGTGGAATAACACTACTTACCTGACTTACGCTAAACTTATAACACATCCCACCCACTTTTTCCCTTTAAATTCCCTAAAGCTTTATTAATAAGATTAATAGGGTTACTAAAACGCCCTACCACACTACCTAAAAGCCCTAAAAGAAGGCCCTGTTAAAAGGTTCTGCATAAACGCTTCCCTAACTAGTCAGTACCCCTATTATAACCTTTAACACTATAGTAAACTATAGTACCATTTATAACCCCCTAGGCGCCCGCTACCCCTTTTAAGGGTAATACTCTTAAGTTAGGCAGCCCCTTATAAGGGCGTTACTCCTAATTAGGCTAGTGTTATAACGTCTTTAAAGGGAGGGCTCCACCTCTTATCTAACCAGTCTAAGGCTCTACAGTTGGAATTAATACTTTAATAAAAGGCTTATAAGCCTAATAAGGTGCCCAGTCGAAGCCAGACATCCCTACTAAACACTAAATCCTTAAACCTTAACCTTTACTCACCTTTATCTATATACCCTCCAGGCTGTAATCAGAGGCGCGCACGCTAGTTAAAGCTCATTTAATAAGTTATAAATTCCATAAAATTATTTTATATAGTAAATTTTAAAAATCGACTCACAGCTATATAAACCACCACCCTCTTCACACATAGTTTAAATTTAGACCCCCTCTATAAAAAATCGTTTAAGGGTACGCTGAACTGCTTAAGGGTACACTAAACCGCTCAAGGGTACGTTAAACCACTTAAGGGTATACGGCAGCATAATTGCTGACGCAGATGGGGTGGACCTGCTTCACCCTATCTATATACCTTCCAGGCTATAGTTAGAAGCATGCACGCTAACTAAAGCTTATTTAGTAAGCAGCGAATTCCATAAAACTATTTAATATAGGAAATTTTAAAAATCAACTCACGCCTATATAAACTAACACCCTTATCACACATAGCCTAAATTTAAACCCCCTCTATAATAAATCGCTTAGGGGTACGCTAAACTGCTTAAGGGTACACTAAACCACTTAAGGGTACGCTAAACTACTTAAGGGTACGCTAAACCGCTTAAGGGTACGCTAAACCACTTAAGGGTACGCTAAACCACTTAAAGGTACGCTAAACCACTTAAGGGTACGCTGAACCGCTTAAGGGTACGCTGAACCGCTTAAGGGTACGCTAAACCGCTTAAGGGTACGCTGAACCGCTTAAGGGTATGCTGAACCGCTTAAGGGTATACTAAACCGCTTGAGGGTATGTGACAGCATAATTACTGACGCAGATGGGGTGGACTTACTTCACCCTATCTATATACCCTCCAGGCTATAATTAAAAGCACACACGCCAACTGGAGCTTATTTAATAAGTAGTGAATTCCATAAAACTATTTAATATAGAAAATTTTAAAAATTAACTTATAACTATATAAATTAACTTACTTATCACACTTTTTAAAAACTGCAGACCGTATACCCTATAAACGTAAAATAAGGATACCCTACACCTATAACTGCCATATAAATAACCATACAGCTTAATAAGGGTGGGATATATATAATAATACTATATACCTTGTAATAAAGTAAGGGTGCAGGGTACGTAGAATATATTACCAAATAAGGCGATTCCAGGCCAGCAGTTGGAATTTTAACTGCCCTTATCGTCGTGGAGAAAAGGAGGTTGGAAAAAAATTAGCCGAATGGGTAGTTAAGTATTATGATCTGCGTACCCTGTAGCGAATCGGAGATACAGGGTACGTAGAATATATTACCAAATAAGGTAATTCCAAGCCAAGAGTTAAAATTTTAACTGCCCTTATCTTTAAAGAAAAGAGAGTTAGAAAGAAAATAACTAAATAGGTAGTTAAAGATAATACCTTACATACCCTATAACTACATTAACATTTTCAAGAAAAAGGATATATTATACTATAGGAAAATAAATATTAATTATAAAATAAATACTTTTAATTTTCTTAAATCATTATATATTTAATATCTTTTTTATCTTATAATATATTTTAACCTTAATTATTGTTTTTTATAGCTATAACGTTATATAATGTAAGTTACAAACTGGAATTAAGATAACTTATATAAGAAGGTAGAAAATTATACTTTTCTATTTTTACATACCCTATAACGAAAAAAAACAGCAAACCTATTCAGCAATTTTTTTCAAGCCTAAATATCTAACTTTCAGTAAGGGTTACAGGGCCCCTAACTTAATTTTAAAAGGGCTTAAATACGCCCTAACAGAAATAAAAGGCCTGTAAGGCACTATAAGTATAAGATTAGTTAAAAATTTATTTTCACGTACCTTATAACGTAAATTATTAAACCCATTCAGTAAATTTTTTCAACCCTAAATATCTTAACTTTAATAACAGTTACAGGCCCTCTAACTGAAGTTTAAAATGGCCTAAAGGCGCCTCGTCGGCTCTAAAGAGCCTATAACGCACTGTAAGGCGCTGTAGCAAGTTAATATTTTTTAGGCGTACCCTGTAACGTAGATCATCAGACCCATTTGGCATTTTTTTTTCAGGCTTAGATATCTCAGTTATAATAGCAGTTACAGGCCCTCCGATTAAAGTTTAAAAGGACCTAAAGGCACTTCGTCGGCTCTGAAGGGGCCTATAACGCACTATAAGGCGCTGTAGCAAACTAATATGTTTTTCACGTACCCTGTAACGTAGATCATTAGACCTATTTAGCAATTTCAGGCCTAAATATCTCAGCCACAGTGCTGCGCAGCTGACTACAGGCCGCGCACAGTTGATTACAGGCTGCGCGACAGGGCGCACAATTGACTACAGGCTGCTCGCAGTTAACTACAGGCCGCACACAGTTAATTACAGGCCGCGCGATAGGGCGCACAATTGACGACAGGCCGTGCCTAATTAACTACAGGCCGCGCAAGGCAGTGATAATCACTAGACTAGGACTTATTCGGTAAATTTTTTAAGGCTTA
>Ga0247781_1000283_pt1 | contig 15247 bp, 12 predicted proteins | sample UWRJL184509B5_FD_179922 | JGI IMG/M metagenome (GOLD analysis project Ga0247781, IMG submission 179922) | Plant litter microbial communities from Arlington Agricultural Research Station in Wisconsin, United States - UWRJ-L184-509B-5 | ecosystem: Environmental > Terrestrial > Plant litter >...
GTTGAGGTAAATAGGGGATAGGGGATGATGGTGGTGGTGGTGGTGGTGGTGGTGGAAGGGGGAGTGAAAAGGGGGTCTGTCAACGTCAACAATGTATACCGTTGGTTGGACGACAATACATCGGAATTCAAAACCATTGAGCCACTCCGTGACAAAAGTCAAACCCTTCGACGTGGAATCGCGAAATGGTGTGGTTGGACAAGGCTGTCGGGAAGGATTATAAGTTTTGCTATAATTATACTCGTCTGGTCTGTTCTATCGCTTGAAGGAGTGGGCTTGGCAGGAGTTCAGATTGGTTTTGTATGGACGAGTGAATGAAGTCGGACTGATACTTGACCCGATATCAATATAGTATTCCCTGCTATCAAGCCATCAATCAACACTGACCCGGGTAAATTTAGAGTGAAGTCTTTCCAAGAATGTCTGAGACACTGATCCACAGCTTCCATTTTCTTCTTTTTTTGCGCAATTCCAGTGAGTGGTATCAGGAGAGCAGATGCCAAGATGTCGTGGTGTCTGGTTGATTGAGGCAAGCTGCAGCATTCACTGCGTAAGTTTAAAGATAGACACTTGCATGCATCTCGAACCAAGAATCCGACAGCTGACTCTCCGGATATTCATGAAGGTCCGGTGTCCCAAATCCGACGCTGTTATCTGGATTTGGCCAACATTGGAAGTTGCAACTCTCGATCCGTCGACAAGTCCCAATTCGACATGTCAAGTCAAGTCAGTACGGTTCCTGCCTGGGGTCTCATGGAAGTCATTTATCACAAAAGCACCTCGGCGGTTACGGTTGGGCAATTGGACCGGTTTCCAGAGGGGTAGAGGTTTTTCAACCACACCCCCAGCTTCCAAATCCTTATGTATGCCCTGCAAATCCAGAGTCTTTTTTGGTGAAGTCTACCACCACCAATTTTGACGTCGTGCACTGTCTTTTTACAAGTTATTGAACCAGGTCGCAGTTTCCCTCAGTCGTCTCGTTGGACCCTCAATGATGCCCTCCTTGATGCGGTTTAGCCTATTTCTTGGCGGCAAAGAGCGGCCAGTGACAACCTGGAAGCGCCTGCTACCTTGCCAAGCAAAATTCGGGTGGGGCCACGACTTGAACGAGCCAGTCAGCGTTCGTGAATGACGAACTTGTGCGAAACAAACGCTGAACAAGTCGTTAGAAGCGACAAGTCGACGACCTGCACGGGAAGAACGAAATGATTCAACTCTTTCCGGACTGCTGGGAATCGCCAGCGGCCCGTTAAGTCGGCCATGATGTCGAAGCGAAAGCCAAACGCTTCATTCACAATTCACAGTGCAACAGTCAAGCAGCTGGTTGACAGCTTGACAGCATGGAAGGAGAAATGGCCCCTCACCCACGAGGTTGCCAAGCATCCAGGCCTGGAATCGAGATCTTTGATCTTCATGAATGCGATGCGATGCGAGGTCTCAATCCTCAGCTCAGCTGTGTCTGTTTTTAGCCGCACCGCGGTGGCTGTCTTCCTCTAACCACCGCTCTCAACACATGTTCTCGAGAAGCGCAGCTCCCGACTACCGCCATATGATGATAGTCAGAATCCTTCACGATCATTCATCTCTCTAACCTCAGTTTGGTCCCATCTTGATCAAGCTCAGAGGCCATTGACCAACAGCGAGGACCATGGAGGACCGCATCTGCCGACCATGTACGAGCACAGTCGGACGACATGGTGATTGGCTCAAACCTTCAAATATTGCTGGGCGGCACCAAACATGTCGGCCACTCAACCACTTCCGAAGTGCGGGCCAATTCGTCACATCCCGATGCGACCTAGCGAGGCGTACCTGTGCAAGTCCTTCACGCTGACTGGTCTCGCTGGGCTAGGACCCCTGGATAACAGCCGGGGTGCCCTGCAGCCCATCACAACTGCTTGCCTGCTTGAATCGATCAGAGTCGCCATCGCCCCCACCCTCGCAATGTCGACAGTGCAATCCTCGTGGAAAATACCACTCTTCTGCTGATGATGGCCGACGGCGGGCGGCACGAGATGATTGACCCTCCCCCAGTTTTCTGTGCCTTGACTGCTTGTTACCTAGCGCACACTGCCGTCTGTCGTGCAACCAGGCAATACTAGAACTACTGCTTCCCCTCCCCCCTCACCGACTTGTCAATGTGATACTCAGCTGTCTTGTCGTCGTTTGTTTCTCCTTGTCCCATCGACCTTCAAGTCAGCACGGCCGGTCCCTCCTTCCATAACTCTCGCCTTATACCCCTCGACGGCGGCGGCGCTGGCCTTGAGTGCTGGATACTCTCTATTCGATATTCCTTTATTCCGTACTCCCTTTTGCTCTCTAATCCTTGGTGGACCTGGTGTCTGTTATATCCATTAATCAACTCAACTCGCAAACAACACCAGAGTCCAGGCTGGATCCGGCTTCTGTTTCTTTTATACCTCCATAATCAGACAACATGCCTTCTCTCTTCCAAAGAATACAGCCGAGGAATCTCGCGCTGTTTTCTCTCCTCGTCGCAGCGCCTCTCGCCTCGTCCTTACAAGTGACTCCGAACTCGCCGTGCGCTTCAGTATGCGTAGATTCACGCGATCTCGACTTCTCGGATCCCAACTCGTCGAGGACGCGGGGCTCTGACATCGTCTGTAACGACGAAGACCTAGCGAGCCCAGCGGGAACAAAGTGGAAAGACTGCTTGTCATGTCTTCAGACCAGCCCCTTTTCGCAAGGATCCGAGAGTGACCAGTCGTGGTTCTTCTGTAGGTCACACCCTATTATCAGGCCTGTAACGGCTACTAACTTTGGACAAAGACAATCTAAGATACACTCTTTCGTATTGCATCTTTGCATTCCCCAATGCCACAGACGTGCAAGACACCCCGTGCAGAACATCGATGGCCTGTGGGCCTCTGAAGCCGGTTTTGGAGAATGGTCTTTTGGCACCGAGCAGCGTGTCGGCTTATTCTTATTGCTCTGCCGGCGACGGCGCGGGGACACAACATGTCGAATACGACCATTGCTCGCAGTGCGTTGGGGTCGGCGAGGAAAAGACCGACACGCTCATCAACTATCTGGTCGCCCTCGAGGCCGGTTGTGAGCAACAACCCAAGCCGGGCAAGGTCGTCGCCTTGAGTGACACAATCTTTGCCCCGTCACGTATCTCTATTCTCGACCCGGCGACGGTCCTCAACCCAGCTCCTTCAGGCCCTGGTCTACCGGTTGGTGCCCTCGTCGGGATCGCCGTGGCTGGTATTGCCGTCATCATCATCATTGCCGCAGTTACCTTTGTGTGCTATCGCAAACGAAAGAACAGGCGCGCGAGAGCCGAGCACCAAGCCAAATACTACGCCGGCCACCAACGACACGGTCGTAACTCGTCCTTGTCCTTCCAGTGCCAGACCCATATGGCCTCTCCGAGGCTCTGGCCCGGTGCCCAACACCCTCTGTCGCCGGTAGATGAGATTGTCGACGTAGAACAAAGGTCTCCCCCTTCATCCCATTCTTCTCTAGGGAAACCAACCAGATCCGCTGAGAATCTCTCGTGGGAGTCTCCTTATCAACCCTCAGCACCAACCACCAACTTCTCCCGTGGGCATCGAAGCACAAACAACAGCGGAGCCTCCCTCCACCAAATTACAACCAGCGTACCAACCCCGCCACCAAATGCCTTCGCCTCCCCATCATCAGCAACCACATCCGAGTCCGCCATACCCATGTCGGCCGTCTCAGCACGAAGCACAACCGCCCTGCTTGGTTTCAAGCCCTATGTTCCCGCCGAACACGGCATCCACGGAAGCCCGCAGTCGCAAATGACCAGCACATTCGAGAGCCCAGCGTCAGGAACCACGGCGAGTCCATTGTTGAAGAGCCAGACGTGGCAGGGCCAGAAACAACAGCAACAGCGCAGCAAGAATTTCTCTTCCCCAAGCGCGAGCGCGAGCACTGGTACCCCACCGCCACCACCTGGCCCGCCACCGCCAAAGGTTCCGAAGATTGCGTTGCCCAAGATGAATGGGCCTAGGAAGCCTGCGATTGGAACGCCTGTTGATAGCAGCGAGATTAGGACGGCTTTTTCGGGGCCACCTAAGAAGTGATGGCTACACTCCTGTTTAAATAATCCTACCCTTCCTTGATTCTATTTAGCGTTTGCTTTTCTTTTCTTTCTCTTTTCTTATACCCCATGTTGTGCTAAAGAAGGCACGACGAATGTACATTTATTTATACTCAAAGTATTTGGGATTTTTTCTTTCTTCTTTCATCTGTTTGATTGTTGTGTAATTCTACTGGTTCAAAAGGGGTAATGGGGTTGGGAGGTAACTGGTGCATGGGCGAGGGAGGTTATGATGATGATGTTGGTGGGAATCGTTGGGAAACCGTCTATAGACGTCGGCAGAGGAACATATAGCAATACAATACGGCGGGTTGTTGTTTATAATACTTCGAAGTAAGCTGGAAAGAACTAGTCTGAGTTTTGAGATAAATTATTATCGTAAAATCTTGTGTAATAAAGTCAGGCCGATAGACTTTGAAGGAAAGCTTGAAGCGAGAGAATGTTTGTCCCATATAAGTATCTTGCATTCTCCTCGTTAACACCATGGCCCCGGTTGTTCGATCCGAAGGTAGATTATATTACCGCTAGGCGATTTAACACTTCTCCATGGACGAGATAGACCCATCACCCGATGATTCTTCGAAGCTATCTATGTACAAGTCCTCCTGACTATAAGGGTTATAACCATTACTCCTTTTCACCAAGCAATTACTAACCTAATATTAATGATGAGCAGTTTAAGCGGCTTCAGTCATCCTGCTCCCCATCACACCGAAATATATACCAGCTATAGCACAGACAAAACCAGAGAGATATTATACTATCAGCAATAATCCCTGACCTTGCCCTACCCCTATCAGGGTCAGAACCCATTTGCCAATTAGCAGATAAATATAAGAACCAAACCCGAGAAGATTCGCCAGAATAACACTGATGGGTTAAGAGTGTCCGTCCAAATAGTTGTACACCATTCTAGTGGACGGTAAATAGTACACGTTTAGTATTCCCCACCACTGGCCTATCGAGGACCAAAATACGCATATAAAAAAAGCTTGTAGGGCCTTAATTTGAGAATTCAAGGGCGTTTAATAATATTGACAAGGCCTTTGTATGTATTCGCGATGCACTATTATTTACCGTTAACGGTGTACAAAAAGTATTCCGTAGCCATTAATGATGGAGAAAATACCCAGCCAGGTAAGTTTCCTGTTTACAGAATTCATGGTGAATCAATTACATGTAATAGTCCAACACGACATGACATACCTAACTTTCTGATAGTCGTTTTCAGGGTGGAAAAAACAACCCCCCGACACCCCATTAACAACAATATGAAACCTCATTAAAGGGCCACAATACTTGCAATTATGTATCACATCAAAGCTACGAATTACCAAGCACGCCCCTTCAAATGGGTGCTCGTGTTCTTTTCTCAGACAGTATTTACTGTGAAGTAGGTCCTGTACTATCTTCTCGGTTGAAGCTGCAGTGTCATCGTCACACAAGCACCAAGCTGACAACAGCCCGTGTAGGTAGTGTGTGTGTGTGTGTGTGGCTGGTGAAAAACCTCCCGAACCGGACTCGAATCGGACCCAAGCCACTTGTACTTGGGCGCCGCGCAAAACATGAGACCATGAATGCCCCGGCAGTGCAGAAGCCACGTGGATTGTACACGGGCAGACTACCTAAGGTTCTCAGTCAGCGGGAACAACCCGTTCCCCATACCAGGCCAGACACGAGACAACCTGCATAAAATATACCCCCAATGGCGGTGGCAGTGGCTAGTGGTAATTAAAAAGCTGGGGTATTGAAGTTCACGACTGAGGCGGAATCTGACAGGTACCGCACAGAATTTCCAGAAACGATCCAAAACCCGCCGGATCTTGGTTATTATTAGTTGCATGTCTTACGGATATTCTCTGTCATCCTCATCCTTCGTCTGGGGTGTCTGATATCAGATGGGTTCGGGGATCACAATATGTCGGAGTCTGGCGTATAATGATATATCGACGTACACGGCGGGTTACTTTCCGCTGTCGACCGACCCAGTAGTCTGGAAAGGGGGGCTCCTCCTATTCGCTTCGGGGCTATTCCGTACCATCCCCATTCAAGCTTTCTTCTTACCGGCTTTGAGTTGACTTCGCCGCTTCTGTTTACCACCAAGGTCGGGGTAACCGGCTTAGGTATACCGCCATTTGTGCCATGAAGTTACTCTGTCGGCTCCGTTCAAGTATTACCACGCAAAAATTAAGGACCCGAGATCTCCTAATTTCCCGCCAACTCGTAAAGTCACGGTGGCTTGGATGGAAGTTGAATTTGTGACTCACCTCAACATTGCTCGGCTCCCAGAACAGCGTGAATAATTCCGAGTCCTGTTCAAGTAATCGCCGATAATGACAATGCTTCCTCGTGGCCCAAGGCGAGGTCTTGTCTTGTTCCACCCATGACAACATGACGCCATGCCGGATTCTCAACTCCCCAGCCGTGAACAGCCGTGTCCGAGGCGGTCCCAAGCACAATTAGGACGAGTGAACTCTACCCGCCCACCCATTGACTATATCCCCCAGATAGCACATCCAAGCGAAGGTGGAACATGTACATGTTGCCATATAAGGGATATCGCGAGGTCTTGCAGCGTTGAAGCCGAAATATGGCGCCATAAGTGCATCTGGTTACTGAGAAACTGCCGCCAAGGTCCTTTGCCTCCACGACAAGTCTTGTCGACGACCGGGGGCGCCGTCAAGGGTCCTGATATCGAGAGTGTAAGCTCTACATGAGGGTAAAAGGGGTTGAACAGAGCCGCGTCAGGAACACAGAAAGTCGGGCCGTTTAGGCAACCATGTTTTACCGCTAGTTGACGGATTGAGAGATCTGGGGATTTGTGGGGGCCATTGAGATTCAACGTCGAATTCTTGACGTTTCTTGTACCCAAAGTTCTCTGGCTTAGCTAGTCCGAGCCGCTCTTGATGCTGAACTTCGGTGGAGAGATCGTGTTGGCTTGTCAGAGTTTTGTTCTCCTTCAGTGGAGATGAGCCCGCAAGAGGCAGAAAAGGGGAAGCGAGCTCCGTAACAGGAGAGGGTGAGGTTATACTCCGTCTGCGAGGAGAGGCGGAAGGGCGTGACCGCCTTTGTTGAGTGGAGAGTACGGAAATGGAAAATGTAGAAAACCCATCCAATGGGGATGAGTTGTGAGTGCCTGGTTTATCACTGGTGCCTTGTTGTCCAATAGTGGGCCGAGCTGAAAGTTGTCTGAATAATCGACCATCGGCCCCCAATACCCCACGAGTTGAAGCATCTTGTCGTGTGTCTACACACAAGCGAGGATCTGGTTTGACGAGGTCGCAGATCCTAGGGCAAGATCACCAGTATGCCAAACGATGATGCACCAGGAGCACGATTGCATGCCAAGGTCTCGCTTGGCTTGACATGACAACACGGCTATTTTGAGCGGCTAGAGACGCCCAAGGGTCTCTTATTCATCTCTGCGTCAAGGCGTTTTCAGCGCGGGGTGAAGGTGAGGGTCAGGGTGAGGGTCTTCCACCAGAGCTTCTAGAAGCAAGGGCTGGTCGTTGAGAGTGGGTCAGCTCGACCATGTCCTCACCATTCACTTGCCCAATGCCAACGGCGCGGTGCGATATCCGCAAGGGTGTTTGTTGATGATGTCTGGCCCCATGCGAGCACTCCACGTACCCTGAGGCACAGAGATGGCGGGACAGCGACGACGGTTGACACACCAGATATGGCCAACAACTGCATCAACTCTTGTTTCAACATTAATCATCGGCAAGGCAGCAAGACAAATCCAGGTCGGCTGTTTCCTAGAGTGTCTTTGCGGTAAGGAAAGAAGCATCCAAGGACGGAATACGAGATGGTATGTACAATCAAGCAATGATGTTCATCGCGGCTCGGGATCTTCTTGGCAGACGGGCAGGGACCCTGCAGGGTTAATGACCTTGGTTGAGATTGAGGCTCTCCCGGCATCGATAGTCGATGCAACACAGCTCAGCCCAGACACCTGGTGCCCCTGTGTCGATCACAGAACCGTCCCTGGTCGTGTGCGTATGGGGTATGTGGGATGAGGGTGCATTCGATCAAGCACAGGGTAAGGAGATGCTATGGGGGCCTAGAATGGTGGATTTAGGGTGGCACAGCAGTTCATCCGAACCATGTGTGTGGGCTGGGCTTGGTGCTAGCCGGAATCGGATTCCTCGTGAGAGTGGGTTGTGGTATTGTGAGATGAGGTGAGTCCCCGGCGCGGGGACTGGCTGCCAGGGACCTTTTTGACGACACGCTGAGTAAACCCATGCATAAAGTCCGCTGTGTTGCGCGCCTAAGAGGCTCGGCCTTGAATTCGCCAAATCGGTGCTTAATGTTCCCTTTCGAGGCTTCCGTGGCCTTTCCAGAAGGATCCGGCTTTGGGCGGCATTGTGTCACGGTGAGCGCGTATACTGCGTGCGTACTGCGTATGTCTCAACCAGCCCGTCAGAGAATTACCAAATGTGGAAAAGATTTACGTGGTAGACATGGTGGGTTGGGTTTGTGACCTGACTTTGCTGGCGAAATCAAAGACGGAAGCCCAAGGAGTCAAGGCATGTACCAGGTATCCATCGCACAGCATATGTAATAATATCGCTGTGGTGATACGTAAGATCTGACAAATTGACCACGAGGTGAGAGCGGGCTCTCCCGGGGGCATTGCTGGCTGACAACACCTAGGTCGATACGGAGTACTCTCTGTAGCAGACTAGGTAGTATGCCGAGTGACTGCAAGTCCCCCAACATTCGGTGAGAGGATAGCCGTCCCGTGTGTGTGGGCATCGTGCCTCTGAGAAGCTACTGGAGGCTACTGCACGATGCAGCTTCTCGACAGCTTTGCCTATGCGACGCTGGAAACGGAAATAAGCCTTATGAGGATGCGGATCGGCCGGGAGGGGAAGCCTCGACCATGGGACCGGTGACAGGTTGCGACCAGGTGCTTTGTTATTTTGGTTGTCTGACTTGCAGATAGATCGGCGGTTTAGCTTGAACAGGAGATTGGAGCAGGTTATGACGATAGAAAAAGAGAAAAAGAAAGGAAGCAAAGAAAAAGCAACTGATGGGATGGATTTGCAAAGACATGCCCGATGTGCATTGTAAGCAAGAATCCCGGAGGTAAGCCGACCACTGGCCTACACCTTCCGCCAAGTGCTAGAGCAGTTGACCATAAAGAGGGAATCATCATGAACTTGGAAGCAATTATTGGTCAATGACTGCCTTGTCTCGCGGTGTCCGGCCAGATTCTGCTCCATCCGTCGTGTCACCCGAATCTTGGCGGCGGGTAGGGTAAGTATGGCTTACACACGCTCAGGCACCTATCTTGCCTACCTTACAGGGCGCGTTTTGTGTTCTGTGTGCAGTCTTGGTGCAAGGTTGCACCTGCTCAGCCCTATTGCTGAACGGGTGTGAAGGGTGGATCTCACTAACATGAACGCTAGGCCGCCCCACCTCGCAACTCGTTTCGGCATCTGTCATTCATTCTTGCCCATTCTTGTCCCCCAATTCCACTTTTGCCCACCTGCATCCAACGGGCAGCAATTCCCAATTCTATTTGGAGCTCTGTTTGGTGCAAGGCCTCTCAGCTACAGCAGGTACCAACCCGACCTGAATGAAAGCGAGAACCACGCATGCTAAGCGCAATAGGCGTTATCCCCGGCGCTGAGTGTCGTATCCCCGGCTGGGAAACAGGCATGGGAGGAGGCATTGTCACGCTGCCTCCTTACAAGCATTCGTTTTCCTCGAGTTGGTGGTACATACATGTATGGTTTTTTGGGTTTCAGGAATAAACAAACATAGCCATCGACACGGGGGGTAACCCGAGGCGACGCTGAGTGTACCGCAGAGACATACAGCTTACACGGACCTGGACCTGTATCAAGCTGCTACTATCGTACTCGTAGGTATTCCGTAGGCGAGGTAGATTTTGTCTTGGCAGCCCAATGGAAGTGGTGCTTCTGGCAGTTGATATGCAAACTTTGCGAATGCATAGCCTTTTCGAGTTGAACGTATACGCGTCTTGGCATCGTTAGTATCGTCGATAGGTATCCGGCATGTCTCACTGTTTGATATTGACCCACTCCGAGTTTAGGTACCTTTTTGCTCAACCTCCTTTCCTTCTCCTCCGCCCAGCCGATTGTGTGTATCAGTAACGGCGATGCGGAGGTTTTGGAACCCTAATGTAGCTTAGGTAGGCATTTGCCTGGGGTTCACCAGGCAAGACAAAGCCCCCGAATGTGTCTGTCATCCACACGTGTTTTGGGGGCCCAGGAGCAGGAGGTTTGGGATGACTGCATCTGTTAGACGAGACCCTCTCGAGGAGAGGGTAATGATGACAAGACTTGCAATACGTAAATTCTGATGCGAGATGCATCTGGACGAGACCATCTTTTTCTATATAAACCAAAGAAATTCCCGCTGAACAATCTATTATCTTCTTTCTCTCATCATCAGCATCAAAGCATCATCCACCACTGCAACAACAATCTCAACTTTCAACCCAGCTTTCCTCCTTCCATCACAACCACCAACCACCACTACCACTCTTCAAAACCACCAAGCTTCAAGCTCAAACAAACAAACCTTCGCAATGGCTGCCACTACTTCTTTCACTACCCGCTGCCCTGTCGCCTATGGCCGATCCGGCTATAACAAGTAAGTTGCCAACATCAACCCTTGAGATCAAGACAACAAACCAAGTAAACAAATAAAACATCAAGATAACTAACACGGTATAAAACAGGGACGGAAGCTCCGATGAAGATGATGAGAACAAGTTCGTCAACTTTGGCCGCTCCGGCTACAACAAGTAAGTAACCCCCTTTTTCCAACCTTTGACAAAAACACAGAACTAACAATATATCAACAGGGATGACAAGGATGACGAGGAGGACAAGAAGATGGCCACCCTCAGCAACTAAGTGGCTATCGAAAGAAAACAAAACAAAACAACCGAAACAAACACAAGCTGTACAACACCAACGTGTCGATCTCCTTTCCAATGACAGCCAGCAACCAACACTCGCCATTCTCCCCGTCCTCTCAATGACAGAAAGAGAGACGAGAGACAACCGACCATGCCTCGCAACTGCCAGTGTTTGATTATACTGTTTTCTTTTCTTTTCCTTTTCTTTCTCTCCCATTTCCTTTTCTTCATTCCATTCTAGATTCTCACAGGCAACGATTTCTCTTCTTTCCATTTCCATTCCTTTTCTTTACTCTTCTATACGACTATAGCGGTACGGTGTGATATCAGGAGAGGAGAAGACGAGAGGGCACAAGTTTTGTACGATCACCAGGCGAGTTAACGAGATACGAGGCGGAGCAACGAAGAACATGAATCTCAACCATAGAATTAGACCGGGGAGCCAGAGAGGATAGAAACGGTTGGGCGTGCGGGAGTCTGTTTACTTTTTATTTCCTGTCTCCAACTACACCACAATCCTTTATCCTGTCGTTTTCTTCTCTTTCTTCTTTTTCTTCCCCCTCATCATACTAGAATTAGATCCCCTTCCTTACCTTTCACCTAGACACCTACATTAGACCTTAGACACCCTTAGTCATTAGATTTTATCCCCCGTCCCACGACGGGAGAGACAAAAAGGAATAATACAGAATGGTTACTTTTCTCTTCGAATTACCTGAACAATACATACAACGGAACAATAGACACATCACGGAAACCATTGGCACACCCGCAGCCTTGCTTTGTAACCACTACTAATTTCTTCTCCCTCTTACCAAATAATTAATAATCGAAACAAAATCGAACAAAACCTTGGCTTCTATTTCTCTCCCTTGGCCCAGGCCCTCTTGCCGCTTGCCGTCCCAACCGTCCGTATACGTTCCTAATCCCGAACTCTGCATACACTACTAGTCCCCCAAACCCCAACGATGAGTAAGATATACCACGCCCAACCCAGCAAACAAGGACGGACCGGGACCGACCCCACGTGGAAGCCTCGTGAGCAACAAACCCGTCCATTTTGGGAACACGAAAAAGATCCACTAATAACTACAATTATAGAAAATTGTTCAATACTTGCACAAAAGAACAAAAAGAAAAAGAACACCACGTGTGTTTTAGTAGTCAGGTACAGTCAGCACACTAATCGAAAGAGGTCGAGTTAGGTCAGTACTTTTGTGATTTTGCTACATATTATACGGAAAAAAGGCACCAGTGTTGTATTCGGTCCCTTGACACCCAAGTCTACGGCGTAGGGTCATCATTTCCCCACACAAAATCTAGACCAGTCGGGGAAAATAACAGCAGTTAGTAAGTTGATGAGAAAGAGAAGAGGAATCACAGAGGAGAAAGAAAAAGGAAAAAAGAAAGAAAACCCCCCGATATTAAAAAGGCAAAAGGGGTTACGAGAAGAACGCACAAAACACTCACTTTTCAAAGATAACCCCGAGCACATCCTCCACATCCCCGCCGTCCCCCCGTCCCGTGATGGCAGCCAACCGAAGCGCAGCGAGCCGCAAGTGCTCTGCAGCCAAGACAATATCAGGCTCGTTTCCAAGCCCTTGGGAGGCGGGATCGTCATCGGACGCTGCGACGGAAGAATTGGCAGCGCCGCCGCCGCATGTCTGCTGCTGTGCTTCTCCTTCTGCCCCGGCCTCGGCCATGAAATCTTCCAGATGTCGTCGGCACTCGACGAGCAGCTGGTTCTGTCGTTCCGTTACACCAAGCAGGTGCTGCATGTCATTAGGCAGCGAGGTCAGCGACGCGAATGATTGGACCAAGCTCTCCGTGAGCGAGTGGATTCCCCCTGCATCGCCCGTCAGCCCTTCAACAGCGGTGTCCTCGGCGGCCTTGCACGACAGGGTGAGCGGCTCAGCCGCGTGCAGCTTGTCCACGTTGCTCAACACGGCGGTCTTGAAATCTTGCACCAGGTGCGCAAACACGTCGGGTGATACTGCGTCGCTCTTGTTGATGGCTACGAGACACTGCTGTGCGCCGGCTGCTAGGTGCAGTGTGTCCAGGTCGTAATTGATGTAATGGCTGGGTGTGGCTTCGCGCTCGTTCTCGCTTGCGCTTCCGAGTTGGGTCGCCGGCTCGACGGATGCGAGCACAATGATTACATCAGAATCCAGGGCCTTTTTTCGTGCACGTCGGATGCCCTCTTGTTCGATGGCGCCGATCACCGAATGTTCGGCGGCTCCGGATCGTCGGCATGACTCAGAGGATTTGGTCCTGATGCCGGCTGTGTCGGCAAAGGAGCAGAGGTAGCCTCGAATGTCGAGGCTGGCCTCGACGATGTCCCGCGTCGTGCCTGCTTCCGATGACACGATTGAGGCCTCGCGCCCGACGATCAGGTTCATCAGCGAGCTTTTCCCGACGTTGGGTGGTCCCAAGAGCGCGATGCGGATGCCGTTACGTAGTAGTTCGCTTCGCTGACTGCCCATCTCATGCAGTCGGATAGAGTGAAGAATTCCCTTGACGAGAGTGGCGACATTGCCAAGGAGCTCCGTGGGAGATTCGTCAAAGTGCTGGTCCTCGGAGAAATCGATGAGAGCCTCGATTTCACCGCGGGCGAGCAGGAGTTGCTCACGCCAGGACTCGTACGTCTTTCCAAGAACGCCGGAGTTGCCCCGGATGGCCGCCCGCCGCTGCTGTTCCGTCTCGGCGGCCAGCGTATCGCCGAGGGATTCAACCTGGGCGAGATCAAGCCGGTCGTTGAAGAAGGCTCGTTTTGTAAACTCGCCCGGCTCTGCGTAGCGGACCCTTCCTTGACTCGACAAGCACTTGGGAATGGCGCCGAGAACTGCCTTGACAGTTGCGGACCCGCCATGAACATGCAATTCCAGGACATCCTCCCCGGTGACCGTTTTTGGTCCGGGGAAGTAGAGAACCAGGGCGTCAGAGTCCACGATGTTCATCGCATCCTGTCCCCGGCCCGGCTCAGTGAGGGTCCTCACGCCGGCATACCTGGGCTTTGGCAGCGGCTTTGTAGGACATAACCCTTTGTATACCTTTTTGAAATGTCAGCTAGGACTCGATTTTGAGATTTTAGAAGGAGGTTTTACATCAACACAGCCAGGTCCCGAGACGCGAATCACAGCTATCCCGGCCTTTCCTGGACCCGATGAAAGGGCATAGATGGTATCACTGTCTGGAGAGATGCCGACGGAATTTACTCCAGACGGCCCGTTGAAACCAACGCTGCCATCAAGCCAAAAAGGTTTACTCGACCTGTCGTTGAATCGACCGTGGGCAACTGAAAATGACAGACATGGCTGGCGTTGGAGGAGAATCGACGGCCGAAAAAACCGAGGACGATGGATTGCCGCTCGCCCTAACGCATAGCGGAACATTGACTTCTTGTACGGGAATTTGTGTGAGTTAGTCAGGCCCCGTGAAGCCCTCGGTTTAAACTCCTAGAAAAATAAATGCTTTGAGAAGTCGCTGGTTGGTTGATGAGGGAGAGTTACTAAGAGCTGTCAAGCTTCGTGAGCTCCACTTCCTCCTTTTGGACTACCCTTGTCGTGTGGCCTAGATTTCACGATAAAGCGCATACGTTCTGGAGTTTTGAACACTATCTTGGGAAGCTCAGAGCGGAAATAACCATTGAAAAGCATTTGTCATATATGTACTTTGACAAGAAAAAGATTCATATAGAAGTATTCATTTACATTGCAGCATTCGCCCTTCTCGATGCTCTTATCTTGTGCAGTAAACATCCTGGGGAAGGCTAGCACTGTGCGTTATCGCGCAGGCTGATTGGCTTACGCTCCCAATCTTGGTGGGGCATCGATTGACCTTCTCAAAAAAAACTGGACCAGGCGATTTTCCAAATTTTATCACCATCCTGCCCAGCTACAGCAACGCTCCGCCTGCATCTATAACCAACGTCCGCCCTCCTCCCGATTTGTCCCACAACGCGATTTGCACCATCTAGAGAAGAACTGTACGGCGCTCGTACTATCTTGACACGATGAGCGGCGCAGGCGATGAGATCGTTTGGCAGATTATAAACCGTTAGTTCACATGTATTGTTCATTTCACTGCGACCCATTGCTAACCCCACCAACAGAGCAGTTCTGTGCTTTCAAGCTCAAGTAGGTCGAGTCGATAGCCCTGCAGTCAATTGGGCGCGGTTGTTATTTCGGTTCTAACAGGAGCGCAGGACTACCAAGGAGCAGAATTTCTGCAGAAATGAGTACTCCGTAAGCGGTCTCTGC